>Ga0079224_100015796_pt1 | contig 10588 bp, 6 predicted proteins | sample Stecom2015_FD_80414 | JGI IMG/M metagenome (GOLD analysis project Ga0079224, IMG submission 80414) | Agricultural soil microbial communities from Utah to study Nitrogen management - Steer compost 2015 | ecosystem: Environmental > Terrestrial > Soil > Agricultural land | place: USA: Utah...
ACTGCATCCTGAAGTTTTTCATCCAGTGTTGCGCCTTGCAGTTTTGCGCGCGCAAAACTTTGCCACACCGGACCCAATGCCAGAAGTTTTTGATAGGTATTTTCAACGCGACCGGTGGCGTCAGTGGGATCAGTGTTCAAATGAACAAAGGTACCCAGGCTTTGACGCACAGGGTTATCGTCCATAATCATCGCACCCATTTTGCGCGTAAGATCATCGCTGGGTTTTTCTACCAGTCGCCCAAAAGGCAGCGTGATAAATTTCAACATGCCAGCAATAAACCGCACCGGGAAGTTCGCATAAAAATCCAGCAAAGCTTCCTGAGCTTTATAAATTGCCACAGTCAATGCGTACTGCGCATGCAAGTCTTCTTCTGACGTACGCGTGTGAGCCGAATGGAATTTCAGGATTGAACAGGCAATAAATAATTGACTGTGCACATCGCCCAAACGCGCCGATAACAGTTCACGACGTTTGAGATTTCCGCCCAGAATCGCCAGCGAGAAATCTGCCGTGACCGCCAATGAAGCACTGAGCAAATTAATATGCTGATACCAACGCTTACTGAATTCGTCGGCGTTAGCGGGTAAGTCGCCAATCAATCCACGAGAAAACCCGTAGAGTTTCAGGCGCACCATATTGCTCAGCACATGCCCCAAGTGACGGATAAACAAGCGGTCGAATATTTTCAAGCCGGCCTTTTGATCAGGCAGTTGCATAGCCTGCATTTCTTCGAACAGATACGGATGGCAACGCATCGCGCCCTGACCAAAAATCATCAGCGAACGGGTGAGAATGTTGGCGCCTTCCACCGTGATTGCCACCGGCACGCTTTGATAAGGAAAGGCCATGAAATTGCGCGGGCCTAACTGAATGCCGCGACCACCAAGTACATCCATGCTGTGATCAATGATCGTGCGCATGATTTCCGTGGCGTGGTATTTGGCCATGGCGGTCATAACACCCGGCGCACCGGTTTCCAGCCCTTTGGTCACAAGATGACGCATGGCTTCCAGGGTATAGGCGCCGCCGGCGATTTCGGCGGTGACTTCCTGCACACCTTCGAATTTTCCGATTTCCATATTGAACTGCCGACGAATGCGCGCAAAGGCGCCGACCATGCGATAACTCATTTCACCACTGGCTGTTGCTAAAGCAGGCAGCGAAACACCGCGTCCGGCACCGAGACATTCGATCAACATCCGCCAGCCTCTACCGGCCATCGCCGCACCACCAATAATCCAGTCGATGGGAATGAAGACATCTTTGCCCATCACCGGACCATTCATAAACGGTGAGCCAGGATTGTGGCGTTGCCCGATTTCGACGCCGGGATGGTTCGCAGGCAGCAGCGCACAAGTGATGCCGTAATCGACCTTCTGCTTATCGCCCAGCAGACCTTCGGGATCCTGTAATTTAAACGCCAGCCCCACCACTGTCGCCACAGGCGCGAGGGTGATCCAGCGCTTATTGAAGGTAAGGCGCAAGCCGATGACTTCTTTACCTTCGAATTCGCCTTTGCAGACGATTCCGAGGTCAGGAATCGAGCCAGCATCAGAACCGGCTTCCGGTCCTGTCAGACCAAAACAGGGAATTTCTGTACCTTTGGCCAAACCAGGCAACCAACGCTGTTTTTGCTCTTCAGTGCCGTATTTCATCAACAGCTCGCCTGGGCCGAGTGAATTCGGCACCATCGCGGTTACAGCAGCAGTGATTGAACGGCTGGCGATTTTGCTCATTACTCGGCTTTGGGCGTAGGGACTAAAGTCGTGACCGCCGAATTCTTTGGGGATAATCAGCCCGAAAAAGCCTTTATCCTTGAGAAATTGCCAGGCTTCTGGCGATAGATCTTTGCGCGTGTGGTGGATATCCCACTCGTCCAGCATGGCGCAGAACTCGGTGACTTCGTTGTCGATAAACGACTGTTCTTCTGCGGTGAGTTGCGGCAGGCCGATCTGGGCAAAATGGTTCCAGTCGGGTTTACCGCTGAACAGGTCTTTTTCCCACCAGGTGGTTCCGGCTTCCAGGGCTTCCTGCTCGGTCACACTCATGCTGGGCATGGTTTTGTTCAGCAGGGTGAAAACCGGACGCGACAAAATCGGGCGTCGAAGGATGGGAATATTCAGAATTAATAGAATCGCGGCCAATGGGATCACCAGCCATAGCGACCACATCGCGGGCGCAATCACCCCCAACAGCAGCCAGACAAATGCCACAATCGCCGAGGCAGCCGGCAACGGCACCTGCCGATATAACAATACGCCAATTACAACTAATACAATTATCAGCGACAGCAACAACATAGGTTTCTCCTAACCACTCGTAATGATAAAGCCGGGTTTGCGGTTCCGTGAGCATCAGGCTCTTTGCACGCGCTGTCGAGTCAGCCTCGTCAGCGTTAAAACCAGCAAAGTTACGACCACGGTCCTGCGGGCTAATTCAGGTTCCTTTCTTTGTCTTACTTAGCCTTACTTAGTCTTAGTTAAGCTCGGTCAAGCTTAGTCAAAGTCTCAGCCAATGGGCTAAGCCAATGGACATCCGTAACAATAGCCCATCCTGACGCATTAATGGGATGAATTAATCGCATTTATCACTTCGTGGATACGGACTATGGCTGTTTAGTCCTGAATATGCTGGCAGGTGAGCGCTGGGCCTGGCGCTGCTGCAGATGAAGCATGGGCATTGGCGTAGAAGTAGATCATCGCAATACCCAGCACCAGCATCAGTGCGCGCGGCAACATCCACCGCAAGCGCCGCCGACGGGCGTGGCGCACAGGGAGAGTGGGTTGTAAGAGCAGATGTTTGGGAATGCGCTGGCGTTCAAAACACATGATAGTATTCCTGCAAATGTTGCTGTCAAAGCGGGTTTCGGTTCGTCTAGTAGAACAAAGCTTTCCATCAGTAGCGGTGCGCAAAAGCGGCAATCCGGTGATCAATTGTGGCGAATCATGGCGAGCCTTGTGCCAGCGCTGCAGGTAGAAAATAATAGACTTCACGCAATGTGCGACGATTCAATCGGTCTTACCCTTCGATATCCACACAATGGGTTAACCCTGAATAAAACCCTGCAAACTTACCCTCTCGAGGAATCTCATGGCTCGTCATATTGCGATTGTTGAAGATGAAATTGCCCTCGCCCACAACTACCGCGATGCCTTTACCCGTCAAGGCTATTCCGTCAGCCTCTATCACAGTCGCCCCCAAGCACTGGCGGCGTTTGAGCAAGCGCTACCGGATTTAGCCATTATTGATGTCGGTCTAGGCGATGAGATTGAAGGCGGATTTGATTTATGTCGCGATCTGCGTGCTAAAGCCCCGGCACTGCCGATTATTTTTTTCACCGCACGCGATAACGAGTTTGATGTGGTCTCGGGACTGCGATTGGGAGCCGATGACTATCTCACCAAAGACATCAGCCAGCCGCATTTGCTTGCACGCGTGGTTGCGCTTTTTCGCCGCGTCGATGCTTTGCGCCAACCTGAATCACAACCCAGTGAAGAAATTCTGCAACGTGGGCCACTGCAATTGAATATGGATCGCATGAGCGCCAGCTGGAACGGACAGCATATCGATTTTACCGTGACCGAATTATGGATGTTACACGCACTGGTGAAGCACCCCGGGCACGTAAAAAATCGTCAACAACTGATGGACGCAGCCAAGGTTGTGCTGGATGACAACACCATCACCTCTCACGTAAAACGCATGCGTAAAAAATTTCTCGCCGTAGACCAAAAATTCGACGCAATAAAAACCGCCTACGGTATGGGTTATCGCTGGGATCTGACGCAATAATATGAAACTTCGGCGGCAATTATTGCTGGTCAGTTTGCTCACGCTGGTTTTGCCCTGGGCGGGTTGCCAGTATGTTAGTGAAATGGAAAACGCCTTGCGGGAAGGACAAAGCGTTGCCTTGCTGGCAACAGCGCAAGCGGTGGCCAATCGCATAACCCACGAGCAACAATTATTAGCAGCGCTGCAACAACCTTCTGCACAGGTTTATTCAGACCATCAAATTTACGCCCACAACTTTTCTTCGCCCATTATTCTCGATGGTTATGATGATGAATGGCGTCATCGACAATTATCCACTGCGCAATGGAGTCACAACGCCTTCACGCTTAACTTACAGGCTGCAAGTTTCGATCAGGATTTATATCTTTTTATTCACGTAAACGATCCGACACTGATTTATTATCAACCGGATTTCTCCTCGCCCGCGAAAAGCGACCATCTGGTGTTGCGCATACTCGATGAACAAAGCCGGCCACGCGACTACATTATCAACACCAGCACACCAGGATTAATCACCGCCCATTATTTGCAGGGACACTATCAGGAAGACGATAGCTGGGTCGAAACCTATCAACGAGAACATCGCATAAAAGGTGTCTGGCATGAACACCAAAACGGTTATCAGGTCGAGCTCCAATTGCCGTTTTCCCTGACTCACGCTTACCTGGGTGTGGCGGCGGTGAATGTCGAAAGGCCCGAGCGGGTTCGCGAAATGAACGACAATCCCGATCGCAACACCCCGGGCGAGTGGGGTGAATGGATAGGTTCGATCGCGCCGCAAGACCTTCCCAAACCGCTGGTAAAAATGAGTCCCGTGCTGAACGAAGCGCTCGCCGTTTTTGCCGATCAGGATCTACGTTTGCGTGTTACCGGTAGAAATCAATGGATGATTGCTCAAGCGGGAAAACTACAGTTCCCTAAAAAATTACCGCCCGAACAAAATGGATTTTTGGTCTGGTTAATGCGCAATACGTTTATTGAAAAAGATCTCCCTGTGGCAGATACACCAGAAGTCAGCGGCTTTATGGACGCGCAGGAAATCGTCCATGCGCTGGGCGGGGAAAACGCTTACAGCTGGTATCGCTACGGCGTTCATACCTTGGGGCGCGCTGTTGTTCCGATTATTACACCCGACATCAGCGAGCGAATTTTAGGCGTCGTCGTGGTTGAACAAACCAGCGCACGAATTTTAACCTCGACTAATGCCGCCTTCCGTCGACTGTTTTTTTACACCCTGCTCGCAACCCTGATCGCCGGAATTGGACTGGTTGCTTACGCACGCTGGCTGTCGCTACGTATTCGCCGCTTAAGTCTGGCAGCAGATAACGCTATGCGTGAAGATGGAAAGCTGCAAAATCAGTTTCCGATTTCCAGTGCAAAGGATGAGATTGGTGATCTCAATCGCAGCTATGCACAGTTGTTGATTCGTCTGCAGGAATACACTGACTATTTACGCAGCCTTTCGAATAAATTGTCACACGAATTGCGAACCCCTTTGGCGGTGGCTCGCTCGTCGCTCGATAATTTGAGCAACGAACCGCTGAACCAACAAGCGGAAATTTATACCTTGCGCGCGCAAGAAGGTGTACAGCGATTGTCGAGCATTCTTAACGCCATCAGCTCTGCCAGTCGCGTTGAAGCCAGTATTCGATCAAGTGACATGGAAGTTTTTCCATTGGCCAAGGTTATCAAAGAACTTACACTGGCTTATAAAGATATCGCTCAACAGCAGATTGTTTTCAGTTGTGCAGACGATGACGATTTTTCACTTTATGGCTCGCCCGATTTAATTGTGCAGATGCTAGATAAGCTGTTCGACAACGCGTGTGATTTTTGCCCCGCAGATGGAAAAATTATTTTCAGCCTTACGCGCGATAAACACAGCATTATTTTAACGGTAAGCAACGACGGTCCATTGCTGCCGCAAAAAATGCAGAGCCAATTGTTCGATTCATTAGTCTCACTACGCGAAACCGATAAAAGCCCCGCCGGCAAAAACCCGCAGGACGACAAAATCCATTTAGGTCTCGGTTTGCATATTGTGCGCTTGATTGCTGAAGTTCATCACGCACAGGTAATCGCCAGAAACAGAAAAGACGAAAGCGGTGTTGAATTTATTATCCGCTTCCCGCTTTCTTGATTAAGCAATTTTTACCGCAAGTAATTGCTGCTCAAAAGCATCTGCATCGATTGGTTTATCATCAATCAATTCAATGCGACTATCGAGAACATCCTGCACCAGCGATTGATCCAGTTGATTAACACTGAGCACGCCATTTTCGGAATTAAACACATACACACCTTGGGATGTGTGCATGACCGCTTTAGCGCGAACAAGATTAAGTCCGCTCAACAACAAAAACAAAAAATTAAAATCAAATTGCCAATCGGGGCGGAACAACCAGCCGCAGCTGTAAAAATTTTGCCCCTGATTTGTTCTTCGAAGAAAGTCCTGACCCTGTGCCAGGGTTAATGCCGCACTGAATAATTCGCGCTTGGGGTTAAGCCGATTGGCAGCATGATGTTGCGGATGCTGTAGCGCATGGGTCGTCCGCTCCTGATCCAGCCAATCCTGTTGCAACTGCCCTTGGGTTACCCAATAGCTGGCTATTTTGGCTGGCTCAAACTGGTTCACCAGCTGATCGAAGTTTTCTTTATCCTGCGCCTCGCACAGATCGGTTTTGTTGGCGACGATAATATCTGCCACAGCAAGTTGATCCTGAAAATTAGGATTTTCACTGTAGCGTTGGTCAGCCAGCTTGCGCGGATCAACCAGGGTTATGGTCGCACGCAGATCCAGCACGCTGTCGTAGTACTCGCCGGTCAGGGTGTTGATAATTTCCTCAGGGTGTCCGAGACCCGTGGGTTCAATCAGAATGCGATCCGGCTTGGTGGTCGCAATCATCATATTGAGCGCTATTTTCATCGGCAGCCCGGCCACACAACAAATGCAGCCCCCCGGCACTTCCCGTACGTGAGCATTGATGCTTTTAAGCATCGCGCCGTCGATCCCGATTTCGCCGAACTCGTTGACCAGAACCGACCACACTTCACCCTCTGGCTTGTGGCGCAGCAGGTGGGTGATCGCGGTGGTTTTACCCACGCCGAGAAATCCGGTGATGATATTGGCGGGTATCAGTTTGGACATGGCTTTTCTCGTCAGATGAGGGAGAGGCATCCTAACGTAAATATTTCCTGATTCGCCAGTTATCGCTTTGATGCCGCCAAGAGTCTATGGGCTTTAGCGATAACCCTCACATTTGTAAAAGAATGTAATCGATTGCAGATCAAATGATAACGAATCTTATATAAACCCAGACATTTTTAACCTTGTCGGGTTGCAACTCTTTAACCTGAATTCGGGAATGATTGCTTGCAAGCCTTATATTCTCCGGCGTCTCAAGGTTTACCATCTACACCCTCCGCGTTTTCTGTACCCCTTCCACCCTAAGTAGATTTTTAACTTCCCGCTAAAATCCTGTCACTATGATTTGAATGTGTAACCGGTTTCAATTATTGTAGCGGCCAATCTGCGTCTCAAAAGCTCTGTCAGCTGTCATTTGCTGTCGTTTTTCGATTGCAAATGATGTTCTGAATGCCACTGAAGTCGCTGATAAAAATATTAATAACATAGTCTCCCGAGGAGTAACTCTATGAAACAACACTCACGCTTTACCAAGCGCCTGTTGCCGTCCTGTATCGCTGCTGTTGCCTTTGGCTCCACCGGTCTGATCGCGCAGGTCGCGCACGCGCAAGACGATTCCGGCATGATCGAGGAAGTCGTTGTTACCGGTATTCGCAGCTCGTTAACCCGATCTGTGGATGTAAAACGTAACGCCGCGTCGGTTGTCGATGCCATCAGCGCAGAAGACATTGGTAAATTGCCCGATACCACCATCGCCGACTCCTTGCAGCGTGTGCCAGGTATCCAGATCCGCCGTTCTGCAGGGGAAGGCTCTACCGTTAACGTTCGCGGTATGCCTCAGGTAAGTACGCTGTTGAACGGCGAGCAGTTCCTGTCCGCAGGTTCTATCACCACAGCGCAGCCAGACTTCACTGATATTCCTGCTGAATTGATGTCGCGTGTAGATGTACTGAAATCCGCCGAAGCCAAGACCCTGGCAGCCGGCGTTGCCGGTACTATCGATTTGAAAACCCGTCGTCCTATGGATCTTGACGGTGGCTGGACTTTCGCAGGTGCGGCAGAAGCCTCTCAAGGCAGCTACACCGATGACGATACCGGCCATAAGCTGTCCGGCTTTGTTGGCTTTAACAACGAAGATAACTTTGGAGCGCTGTTCAGTGTTTCCAGCTCTGATGTGACCTTGGCGAACTACCGCTACGGCATGTACTACGATTGGTGGCTCCGTGGTTACAACGAAGACGATGCTTATCCAGGTCAAGGTGAAGGTCTCACCAACGATTTGACCGTCGACGGTGACTTTAACGATCAGGTTTTTGGCACCATCGACTACGGTGTAATCAGCCAGATTACTGAACGTGAGCGCCTGGGTGTTTCCGGCACCATGCAGTTTCAAGTTAATGACAGCATTGAATTGCTGGCTGACGTTTTCTACACCAAGATGGAACAAGGCGATTTCGTTAATGGTTTGATCGCCGATAACTCCTGGTATGCCTATGACTGGGTCACGCCTGGCGAAGAAGGCCTGATTAATCGTGGCGCGTCGCACGAGGTAAATGGCGGCTCAGGCAAAGACTTCTACACCTCACCGACCGCTGATCTAGACGCATTGCGCGTGGTGGCAAAAGGCGAAACGCAACTGGATGACCGTGAGTCTTTGAACGTTAACCTGCAAGCGAACCTGCAGTTTACCGACAAATTCTCCGGTACCTTCCGTTATGTTCACGGTGAAGCGGAAAACCTACACACCGGTAGTTTCGCTGATGCGTTACTGACAAGCGGCATGCAGTCGGAACTGGTGACTATCAATGACGGCGTAAAAGTACCTGCCAACCCCGGTGGCTATGGCTATAACGGCGAACGTGTACCGGTGCATTTCGACTTCACAGGCAAGCACCCGAGCATTCAGTATCCTGCTGGCTTCGGTCAAAGCATGAGCGAATACGGTCTGGTTTCTGCCTTCTCTCACCAAAACCGTAAAGAAGAATCCGAGCTGGATGTACTGCGTTTCGACGGTAAGTACGAAGCCGACAATGGTCTGGTACTGGATTTCGGTTATCGCTGGGCAGACCGCGAAGTGATTCGTAATCAATACGATTTGGTCGCGCCCTATACCACCGATGATGCAGATGGCAATCAAGTGACTGTTTACTCCAAATGGAAAGATTCCGGCCTGCACGTAGGCGGCGATACCATTTTCGAAACCTACAGCTTTGATTACCTGGATAGCCTGGGATATATCACTCAGGTGAGCGATTTTGGCCCCGGTAGCGATGGCAACTCCTACTATTTCGTCGACGCTCACAAAATGGCCGATACCGAAGGCTTCCATGAAGCGCTTTACCCCGGCAACGTGAAACGCAAAGACGGCTCGCAAAGCTATGTTGTCGGTGACGAAACCCACACTGCTTATCTCCAGGGCGCTTTTGAAGGCGATTGGATTCTGCCTTACTACGTCAATTTCGGTGTGCAATATATCGAAACCAACCTGTCCGTTACTCAGTTCATCCCTTCTGTTGACGGTACAAGAGGCGTTATCAACGGCGAAGAGTACCGCATCATGGACGGCGTAGCGCCAGACATCACCGGTACTGAAGTGATCGAGCGCAGTTACGATGACTGGTTACCTCGCTTGAACATTGCCATCGATACCAGCGACAACACCAAAGTGCGTTTGGCGTATACCAAAACCATGACGCAACTGGATGCTAATGATCTGGGACTGGGCTTGGTTTATACCACCAATAACAACCCTGCGTTGAACGTGTTCCAGGTAGTAAGCGGTTCCAAAAACGGCAACCCCTATATGGAGCCATGGCGCGCGGACAACTTTGACGCGAGCTTTGAATGGTACTTCTCTGACAGCGGTATGCTCAGTGTTGGCTTATTCCATGTTGACGTGGAAACAGCTATCGCCACCAGCACGGTACAAGTAGATGCACCCGCTGACTCTGATGGCGTTGTTCGAAACGATGGCACCATTGATCTGACAATTCGCGACAACACCGACGGTGGCGCAGTGAAAGGGGTGGAGCTGGGTTATCAGCAAGCGTTTGATTTCCTACCCGGTGCCTGGGGTGGTTTGGGTACGACCATCAACTACACTTACACCGAAGGTGAAGGTGGCGAGACTGACTTCTACGGCGCGACCATGCCCATGGCAGATAACTCTGAAAACCAGGTTAACGCTGTTCTGTGGTACGAGTACGATCGCTGGCAAGCACGTCTGGCCTACAACTACCGCTCCGAGCGTTTCATTGGTAAATCCTGGAACGATGGTAGCCCGGCTGCCTGGTGGCAAGCACCGACCGAGTACATTGATGCATCGATTTCCTACGACATCAACGACCACGTGACCGTGTACCTGCAAGGCACCAACATTACCGAGGAGTTCGAAGAAACTTATATGCAATGGTCTGACGTAAAAGTTAACCAAAACGTCTACGAAGCTCGTTACGCTCTCGGCGTACGTGCGAAGTTTTAAAACGCTTTAGTTCCTGTACCATCCCTTTGGCCCCGCATTTGCGGGGCTTTTTTTATGCTGGAGAAAAACTTGGGGGAAATTGAGTTAATTCAATTGGGGTCAATCACGATTTTGTGTGAGTGCCGCCTTTGGAAAGTGCGTTCAACACCTGACGATGATCGTCAAAG
>Ga0079224_100015797_pt1 | contig 10588 bp, 10 predicted proteins | sample Stecom2015_FD_80414 | JGI IMG/M metagenome (GOLD analysis project Ga0079224, IMG submission 80414) | Agricultural soil microbial communities from Utah to study Nitrogen management - Steer compost 2015 | ecosystem: Environmental > Terrestrial > Soil > Agricultural land | place: USA: Utah...
ACCATCGGCACCCTCGCCGCCCTGCACCACCGCGACCGCACCGGTCAGGGCCAGCTCGTGGACTCGGCCATCTACGAGGCCGTGCTCGCCATGATGGAATCGCTGCTGCCCGAATGGGCGCTCACCGGCTACCAGCGCGAACGCACCGGCTCCGTGCTGCCGAACGTGGCCCCCAGCAACATCTACCCCACCGCGGGCGGCGATCTCGTCCTCATCGCCGCCAACCAGGACACCGTGTTCACCCGCCTCACCGCCCTCATGGGCAGGCCGGAACTGGCCACCGACGAGCGCTATGCCACCCACACCGCCCGCGGCGCCCGCATGGGCGAACTCGACGACCTGATCGCCGACTGGACAACCGGATTCGACGCCGAAGACCTGCTCGACCGCCTGCACGAGGCGGGTGTCCCCGCGGGCCGCATCTACACCCCGCGCGACATGTTCGCCGACCCCCACTTCGCCGCCCGCGACGCCATCGTCCGCATCGCCCACCCCGAATTCGGCGAACTGCCCATGCAGAACGTGGTCCCCAAGCTCAGCGTTACCCCCGGCGCCGTCCGCCACGCCGGTCCCGCGCTCGGCAGCCACAACGACGAGATCTACCGCGGCGTCCTCGGCCTCGACGAGGACAGTGTCGCCGAACTCGGCCGCGCCGGGGTGCTCTGAGCCCACCCGCGTTCCTCGGCGGGTCATCGCTCACCGGAGAACCGGCTCACCGGCCGGTCATGGCGCGAGCAGTCGGCGGGCCCGGCGGATCACCGCCTCGTCCACCATGCGCCCCGCCTCGTCGAGGATCACTCCGCCGTCGGCGGCCTCGAAGCGCGCGACCAGTGCCCGCGCCCGCGCGAGTTCCTCGGGGGCGGGGGTGAAGACCTCGTTCACCACAGGGACTTGAGCGGGGTGGATGCACGCGCGGCCACGGAAGCCCATGCGCCACAGCCCGATCGTGGATTCCCGCAGCCGGTCCAGATCACGGAAGTCGGTGCGGACCGACCCCAGCGGCGCGGCGATACCCGCCGCCGCGCTGGCCAGCACCACCTGCCCGCGGATCGCCGCCAGTTCCCGCTCGTCCGGCCCCGGTGCGATGCCCACCTCCGCGCACAGATCGGCCTCCCCGATCTGCAACAGCAGAACCCTTGGCGCACTGGCGATCTCCCGCGCGGCCATGACGGCGGCCGCGCTCTCCAGCAGCGGGCAGACCCGGATCGCGCCCGCCGCGGCCTCGTGGCGCGACAGCACCTCGTCCATCGCCCGGACCTGCCGAGCCGATTCGGTCTTGGCCATGCAGATCGAGGCCACCGCGGGCGCGGCCACCGCGGCGGCATCCGCCAGCCCCGCCGCGCCGGGATTCACCCGCACCCACACCCGCCCGGTCGCGGCGACGGTGCGCACCCAGCGGCCCACCTCCTGGCGCGCGGATTCCTTGTCCGCGAACGGAACCGAGTCCTCGAGGTCGATCAGCACCACATCGGCGGAGCCCGCCAGCGCCTTGTCGAACAGTTCCGGGCGGTTGCCAGGGACATAGAGCGCCGATCGCACCGGCCGACCTCCTCACCGGCGCCCGAACCGCCGATCTTTCGAAACATAGTTTCCCGATTCGAAACTCTACGGCGAGGCCGCGGTCACGTCCATCTGTCGCGCGCCATTGTCGTGCGCCATTGTCGTGCGAATGCCCGATACCGGGCGACCGCCCGGTTCGCTAGCCTCCCGCGCGGGAGGACTACCGATGCCTACAGACGAATCCGCCGCGCCCCGGACCGTGCCGGATCTGCTCGACGCGGCGGTCGCCCGCGATCCGGCCGCCACCGCGGTGGTGGACCGGGACCACCGGATCAGCTACGGCGAACTGGACGCCCGATCGTCGCGCCTGGCGCGCCGCCTCGCCGCCCACGGGATCGTCGCGGGCACACCGGTCCTGGTGGCGCTCCCCCGCTCGGTCGACGCCCTCGTCACCTGGTGGGCGCTGGCCCGGCTGGGCGCCGTCTTCGTCCCCCTCGGCCCCGCGCGCTTCCCGGAGCGGCAGGCCTACATCGCCGAATGCTCGGCGGCACGCGTCGGCGTGACCTCGCTCGCCGAACGGGCGGGCCTGCCGGACACGGTCGAATGGTTCGTCCACGACGACACGGCCGACCCCGGCATCAGCGCGCCGATCACGCCCCGATCCGCCCGCCCGCACCCGGACGAGCCGGTCCACATGGCGTACTCCTCCGGGGGCACCGGCGTGCCGAAAGGCATCCCGCACACCCACCGCACCCTCACCACCCTGGCCCGCGCCTACCGCAGCCGCTTCCGGGTCGAGCCCTCCTCCCTCGTCCTGCACATCGCCGACCCGCACCACGACGCCTGGCTGCTCGAACTCCTGCTCACCTTCGGTTCGGCGGCCACCGCCGTCGTGGTCCCCCCGGCCGTCACCGAGGGCGAACAACTGGCCGACTTCATCCGCGGCGCCCGGGTCACCCACGCCTACCTCGCCGAGAACGAACTGCTCACCCTCACCGCCACCGACCTCCCCGACCTCCGGCACCTGCTCCTCGACGCCCGCGACCTCACCGAGGGTCTCGCCGAGGCGTGGTCGGCCATCCGCACGCTCCACCTCAGCTACGGCGTGCCCGGCACGACCGTCACCACCAGCGGCCCCGCCGGCGCCGGGCATGCGCCCACAGGCAACAGCCGCCTCATCGGCACCCCCGTCGACGGCATCGCCGCCTACGTCCTGGACGACGAGCTCCACCCCGTCCCCTTCGGCACCGCGGGCGACCTCTACCTCGGTGGCCCCGCCCTCCCCGCCACATTCCACGACCGCCCCGACATCACCTCGGGCCGCCACGTGGCGATCCCGTTCACCCGGGACGCCGTTCCCGTCCTCAACACCCTCGACCGCGTCCGCTGGAACCACACGCCGACCGGCCCCGCCCTCGAACACGTCGAAGGCCCGTTCCACGTCCACATCCGCCACGGCGGCCGCCCGCGCTCGTGAGAAGTGCCGGCTTCCGAGATCGTGACCACCGGGCGACGGCAGATCGCCCGCGGCGCGGCCGAGGTCGCGGCATGGATCGAACCCGACAAGGACGGCCGAGGCGCGGAGGATTCCCGCGGCGCGGAGTCCGGCCACTCGCCCGACGGCTCCGAACCGGACCCCACCGGCGCCGAGAAGTAGCGGCGCCGGGCCGAGGGGCCTCACACCAGCTTCCGTGGTATTCGGCGGTGCCAGTCCTGGGAGTGGACTCGGGTGCGGACGGAGCGCGGGTCGTCGTCGGGGTCGCCGAGTTCATAGGCGTCGAGCTGGGCGTCGATGACGAATTCGGTGGCGGTGCAGCGCAAGGTGGTGTGGGTGGTGACCTCGGTGCGCCAGTCGTCGCGCGCGAAGCCACGGACGGTGCGGGTCTCGCCGCGCACGGAGGTGGGATCGTTGCCGCGGAAGCTGAACCACTCGGTGGTGGCACGGCGCACCAGGGTGCCGGTCTCGTCGAGTCGCTGGGTGCCCATGTCGTTCTCGATCTCGAGGGTGGAGACGCCGGTGGCCAGATCGCGTTCGACCTTCCAATGGTGCCTGCCCGGCTCGAGGCGGGTGACGGGGGCGTGCGGCGCGGTCTCGGGGTCGCCGAAGGGCCGCAGCCGGGCATCCTCCGCGCGCGGCGGGCGGTGCGGGAGGGTGAGCACGCTCTCGCCGGTGGTCACCGACACCATCGCCGGTTCGGGCGACGGCCAGGCCAGCGGCCAGTACGAGGTGGACAGCGACAGCCGGATGCGGTGGCCGGCCGGGAAGGCGTGCGCGGTGCCGTTGAGCGTCAGCCTGACCCGGTAGGAGCGACCGGGTTCGAGCGGGCTCGGATCGCCGCTGCCGTCGCGGTGAGTGAGATCGAGCAGGCCGTAGGTGACGCGGGTGGCCTCCCCGTTCGGGGCCACATCGGACAGCCGGACCGCCACCATCGCCTGCGGGCGGTCGGCGGAGACGGTCAGGTCGAGGGTCGGCAGGCCGAGGATCTCGAAGGCCTCGTCCAGTTCCTCGGTCTCGAAGACCAGTGAGCCGCCGTCCTCCTCGCGCTGATCGGAGGGCAGGTCCGGGGTGGCGGCGTAGGAGGCCCACTTCCCGGCGAACATGCCGACGCTCAGCGGCGACTGCACCCTGGCGACACGCCGCGGCGTCCGGTCGGCTGACTTCTCGGCCAATCCGTACCGGGTGAGGGTGTACTCGCGCGGGGTCACGTATGGCGAGGGCCAGCACGGTTCGCCGACCCAGCGGCCTGGCCGGTCCTCGTAGGAGGGCTGCGGGGAGATGCTGTCCTGCAGCCGGGCGCGCAGCATCGGAGAGGTTGTCCGCCAGCACGCAGCCACCCATGTAGTGCATGTTGTCGACGTAGAGGTCCTCGGTGGCCGAGGCGCTGATGATCGCCTTGAGCGCCTGCGGCCGATGCGCGGCGACCTGGAGGCTGTTGAACCCACCCCACGAGATGCCCATCATGCCGACATTGCCGTCGCACCACGGCTGTTCGGCGAGCCACTCGATCACCTGGCAGGCGTCGTCGTGCTCGGTCTCGAGATATTCGTCGAACAACACGCCGTCGGAGTCGCCGCTGCCGCGCATGTCCACGCGCACGCTCACATAGCCGTGGCCCGCCAGGTACGGATGGTTGAGCGAGTCCCGCTCTCTGGTCAGGTCGCGCTTGCGGTAGGGGATGTACTCGAACACCGCGGGCAGTGGCTCGTCGGTGACCGGCCGCCAGACCCGCGCCGCCAGCCGGGCGCCGTCGCGCATCGGGATGAAGACGTTCTCGATCTCCCGGACCCGGTACGGGAACTTCTCCACGACCTGCACTCAGCCGACCTCCTGGAACTCGAACGACAGGGCATCGAGGCAGTCCCGATAGCGCTGCTCGAGCGCCTCGGAATCGGCGGCGCCGAGATAGAGGGTGGCCAGCTTGTAGCGGTAGGCGTCCTGGTTGGGCAGCTCGGAGAGCCGGTCGCCCTCGGCGACGGTGACGTGCACGATGGAGCCGGGAAAGCGGCGACACAGCTGCTCGATCTCGGCTTCGCCCGGGACGCGGGTGACGATGCCGTCCTCGTAGCGGGGAACGAAACATTGTGCCGCGACCGGGAACTCACCCTTGCGATGCGGCATGCGCGGCGGCAGCCCGAGCGCGATGTCGATGGCGACGGTGTGGTTGGAGGCGCCGTCGACCTCCACGAACAGGTCGCTGTGTGACTGGGAGATGCGGGTGTTGACTTCGATGAGCCACAGCCGGCCGGTGTCGGCGTCCCACATGAACTCGGAGTTGAAGCAGCCGTTGTCGAAACCGGCGTGCCGCAGACAGCGCTCGGTGACGTCGATCATCTGCTGCTGCACATCGGCGGGCACGGTGCGCGCCGGATAGTCGAGGTGGTCGAAACTGTGGCCCGCGGCGTCCTTGCGCATGTCGAACACCCCGTGCACGTGGTACTCGCATGCGTTCGACCGCCTCGGTGAATTCCTCCGCGTCGCGCACTTCGAATCCCAGCTGGGAGGAGTGCGACTTGATCGGCTTCACCCAGAAGGGGAAAGGCAGGTCGATACGGTCGAGCGCGTCGGGGTCGAACGGGTCGAAGGCACGGAATTCCGGCACGCATTCGGGCACGACCTGGCGTTGCAGCACCCGGCTCCACAGTTTGTGCTCGGTCCGCAGAGTGCTCTCCAGGCTGGGCGAGGGCAGGCCGAATTCCGCGGCCAGGATCGGCACGATGACACTGGTGGGGAAATCCCAGTGCGCGATGATCGCGTCCACCCGGCCCGGGAATTCGCGCAACCTGGTCCGGCAGGCGTCGAGCAGTTCGTCGAAATCGTAGGACTCGGCGGAGATCAACGTCTCGTAGTCGAGCAGTCGTGCAGGGCCATTCCGCCGGGCACATCGACGGTGCTGATTTCGGCGCGTTGCATGTCGGTCAGTGCGGGAACGAACACATTCTTCATCACGGAAAGGGGCTAGCCGGTCGCGTCGGCCCCGAACGGGGACGGCTTGTGGCGCGGGCCCGTTCCGGTGCGCGAGATCGCGGCCTCTCGCAGGTCGACGCCCGAACCGACTGGTCGGAGTTCGCCCTGCGCCGCACCGGGGATTGCCGCACACTGACTCCCATGAACAAGCCAGCTTCCCGGACGAGCGGACCGTTCCGGTGGAACCAGGTGGACACGGGAGCGGTGATCTCCCCCGGCGAGCGGCTGAGCTGGCCGCGGACGGTCGGCATCGGGTTGCAGCATGTGGTGGCGATGTTCGGGGCCACCTTCCTGGTGCCGGTGCTCACCGGGTTCCCGCCGTCGACGACGCTGCTGTTCTCCGGTGTCGGCACGCTGCTGTTCCTCATCATCACCGGCAACCGGCTGCCGAGCTATCTCGGGTCGAGTTTCGCCATCATCGCGCCGGTGCTGGCGGCGACCGCGTCGCAGGGGATGGGCGCGGCGCTGGGCGGGATCGTGGTGGTCGGCCTGCTGCTGATCGTGATCGGCGTGGTGGTGCAGTTCGCGGGCACGCACTGGCTGGAGGCGCTGATGCCGCCGGTGGTGACCGGCACGATCGTGGCGCTCATCGGCCTGAACCTGGCGCCGACGGCGAAGATGAACTACGAGGCGGACGCGATCACCGCGACGGTCGTGCTGGTGCTGCTGGTGCTGTGCCTGGTGTTGTTCCGCGGCCTGATCGGCAGACTCGCGATCGTGGCGAGCGTGGTGCTCGGTTACCTGTTCGCGCTGGCGCGCGGCGAGGTGGACACCTCGAAGATCGAGCAGGCCGCGTGGATCGGTTTGCCCGATTTCCACGCCCCGTCGTTCCATCTCGCGGTGCTGCCGATGTTCCTGCCGGTGGTGCTGGTGCTGGTGGTGGAGAACATCGGGCACGTCAAGTCGATCACCTCCATGACCGGCATCGACTACGACAAGAAGATGGGCAGGGCGATCGCCGCCGACGGCGTGGCCACGGTGCTCGCGGGCAGCGGCGGCGGATCGGCGACGACCACCTACGCGGAGAACATCGGCGTCATGGCCGCCACCAAGGTGTATTCGACCGCGGCCTATTGGGTGGCGGGCCTGGCGGCGATCCTGCTGAGCCTGTCGCCGAAGGTCGGCGAGGTGATCGCGTCCGTCCCGGCCGGTGTGCTCGGCGGCGTCACCACCGCCCTCTACGGCCTGGTCGGCATTCTCGGCGTGCACATCTGGGTGAGCAATCGCGTCGACTTCGGCAAGCCGGTCAACCAGTTCACCGCCGCCATCCCGCTGGTCATCGGCATCGCGAATTTCGAGTGGGCGATCGGCGACCTGGACTTCAGCGGCATCGCGCTCGGCGCCTTCGCCGCGCTGGCGATCTATCACGCCATGCGAATCCTCGGCGGGTGGCGCGGCACCGTGGCGCCCGACCACGTCACCGAGATCACCTACATCGAGGACGTCCCGCTCACCGGCGTCGAGCACGAACCGGCGACCGGCGTCGAGGAGGAACCGGCCACCGGTGAGGCCGATCGCACGGCCACCGAACACGAACGCTGACCGGTCCCGGCCGACTACCCGCGGCCGTCCACGTGCAGGTCGAGAAGCTGCTCGAAGAACCCGCCGATACCGCGGGCGCGATCCACCAGGTGCACCTCGAGAATCCAGTGGCACTGTTTGCCGGTCGGGTCGAGGCGGCGCATCGGCAGGTCGGAGCCGGGCGTGATGTAGGAGTCGACGCCGGTGCCGACGATCTTCTTGTGCGGGAACTCCCCCACCAGGTGACCGGCGATGGGTGCGGAGAACTCCCAGCCCGACGCGGCGGCACGGGCGACGGTCCAGTCGTAGAGCTGGGCGCCGGTGATGTCGGGGTGCTTGTCGAAGCGCTCGCGCGCCTCGTGCCAGAGCGGCTCCAGCGCGTCGCGCAGGGCGAGCTTGGCGGGATCGTCGCCGAGGACATAGGTGCGGCCGAAGTCGGCCTCCCATTCGGCGAAGATCGGCCCGAAATCCAGGTAGCAGATGTCGTCGGCGGCCAGGACCCGCTCGGGCGGGTCGGCCGCGAACGGCTCGAGGGTGTTGACGCCCGCCCGCACCAGCCGCTTGTGCCAGTAGCGGCGGGTGCCGAACATCTCCTCGGCCAGGTCGCGCACCGCGTCGCTCACCTGGGATTCGGAAGCCCCCGGCACGACGATGCCGCGCGCGATCACTTCGTCGAACAACGCCACGGCCTTGGCCTCGGCCTCCCGCAGCGCGGACACCCGCCGCGCCTCGGCAGCCTCTTCGAACCCCATGCGCCCCACCCTAGCGGCGCGGCCGGACGTCCCCGCGCGCTCGCGCGGGGGCCCGGCCCGCCACCGCCGGGTCGGTCAGCGGCGAGGCTCGCGGCCGAGGTAGCGCAGGAGGCGGTCGGTGGCCGTGCCGCCGTCACCGTCCACGACCGGCCCGTAGGCGCCCCACTGCCGCAGCGGTTCGACGCGTCCCTGCGCCGCCGCGAGGATCGGGGCCGCCAGCTCGTCGGTCAACGGTGACGGCTGACCGGTGGCCACAGCGATGTCCCAGGCGTGCACCGCCGCGTCGAGCGCGCACAGCACCGCGGCCACCGGGGTGGGCAGCGGACCGAAGGGCAGCGGGGTGGGGACGGCCTCGGTGTCGTCGTCGACGGTCGCCCACGCGGCCGCCGTCTCGTCGAGAGCCGCCGCGATCAGGGCGACGGGACCGTCGGCGATCTCGCCGGAGGGGCTGAAGGGGTCGTAGGCGGGGCCGGTGCCCGCTCCGAGAGCGGCGGCGTAGGCGCGCTGATCGCCCGCGGCGTGCTCGGCGACCTGGGCGACGTTCCACTCCGCGCAGGGGGTGGGCAGTCGCCACTGTTCCGGCGTGACGGCGGAGGCGGCGTTGCGCAGCGCCTCGTACGAGGCCGCGAGCACCGTGCGCCAGACCGGCGCGAGTTCGGTGGTGGCGTCCTGCCGGGTGCTGTCCTGCCGGGTGGTGATGTCCATGATGTGACCTCTCGCTCGGGTACTTCGCCGAATCTTGTTTGCTTCGTTGACCTCAGCCTATGCGCCTATTAGGCTCATTTCCTTCCTGATTACGCCCGCCGCTTCGAAGAGGATTATGTGACCTCGACCACAACGCGGGTGCTGCGTCTGCTCGCCCTGCTCCAGGACCGCGACCACACCGGCCCCGAACTCGCCCGCCGCCTCGGGGTCACCGATCGCACCCTGCGCCAGGACATCGCGCGGCTGCGCGATCTCGGCTATCCGGTCCACGCCACCCGAGGCCCCATCGGCGGCTATCACCTCGGCCAGGGCGCCACCATGCCGCCGCTGCTGCTCGACGACGACGAGGCGATCGCCGTCGCGATCTCGGTGGGCCTGGCCGAGAACGGCTCGACCGGCATCGCCGACATCGACCAGAGCATGCGGCGAGCCCTGGCCAAACTGGAGCGGATCCTCCCGAAACGGTTGCAGCGCACCGTGAACGCGTTGCGCGAGTCCACCGCCGTCGGGCCTGCGACGACCGGCTCCCGCGAACCCGACGCCCCGGTGCCCGCCCGCGACCTGGCCGGCATCGCCGCCGCCATCCGCGCCCGCCGGGTACTCGACTTCGACGACCGCCGGGTAGAGCCCTATCGGCTCGTGAGCTGGCAACGGCGCTGGTATCTCGTCGGCTACGACCTCGACGGCCACCGCTGGCACGCCTTTCCGGTGGCGGGCCGCGCGCGGATCGCACCGACCGGCAGGCACTTCGCCGCCCGCACGCTGCCCGAAGAGGATCTGGTCGCCTTCGTGCTCCGCGAGATCGCCTCGGCCGGGTGGAAAGTGCACGCGCGGGTCACCGTGCTCGCCCCCGCACAGACCGTCATCGACCGCATCAACCCCGCGGTGGGCGTCGTCGAACCCATCGACGACGAGTCCTGCCTGCTGCTCACCGGCGCGGACGCCATGGAGACCCTCGCCATCTACCTGAGCATGCTCATGATGGATTTCCGCATCGACGGCCCGCCGGAGCTGGTGGCACACATCCGCACCCTGGCCCGGCGCTACCAGGAGTCCGTCGCCCACCTGTGAGAACGGAACCGGTTCCGGCGCAGCCGGATACCTGTCGGTGGCCGAGGGCATGATCGCGCCATTGTGTTCACCACGCGCATCGAGGTCAGGGTGTCGGATCTGGACATGCAGGGCCACGTCACCGGAGCCGCCTACCACCAGTACGCCGATCACTCCCGGTTCGCGTGCGTGCGGGCCGCCGGCATCTCGGTGGAGCAGATGTTCGCCGCCGGGTTCGGCCCGGTGAATCTGGAGACGACGCTGCGGTTCCTGCGGGAGCTGCGCGGCGGCGACAGCGTCGACGTGTCCTGCGCATGGATCTGGGGCGAGGGCAAGACCTTCCGGGTCGAGCACGTCTTCACCCGGGAGGACGGGGAGGTGGCCGCGACGGTCTCGCACGTCAGCGGGCTACTGGATCTGGGCGCACGGCGGCTCACGCCGGAGCCCGCCCGGCAGTGGCGGCGCCTGGCCTCCCGGCCGGAACTCCTGGGATTGCCGTCGGCGGCGCGGGAGTGAGCCGAGCGGGCGGCTCACCAGCCGGCGATGCGCCGGACCGCATCGAGGTCCTTGCGGGGGGCGGGCTGGAAGGCGGGGC
>Ga0079224_100015798_pt1 | contig 10588 bp, 8 predicted proteins | sample Stecom2015_FD_80414 | JGI IMG/M metagenome (GOLD analysis project Ga0079224, IMG submission 80414) | Agricultural soil microbial communities from Utah to study Nitrogen management - Steer compost 2015 | ecosystem: Environmental > Terrestrial > Soil > Agricultural land | place: USA: Utah...
AAAATGCAACTGGCGCATACCTTAAACGGAAGTGCCTTGGCTTTGCCTAGAATTGTAGCTGCTATTCTTGAAAACTTTCAAACGGAAAGAGGAATTCAGATTCCTGATGTTTTGGTGCCTTATACACGGTTCGAGCTTATTGATTAGATTAAACTGCGTATAGCAGTCGTTTCGTCGTCTTAGGTATTTCTTACCTAATTCGACATTTACTTAACCTTTCCTTTACTATTGTTCGAGAGTTGTTCGCTTCTGCTTTACTCCGAGTAAACCAAAGGCGACGCCGAGTAAAGGAATCCTCGAGGCAGGGGCGAACGAGTCTAGAACAACAGTAAAAGAATCCTCGAGGCGGAGTAAAGGAATCCTCGAAGAATAAGAGATGAAAATAATGAAATAAAGCGTGAATCTTACAGATTCACGCTTTATTGGTATGGATTATCCAAATTCTAAGAATTATATTTCTTAGCTTTTCTTCAAATGCTGTCTTAATACATATTGTAAAATTCCGCCATTTAGGTAATAAGCTATTTCTATGTCGGAATCTAAACGTGCTTTCGCTTCAAACTCTATTTTTTCCCCAGACTCTTTTAAGGCAGTGACTTTGATGATCTTTGCAGGGGTTAGAGAATCAGCGATCCCGGTAAATGTGAAGGTCTCTTTTCCAGACAAGCCTAAAGAAGGCGCTGTTTGTCCTGAAATGAACTCAAGGGGCAATACTCCCATCTGTACCAAGTTGCTTCTGTGTATGCGCTCAAAACTCTCTGCAATGACCGCTTTAATACCAAGCAAGCTTGCGCCCTTGGCTGCCCAGTCGCGCGAGGAGCCGCTACCGTATTCTTTTCCAGCCAATACGATAAGAGGAGTTTTATCCTCTATGTACTTCATGGCTGTATCATATACTGTAAGGGTTTCGTTGGTTGGAAAATAAGTAGAGAAACCGCCTTCTTTATCTGTAATCTGGTTTTTGATACGCACATTCGCAAATGTTCCCCGCATCATTACTTCGTGGTTTCCGCGGCGAGAACCAAAGGAGTTAAAATCTTTTCTCTCTACACCTTTGCTAAGCAAATATTTTCCGGCAGCAGTAGATTCACTAAATGCTCCAGCCGGGGAAATATGATCTGTAGTAACTGAATCGCTTAAGTATAAGAGGACGCGTGCATTTTCAATATTTTGTAAAGGCTCTGGTGTTTCGCTGATGTCTTTAAAGAAGGGAGCCTCCTGTATGTAGGTCGACTGATCATCCCACTTATAGGCCGTGCCTGTCGGTGCTTCTAGTTCTTGCCAATCTTCATTTCCGTCAAAAATAACATCGTAGACCTCTTTGAAGTCTTCTATTTTCATGCACTCACTAATGGTTTGGTTAATTTCTTCCTGACTAGGCCAAATGTCTTTTAAATATACTGCTTCTCCATTTGGATCATAGCCAAGAGGTTCAGTCATTAAATCAATATCTACCCGTCCGACCAAGGCGTAGGCTACTACCAGCATTGGGGACATTAAGAAGTTCATTTTAACTTGAGAGTGTACTCTAGCTTCAAAGTTTCTATTTCCAGATAGTACGGAAGCTACCACCATGTCATGTTCATCTATCGCTTCAGCGATATAAGGGGGAAGAGGGCCACTGTTTCCTATGCAGGAGGTGCAACCATAACCTACGGTATGAAAACGCAAGGCATCTAAGTCTTCAGATAGACCTGAACGGTTAAGGTAGCTGGTGACCACTTTAGAGCCGGGTGCTAAACTGGTTTTGACCCAAGATTTGGTTCTCAAACCTCTAGCAACCGCATTTCGAGCCACTAATCCTGCGCCGACCATAACGGCGGGGTTTGAAGTATTAGTACAGCTTGTAATAGCGGCGATCACGATACTGCCATCACTTAGTTTATAAGATGCATCTTTATATTTTATTTTTACGGTGCGTAGGTCATTGCCTTTAACAATATTGATATCCCTAGGCTTCTGGCTCTCTGTTTGAGGTGCGAATTGACTTCCTGATCCTCCCTCGTTTAGCCAAGTATGTTCACGCCGATCTGCAACCGGGACGTAGTCTCTTTTAAACTCATCCTTTAATAATCCTGCAAATTGCTCGTGTAGGTCTTTTACTAAGATTTTGTCTTGAGGGCGTTTAGGACCTGAAACCGTGGGTTGCAAGGTGCCTAGATCCAGCTCTACTACTTCTGAGTATTCAATTTCTTCTTTTCCCGTTCTCCAGAGAAGGTTTTCTTCACAGTATCTTTTAACAAGGTTAATTTGCTCTTGCGAACGATTTGTTCGCTCCATGTAATGTAGCGTTTGATTATCAATAGGGAAATACGTCACCGTACAGCCAAATTCTGGCGACATGTTGGCAATTGTAGCGCGATCTGTTACCGTTAAATAATCAAGTGCATCTCCATATACTTCTACGAATTTTCCTACTACACCTACTTTACGAAGCAGGTTGGTAATGGTAAGCACCATGTCTGTAGCGGTACACCCTTGAGGGATTCTACCTTTTAAATTTAAACCTACAACTTTTGGACATGTGAAATAAATAGGTTGTCCTAGCATTGCAGCTTCTGCTTCAATTCCACCTACTCCCCAACCCAGTACACCAATTCCATTTACCATGGGTGTATGGGAGTCTAAACCTACTAAAGTGTCTGGAAATGCCCATCCATCCCTTTCTATTACTCCCTTTGCTAAATATTCTAAGTTAACTTGGTGGCAAATTCCCATGCCGGGAGGGACGACTGTGAAGTTATCCAATCCTGTTTGAGCCCATTTTAATAGTTTATACCGTTCTGCATTCCGTTCATATTCCATGCCCACATTTTTGCCTTCAGAGTAATCGGTTCCAAAGAAATCTACTTGAACGGAATGGTCAATCACTAAATCAACCGGAATAGCCGGATTTATTTTTGTGCCATCTCCACCTTTTCTAACTACCTCTGCCCTTATGGATGCAATATCGACTACTGCGGGTACACCCGTAAAATCTTGCATCAAGACCCTTGCTGGTTTAAATGGAATTTCAGCATCTGTTCCCGCTGCATTCCAGTTGATCAAAGTCTCTAAATGCTCATCTGTTATAGCAAAACCGTCATGGTTCCTTAATGCATTTTCAAGTAAAATTCGGATAGAGAAAGGAAGACGATGAATATTCTTTCCTTCATCTTGTAGCTTTTTAAGTGAGGCTATTTTATGATTCATGTTTGTAGCGGTTTAATCTGTTAATTTACGGAATTTTATCTAATATAATGATTTTGGAGAGGATTCAAAGGATAAAGAATATCTTAAAACAAGAAGCCCCTTACAGTATATTACTATAAGGGGCTTAATTTGTTTTATTTATTTGCTTACTTTTCTAGGACTTCGCTGTTCTCCGTATCGAGTTCATGAGATTCTTCTTCTTTAAGATATTCCTTTTGGAAGATTAAAATAATGATAACTCCTACTGAAATAGCTGCATCTGCAAGATTGAAAACGGGTCTGAAAAATACAAAGTCTTCGCCGCCCCATATCGGGAGCCAGCTTGGATAATTTCCGCTAATCAAAGGAAAATAGAACATGTCGACTACTTTTCCATGTAAAAAGCTAGAGTAACCCCCTTCAGGAGGCATTAAGATAGCTTTCTCATACCAAGTACTTTCGCTGAAGATCACTCCATAAAATGCGGAGTCGATCATATTGCCTAAAGCTCCTGCAAAAATTAGAGATACACATAGGATTAAACCTTTGTGGTAGTCTTTTTTAATCATGTACACAATTCCATATCCGATGCCGACAATAGCTATGATTCTAAAAAGAGATAACGCTAGCTTTCCAGCTTCGCCACCCAATTCTAAGCCAAAAGCCATTCCGTTATTTTCGGTAAAATGGATAAAGCCTCGATCACCAAGAATAGGAAATTCTTGACCAAGTGTCATGTTTAGTTTTATCCAAAACTTTAGAACTTGATCAAGAATTAGTGTAACAGAAATTAATAATAACGGTTTGGAAAACCCTTTCATTCTACGATTAATTTTGCCTTAATTTTGCCTCCATGCTCAAAGTTGCATGAGGAACGGCACGTAAACGTTCTTTTTGAATTAATTTTCCGGTATCGCGACAAATGCCATAAGACTTGTTTTCTATTCTTACTAAGGCTGCCTCTAAGTTGTCTATAAATTTCTTCTGACGTGCTGCTAATTGGTTAATTTGTTCTTTTTCTAAAGTAGCAGATCCATCTTCTAAGGTTTTGAACGTTCCAGCAGTATCGTCTGTACCATTACTATTAGGGTTGCTTAGCGATTTAGCAAGTGAATTTAGTTCTTCTCTTGCAACACGTATTTTTTCTAAAATAAGTTCTTTGAATTCTTGTAATTCAGCATCATTATAGTGCGTTTTTTCCGTCTTTTCCATTTTTAGGCCCTTTCTATTAGTATGTTTATTTCTTGTTCGTTAATAGTTATCTTCTCACCGTCAGCTAAATCTTTCACGAAATCTAAGCTATTTGCCAGAATTTCAGTGCGAATATAAGATATATTGTTGTTTACTGCATCAGTGATTTCGGATAAAGCGCTTAATTTAACAATAATTTTATCCGTTACTTCGAATCCCATCTCTTTCCTCAAGTTTTGAATCCGATTTACAACTTCTCGGGAAATTCCTTCCTGTTTCAACTCTGGAGTAATTTGTACGTCTAGGGCTACTGAAAGTTTTCCTAAATTAGCTACCTGCCATCCTTCTACGTCTTCCGCACTGATCTCCACATCCGATAGACTTAATGTAAAATCATATTCTGGCAATTGGTATTCTCCATTGTTTTCAAGTTGCTGTATTTGATCTGCATTTAGACCCGTAATAGCGGCGGCTATTGTCTTCATATTTTTTCCTACTTTAGGCCCTAGAGCTTTAAAGTTCGGCTTTATCTTTTTTCTTAGAATCCCTGAAGTATCCTTAATATACTCAATATTTTTAATATTCGTTTCTGAAAGGATTAAATCTTTTACATTTTCAACTTTTTCAATGAACGTATCGTCTAAAACTGGGATTAATATCTTGCTTAGCGGCTGGCGGACGTTGATTCCGACCTTTTTTCTTAAAGAGAGCGTTAAAGAAGAGATGTCTTGAGCTAAGCCCATTCTTTCCTCTAATTTTTTGTCGATCAGATCCTCGTTTGCTTTTGGAAAATCTGTTAAATGCACGGATTCAATCTCTTCTTTTTTAGTGATATTTTCTAGATCAAGGAAGAGTTTATCGCTGAAAAACGGAGCGATCGGAGACATTAGTTTGGCGACCGTAGTTAAGCAGGTATATAACGTTTGATAGGCTGAAATTTTATCCTCTGAATACTCACCTTTCCAGAAACGTCTGCGGCAAAGACGAACATACCAATTGCTTAAATTAGCATCTACAAAATCTTGAATGGCTCTAGCTGCTTTTGTGGGCTCAAAATCTGCATAATACTGGTCAACTTCTTTGCTTAAGCTATTTAAAAGAGAAATAATCCAGCGATCAATTTCTGGTCGATCTGCTAAAGAAATATCCTTTTCTGCATAAGTGAATTTATCGATATTGGCATATAGGGCAAAGAAAGCATAGGTATTATATAGGGTGCCAAAGAACTTTCTACGTACTTCATCAATGCCTTCCACATTGAATTTTAGGTTGTCCCAAGGTGCTGCATTGCTAATCATATACCAGCGGGTAGCATCAGCGCCATATTTGTCTATGGTTTCAAACGGGTCAACTCCGTTTCCAAGACGTTTAGACATTTTATTGCCGTTCTTATCTAGGACTAATCCGTTAGAAATAACGTTTTTAAAAGCCACTGATCCACGAAGCATGGTGGATATTGCATGTAGCGTGAAAAACCAACCTCTGGTTTGATCTACACCTTCAGCAATAAAGTCTGCTGGATACGCGGATCCAAAACCTTCATTAAAAGGAGTATCTGAACCATTGCTTAGCTTTTCTTGGTCTAAGCCCCATTGTGCAAACGGCATTGCTCCAGAGTCAAACCAAACGTCTATTAAGTCTAGTTCGCGGAATAGCTTTTGTCCACCATCAGAAACTAAAACCAGGTCATCAACATAAGGTCTGTGTAGATCAAAATTCCCTTCTTCGATTTTAGATAGGTAGTCTTGTAGTTTTGTTCTTTCCTCTCCAGTGAGAAGATCAGATGTTAAACTTTGTTGAATTGACGACTTTAATTCAGCGATAGAGCCGATGCATAGTTCTTCGTTCTCATCTTCGCTTCGCCATATTGGTAGGGGAGTTCCCCAATAACGTGAGCGAGATAAATTCCAATCCACTAGGTTTTCAAGCCAATTTCCAAAACGGCCAGTTCCTGTAGATTCAGGTTTCCAGTTGATTGTTTTATTCAAGGAAACCATTTTCTCTTTGTATTCTGTGGTGCGGATAAACCAACTATCTAATGGATAGCATAAGATAGGTTTATCTGTACGCCAGCAATGTGGGTAGCTGTGCTCGTATCTTTTTACGTCGAAAGCTTTGTTTTCTTCCTTTAGTTTAATAGCGATCAAAACATCAGTAGGTTTGAAGTCTGAGCCCGCTCTTTCTTCATCAGAGTAAAACTCTTCTTTTACATACCTTCCTGCGTAGTCTGTTATTTCATTTACAAATCGCCCTTGTCTATCTACGATCGGCCCTTCTTTGCCATTTTCGTCTTTCACTAAAATAGCGGGAACATTGTTTTCTTTACAGACTCTAAAGTCGTCTGCACCAAAAGTTGGTGAAGCGTGAACGATACCAGTTCCATCTTCAGTGCTCACAAAATCACCGTGAATCACCTTAAAAGCATTCTCTTCCAATTCTGGAGAATCTACATAGGGCATCAATTGGTGGTAGCGTAGATTCAATAGCTCTGAACCCGAGAACTCAGCTTTTATTTCCCAAGGAATGAGTTTGTCATTCGCTTTATATTCTTTGAAATCAAGATCTTTAGCTTCTTCTTTAAAAAATTTTGAAACTAAATCTTTAGCTAGAATCACACTTACAGGAAGGTGAGTATAAGCGTTGAACGTACTTACCTTAACATAGCGTATGTTTTTTCCTACGATTAGTGCTGAGTTTCCTGGAAGAGTCCATGGTGTTGTCGTCCAAGCGATAAAGGCTGTATCTTCCTCTTCCTGTTCAAATAGAATGGGAGTAAGGGGGTGAATTTGGTCCTTCTTTACTCTAAATTGGGCCACTATGGTAGTGTCAGTCACCATTTTATAGGTGCCAGGTTGGTTTAATTCGTGTGAACTTAATCCAGTACCGGCAGCAGGGGAGAAGGGCTGTATGGTATAGCCTTTATATAGTAATCCTTTTTTGTGGAATTCTTTTAAAATCCACCATAGGGTTTCGATGTATTCGGTTTCGTAGGTGATGTATGGGTTTTCAAGGTCCACCCAATAGCCCATTTTTCGGGTTAGGTCGTTCCATACATCCGTATATTTCATTACCTCTTTTCGGCAATGATCATTGTATTCTTCTATTGATATTTTTTTACCAATGTCGTCTTTCGTGATGCCTAAGGATTTTTCTACAGCAAGCTCAATAGGTAATCCGTGGGTATCCCAGCCACCTTTACGTTTTACTTGAAAGCCTTTTAGGGTTTTGTACCGACAAAATATATCCTTGATTGCACGTGCCATCACATGATGGATGCCGGGCATTCCATTTGCTGAAGGAGGGCCTTCGTAAAAAGTATATGGTTTTGAATCAGGACGATTATGAATACTTTTTTCAAAAATATTCTTATCCTCCCAAAATGTTAAAATACTTTTTTCGATTTCAGCTAAGTTTAACTGCTTATATTCCGTGTACATCAGGTTTTTATATCTAAAATTTAAGGATGCAAAGATACTGAAAATTGTCCGTTTTGTAAAAGAAAGGCTGTAAATAGACCGTTAAAAATTTCGCTCGCGTAATTGATAAGAGGATAAAAATTGAATTTCAGTATATTAGAAGATATTGTCGAATTTCCCGTATTTTTGTTAAAATGGAATAAGATTTGTATTTTATCTTTTAAAAGTAAAATGAATAAATATCTTAAACGAGGCTTGGTTTTCCTAATCATAGGGGTTTTACTATGTTATTACGGGGTTTATTCTAAAGATCCGATTGCCTCTTTCTACAAAATACCTTTAGTGTTAGGCGTTTTATCTTTTGGATATGGCTTTATTATGGTAATTTATAGCTTAATGCGCAAAATTGAGCGAGGAAGTATTCTAGAAGAACGTGCTGAGCAAGTAGAACTCGATGAACAGAATGAAAGAGAAGGGGAGCAATAAGTTTTTCAAGGGTTTTGCCTACGCTTTTTCAGGTATTCGAGACACTTATAGAACGGAACTAAATTTTAGATTTCACTTTTTTGCTGCGATTTTCGTTGTACTTCTAGGGCTATTGTTTTCGATATCAGGTGTTGAGTGGCTGTTAATTTTTCTATCGATAACATTGGTTATGGCAATGGAGTTGATCAATACGGCTGTAGAAGCCCTGGCGGATTCCACTTCCACCGAGTATAATCCTTTAATTAAAAAGGCCAAAGACGCAGCCGCGGCAGCTGTGCTGGTTGTTGCAATTTTTGCGTTGTTAATCGGTCTTTATATTTTTGTTCCTAAGTTGCTGATTTGTTTCGATTAAATAAAAATGCTGCATAAGACTAGAGGAATAGTTTTAAAAACAATAAATCATGGTGATACAAGCGTGATTTGCCAAGTATTTACTGAAAAATTTGGTCTGCAGTCGTATATCATTCATGGTGCAAAAAGAAATAAAGCAAAGATAAATTACAATATTTTGCAGCCTCTCCACCTCTTGGATATGGTTGTTTACCATAAAAATAACGGGAGTATTCAGCGGGTTTCAGAAGCTCGCCAAGCCCCATTATTTCATAGTATTCCTTATGAGATTGAGAAGAGTGCAGTGGCGTTATATTTAACAGAAGTTCTTTTTAAATGTCTGAAACAGCAAGGTACTGATGAGTATTTATTTGAATATGTTTTTTCTGCCGTCTCTTGGTTGGATTCTACAGAAAAAGCACCTCCTAATTTTCACTTGTATTTTTTATTGCGACTGAGTAAGTTTTTAGGATTTTATCCGGCGTTACCTAAAGCTAATCAACATTATTTTGACTTGAAAGACGGTGTGTTTTGTAGTCACGCACCTCATCATAGCCTTGTGCTTCAGGAACCTCACACCTCCCAATGGGCTTCTTTACTTGCAGGAAGTTTCGAGACATTAGCTACCATTAAGATACCGGTGGTCGATCGTAGAATACTCTTAAAATATGTAATCGATTTTTATCGATTACATATAGAGAGCTTCGGGGAAATAAAATCCCACTTAGTATTAGAAGAGGTATTAGGTTAATGGGATTTATAATTTCGCTTCCATTGCTTTGATAACAGGTTCAAAAAAGTCCACTCCTTGTAGTTGACCGGCATTTCCTATGCCGCCCGGACTAAAGACATTTATCTCCATTAATTTATCACCAACAATATCTAAACCGGTTAAGAACATACCGTCTTTTTTGAGTTTTGGCTTTACCTCTTCAACCAATTCAAACATGCGCTTTGTAAATTCAGGAACTTTCACGCTACCACCCTGATGAACATTACTACGAATGTCATTAGCAGCTTGGACACGATGGATGCCGGCAGTCTTTCCGTTAACAACAATCGGTTCTCCATCTATTAAAAATAGTCTCACGTCTCCGTTTTCGGCATCTGTAAGGTATTCTTGTGCAACTACAAATCCATCTCTGGCAATGGCATCAACAATTTGATTTAAATTCTTTTGATCTTCGTTCACTAAGAAAACATTCTTTCCACCAGACCCTTGTAAGGGTTTAAGAATAACCTTTTGATTGTATTCTTTATAAAATGCTTTGATGTCGTCAATATTCCTAGTGATAATAGTTTCCGGACGTACTGATTTAGGGAAGTATTGAAAATACATTTTATTTAATGCATTGGCAAGAGAATCTGGATCGTTTAAGACGATTACCCCCTGAGATTTGGCCAGTTGACCAAATACGATCCCTGCATTTTGTGCCCAAGGTCGATTTTCGAAGTCTACCGATGGGTCATTTCTTAACATCAAAACATCTAAATCCCGGGCTGTAATCAGCTTTTTATCTGCCTTTTTCATCGTATCTAAGAAGTCGACAGCAGAGTTAAATGCCTGATTAGGGACATTTCTAGCATGTGCGCCCATGAGTTCGTCTTGGGTATAAGTAAAGTCTCCGATTCCAATAAAGTAAACCTCGTGTCCCATTTGGCTTGCTTTTAAAGCTAGCCCAGTTGTAGTGTACACTGCCAGTTCTTTTGGCATTTGATTGACAACAAATCCTATTCGCATATATTTTTTTTAATTATGATTTTTTAATATTCCATTAACCGTGTATCATATTGAAAACATTTCCGCCTGCTCTGATCAGGTTCAGCTTCTCAGAATATCTTTCTTCAAGATATCTAGGCTTCAAAGTTGGTTTTACTAAGATTTGACGGTGAATTAGTTCTTGTACGACCGGTAAATAATCCTGTCTGATTTTTCCGATTAATAGCGCTTCTAGCGATTTTCCTTTCTTTATGTATTCTATAATATTTAACAA
>Ga0079224_100015799_pt1 | contig 10587 bp, 4 predicted proteins | sample Stecom2015_FD_80414 | JGI IMG/M metagenome (GOLD analysis project Ga0079224, IMG submission 80414) | Agricultural soil microbial communities from Utah to study Nitrogen management - Steer compost 2015 | ecosystem: Environmental > Terrestrial > Soil > Agricultural land | place: USA: Utah...
GTCCGACTTTGACAAAGATATCGTTGATGACTCCCAAGCGTGGATCGAGCATCAACGCCCAGATATTGCCCGCGACCACAGACGGCAGAATCCAGGGCAGCAGCACGACGACCCCGGCGGCTTTCATGAATAGACCGCCTTTGTTGAGCGCCAGCGCAGAAATCAGCCCCAGCAGGAACTGCGACAGCACACCAAAGACCACCCAGACCAGTGTGTTGCGCACCGCCGTCTGGAATACGCTGTCGGTCAGCAGATTCTGGTAATGTTGCAGCCCAATGAAGCCGTTGCGATCTGGGCGGGTGAGGCGCATTTCGTGAAAGCTGAGGTTGATGCCTGACGCTACGGGGTACAGAATGACGGCTGCGACAAGGATCAGACTGGGGATAATCAGGTAATAAGCCCAGTAGCGACCTTCGGAAATATGGCTCAGCAGGGTAAACGGGTTCAGGGTCAGCCGGCGGGTTGAAAAACTGTTTTGAAGGGTAGGGTCGCTAACGCTCATTTACAGAGTCTCTTTTCCAAAGTTATTTTCAAGGAATTGGGTAATCGGATTGCCTGCCCAAATTATAAATTATATTTTGGGATTGTCAAAATGATAGGCAAACCGGGCCAAATGTGCCACCATCACCGGGAAACTGAGTATACTCAACCGGGCTTGCATACCGGGCGGTATTTTCAGGGCTAACGCTCTGTCACGCATGATGTGCCTGACCAGCCATTGCAGGGATCATACATGATTTTGCGCACAGCTAAAGAGGAATGCAATGACCTTCGATGTTTTGACCCAGCGGATGCAGTTCCCCGCCCTGAATCAAATGGCGTCACACGGCGGGCGTCTGCCTGTTTTTTTGGATAATCCTGCTGGAACGCAGGTTCCGCAGGCAGTGATTGATGCCGTGAGCGACTACTACCGGCACATGAACGGCAATTCAGGCGGGATGTTTGCCACCAGCCAGCGCACTGACGCTATGGTCGAGCAGGTGCGGGCCAAGATGGCCGATTTTCTCAATGCGCCCTCAGCTGATGAGATCGTCTTTGGCCCCAACATGACGACCCTGAATTTTGCGCTGAGCCGGGCGCTGGCGCAGACGCTCAGTCCGGGCGATGAAATTGTGCTGACGCGCATGGATCATGATGCCAATGTGCAGCCCTGGCGGCGTATTGCCGAGGATTACGGGCTGGTGGTGCGCTGGGCAGATATTATCGAACCCGAATGCCGGCTGGATATGGCCAGCCTGGAAGCGGCGCTCAGCGAAAGGACGCGGATTGTGGCGACAGTGCACGCTTCCAATGCTGTTGGAACGATCAATCCGGTGCGACAGATTGCGGGTATGGCTCATGCCGCCGGGGCGCTGTACGTGGTCGATGCCGTGCAGAGCGCGCCGCATGTGCCGATTGATGTACAGGCGTTCGGCTGCGATTTTCTGCTGTGTTCCGCCTACAAATTCTATGGCCCTCATGTTGGCATCCTGTGGGGCCGGTACGATCTGCTGGCGGAACTGCCGGCGTACAAAGTGCGTCCGGCCAAAGACAAGCCGCCGCACCGCTGGGAGACAGGCACGCCCAGCTTTGAAACCATCGCCGGGGTTGGGGCGGCACTGGATTATCTGGCTGCCATCGGGCGCGATTATGGCGATCCATTCCGGTCACAATTTGCCAACTTTGAAGGCCGGCGGCTGGACCTGAAAACGGCGATGGTGGCGATCAGCCAGTACGAACAGGAACTGGTGGCGCATTTGATTGCGATGCTGCAAACCATTCGCGGTGTGCGGATTTCAGGTATCACCGATCCGGCGCATTTTGCTGAGCGTGTGCCGACGGTCGTATTCGTGCATGAAAATTACGCGCCTGATGCTGTGGCCCGGTATCTGGCCGGGGAAAACATCTATGTGTGGTCGGGCAACTATTATGCGGTGGAGATTATGGAGCGGCTGGGCCACGCTGAAGAGGGCATGGTGCGTGTGGGCCTCGCGCATTACAACACCCACGCCGAAATTGACCGGCTGGAAGCGGCGCTGCGAGGATTGTGAGCGGGGGACTGCCGATCTCGTTATCACGACGCTGCTGCTGGTAACTATCGCAGTGTATCTCATCTCACTTTATGGGTGGCTTTGAAGGGTATCGCAATGCGCCGTCTGTTTTTCGCGCTGGCCTGTGTCAACATAGCGTTCGTCGTGCTGCATCTTGCGACTCAACCGCTGGCCTGGTCATTTGTGGCGTGGCTGTTCGATCTGAACTTTGAACACAATCTAAGCGCCACCTACTCGGCGCTGCTGCTGCTGGCGACTGGCTTTGTTTCACTCACGCTGGCGCTGCGCCTGCGCAATAAGCCGCACGCGCTGTACTGGCTGATGTGGGGGCTGCTGTTCCTCTTTCTGGCCTATGACGAAACCTATATGGTGCATGAGCGTATCGAAAACTGGATATTGATCTATGCGGCTGCGGGCGTGGTAATTGCCGGGATCGCCGGCGTCACGGCATGGTTTTTCGACCGTCAGCATATCTGGTTGTACGCGCTGTCGCTGGCTGGCGTGGGTGTGATGGCCGCCGGTGGATTGGTGCTCGAAAGGTTCTACGAAACCCTGCCCCGAATTCTGGTTGTTGAAGAACTGTGGGAGTTCATTGGCGCCTCGCTGACGCTGTCAGCCGCGCTTGCTTATGCCCGGCAGTATGCCGAAGCGGCTCAATGGCGGCGCATGGGACGCAACCTGCTAATTGTATGCGCGCTCTGGGTGGTGGTGATGGTGGCTTCGGCATTCTGGCCGCTGCCGGCGCTGGAAGCACGACTGATAGCGCAGCCGGCTGCCACCAGCTATCTGGATGGCGCGCTGGAACTGGTTGCTTATCAGGTTGAGCGCGAGGTCATCAGGCCGGGGCAACCGGTGAACGCGACATTTTACTGGCGGGCAAACGCGTCGCTGGACGCACCTTACGCGCTCACCCTGCGCCTGCTGGAACAGCCAACGGGCAGGCCGCTGGCGGCGGCAGAAATTCCACTCGGCGAACCCACCCTGCCGCCGACCAACACCTGGCCCACCGGTATGATCTTCAGGAAAGAACTGCTGCTGCCAACTGTTGGGGTTGAACTGGCTGCTCCGGCCAGCTACTGGCTGGTGGTCAACGTCTGGAAACAGCCCTGGCAGCCGGATCATATGCTCGATGTCGCCCGGACTGACCGGGAACTGCTTCTGCCGGACACATTCATTCTATCCGATATGACCGTGCTGCCCGACGAAGCGCCGCCCGCCCCGCCGCAGGTGGCGGATTATCGTTTCGACAACCAGATTTCGCTGGTCGGGTATGATCTGCCGAGTCGTGCAGAGGGTCGTCGTTTGCGACTCGGTTTCTGGTGGCAGACGGAGGCTGATGTAGAACAGAATCTGACACAGATGCTGCACCTGCGGCACGTTGAAACTGATACATACTTTTTTTACGACCAGCCGCCTTTCCGGGGTACATTCCCGACAGAAAACTGGCCGGCTGGTTTGCTGGCTGCTGACCGGTGGGAACTTGATCTGGATGCGTCGCTGCCGGCTGGGCAGTACGAGATTTACACCGGTCTGTATCACTTTGCTACGCTGGAACGGATTCCGGTGACCAACGCGGGCGGGGAGCCGCTGTCAGATGATCGCATCCGCCTCGGCGTTTTTACGCTGGAGGCATCGTCATGAGGCTGGCACTCAACAAAATAAAAGCCCCCGGTAGTGCTGGGGGCAGGAGGTCCAGGCCTGACCTGTAAGCCGCATTCTGTGCCCGCGAACGGGTGGTGGTCATCTATCTGTCCCGCAAGTTACCCTGCGGGATCAAGCGGCACACCCGGCGCTTTTTGCGGGACGGGCCGCCCCAATGCGCCTGCTTGGCCTTGCTCCCGGTGGGGTTTGCCTGGCCGCCGACATCACTGCCGACGCCGGTGGTCTCTTACACCACCTTTTCACCCTCACCCCGCTCGCCTGGGTTACCCCCGGGCGGGCGTGGCAATCTGTTCTCTGTTGCACTTGCCGTCGGGTTACCCCGCCTGGCCGTTAGCCAGCACCGTGCCCTGTGGAGTGCGGACTTTCCTCTCCCCTGAGCAAGCAGGGGAGCGACCACCCGGTCAGCCTGGATAACATAATTATAGTTGATGGTCGAGGACTTTGGCAGGGTGTTATAATGTCCCCTTTGCATTCTAATAAGTCTCTGATGAACGATGCATCACCGTAGTCGGTTCTGGTTCTGGATGGTAATCACCGGACTGCTGCTGCTGGTTGCGGCCAGCCGCCTGACTCGCCTGACCGACCTGACCATGAACCGGGATGAGGTCTGGTCGGTATGGCAGACCTTCGGGACACCGGTACAGATAATCCTGTGGACACCTTATGACTGGCCGCCGCTGTATTATCTGGCTCTGGCCGCGTGGCGCAGTGTGGCGAGCATGTACCCGGCGGCGCTGAGGGCTTTTTCGGCGCTGATGTTTCCGTTGGGGGCTGTTTTTTTGTTCCGGGTGATGCGGCGCTGGCGTGGTCAGCAGGCGGGGCTGCTGGTCATGGTGACCTACGCGGCGCTCGGTTTCGGAATTATGCTCAGTCTGGAGGTGCGCGGCTATGCGCTGCTGTTGGCGCTGCTGCCGCTGGCCCTGTGGCTGACTGTGCGTTATTTTGACCGGCCTTCAGCATGGCGTGCCCTGCTGCTGGCGCTGGCGCTGGCAGCGATGTTCTATACTTCGCTGACGAGTTTTGGCGCGTTTGTCATGCTGGGCGTATTTACGCTGATTGTCTACCGGCGGGCCGTGTGGCGCTGGTGGCTGCCGGGTCTGATCGCTGTGGTTCTGGCTGCGCCGGAAGCGCTGGCAAAGTCACAGATTGCGACAACGCGGGTTCAGGCTACCCAGACTCTGGTTTTGCCGCCGCTGTTACAGGCGCTGGCCCGGCTTTTTGAAGATTATGCCGGGTTTACATTTCCGATCTGGGTAGTGCTGTCGCTGGTCGTGGCAGTCCTCATTATCCGGCGGGAAAGCAGGCAGTGGGCATTGCTTGCTGCGCTGCTGGTGTGGGTCATTGGAATGCCGGTGCTGCTGTACATCCTGAATCCGCTGCTAGGGTTTTTCTCGACGCGCTATGCCTGGTGGATTATGCCGGGCATCGCCATGCTTATGGCCTGGGGGCTGTCGTATTTGTCGCGTACCGGCGCCGTGGTGGCCGGGCTGGTGCTGGCTGGTATGTTGTTTTTTCCGTTGCCGGCCGGCAGCCCTTATCAGATATGGGATCGCCTTTCGCCGCTGGGGGATAACTTTCACTGGCTGCGTGACCATATCCAGTGGGGTGATGTAATTCTTGAAAATCGCCGGAACACCTGCGGAGCGTTGGAAGAATGGGATTATTACCTGCGTGCGTATTTCCCGAATGGTCTGCGGTTTGTGACCTCCCCGGCAGGATACCGACGGGTCTGGGTGCTTAATCCGAATGAGCAGCCAGATGAGATGCGGCTGGAACTGAGTGCTGCCTACGTGCCGGGGCGCTTCGTGGGGCCGCCGGGCTGTCTGTTTCGCCTTTATGAAGCACCGCCGGATGTCGCCGGTATTCCTTTTGAGAACGGAATGCGTTTTCATGGCGTCGATGTGATGGATGGAGCGAGAGCGGTAAGCGGCCCGTTAGTCCGGCACGAGGGCGAAACAGTGCGTCTGCGTCTGTGGTGGTCGGTGGATTACCCACCATCACTGGATTACAGTGTCAGCACCTATCTGGGACGCCAAAACAGAATCTTTGATGCGCTGGATGGACCACCATCGCCTTATCACCCTGAGGATGCTCCGGCAGCGACAAGCCGCTGGCAGCCCGGTGTGTACTATATTGAAGAGCGTGAACTCACCTTTCCCTATCCGGCTGGCGGGGACTTCGACATCAGAATGGCGGTCTATTTCTGGATGGATGCCGTGCCGATTCCAGCGCCGGGAACGGACGACAACAACCATCTGCATCTGGCGCGTATTCGGGTCAGAAGCTATTAGAGTGATGCTGAATCAGGGGCCTTTCGGCCCCTAATCGCTGGCTTTATGCCGCTTCTGGTTCCGCCGTTGCTTCGGCGTCTTCGGCTGCTGTGGCATCGACGATGCGCAGGGTGAATGTGCCCTTCCCGCTGTCGCGCAGCGTGGCGACTTCGACCACGACAGCAAAATCCTGTTCGCCGACTTGCAGTTCCTCCAATGCTGAATTGAGCGTGGTTTCATCCATATTATCGTTGCTTGTCAGCAGTCTTTCTCCATCGGCGCTGTAGATATTCAATATGGTGTCGAGCACGCCCGTCTCGTCTTCGAGAAAAATGCTGGTCAGTCTGCCACCGGGCAGGGTCAGGTTGTAGCGGATGCGCTGCGTCTGGCGGATTTCGCCGCTCACGGTATCCCCAACCTGAAGCGTACCGCCGTCAACAATATCCACTGTCAGCACGCTGTCCAGGTGGGTAATGGCTGCCTCAAGCACTGGGTCGCCCTCGCTGAACAGAGTCTCCTCTGTAACCGGCACACGTACGGTTGGGACGACACCTATATCCTCGATATGAATATTGCCATCGGCGTCCACACTGCGGACGACGGTCATGGTAGCGGCAAGACCATCCGGCAGATAAAACTGCTCGATACCCCCACCGAGGCCGGAGGTGGTGTACTGCCCCACGATGGCGCTGCGATTTTGCAAAGTCAGGTGGTAGCTGAACGATTCGCAGGCACTGCTGCAATTCGGGCCGACCAGCACGGCAACTTGCCCACGATAGCGCAGATTAACCGGTGGGGGGATGAAGTTCCAGGCCTGATTGGGGTCGAAGTAAAAATCATCGGTGTCTTCATCGTAGCGGCCCCGGTTGCCCAGCGAGAGTGGTTCATCGAAGAAATAGGCCGCCATCTGCGCTGCCAGCCAGGGACTGCCGCCGCCGTTGTTGCGCATGTCGATGATAATGCCCGGTATGTCCTGCTGGTTAACCGTTTCGATCATCCGTTCCCACAGGATAATGGTGAGGCGTTCGTTATCCAGAAAATCGGTGATCCGCACCAGCACATAGTCGGTATCAGCCAGCGGTTCGTACTCAACGGGCAGTTCAAAACCGGTCAGGCCGCGCAGGAACGACGAAAACGAGAAGCTCTCCGGCTCCTCGACAGCGGTCAGGGTCACGGTCTGCGGTTCGTCTTCACCGGGATTCCGGTAGGTAATCGTTACTTCTTCACCGACCATGAAGCGTGTGGCATAACGCAACTGCTGCAAACGCCGGCGATCTTCGGCGCTGAAGGGCGATGACCAGGGGATAGTCTCGCTGACGACCTCATCAATCGGACTCCCATTAATTTCGAGAATCTCCGCGCGTAGTTCGATACCCGCTTCATCGGCAGGAGCGCCTGCGGTCAGGTAATTTACGATGGTGCGCCCGTCGTCCAGCTCGCGGATGGCGATGCCAATGCCCCCGGCGGTTTCCTGCTGGAAACGCTGCACCAGAGCAGGGGTGTTGCTCATCTGAATATGCCCATCAGGGATCGACCAGATGAACTGCTGCAAGGCGAACTGATAGGCGATGGGGTCATTATTGGCTTCAGCTTCTTCAAACAGGGGGCGAAATTCAGCGGCTTTTTTGTCCCAGTCGATGCCTTTGTATTCGGTAAAGGCGTACTCCTTACGAAATTTCTCGATCATGGCATCGAAAGCTTCGGTGTAACTGAGCGCGGAGAAGTCGTCGGCTTCTGCGCCTGTGCCTTCGATCAGGTCAATGACAACTTCCTGCGCGCGGTCAAAGGTGAACGGGTCGGTATCCATATCGACGACTGTGTAGCCCTGCGGTACGCGGACGATGGGATCGTCCTCAGTGAACAGAAGACCATCTTCGCCGAAGCCAGATGGAAAACCCTGCTGGTCATCAGGTGCATAGATTAAATACTTGCCGCCAATGACTTCGTACAGCGTCTCCGAGCGTGTGCTGACACGCATCGATGCATAGGCAGTGGACCAACCACCGCCGCCAAGATCGCGCTCTTCAAGGAAGGGCGGCCCCCAGATATTGGTCCAGTAAGCGATGCCAAAGACTTGAACGCCGGTATCCTCGCTGTCGTCGTTATCGACATCGCGCAGCGAACCCTGCGGCCTGATCGGAAGTTGCAGGGCGTAGGTAAATGGCGAGGTGTAAAAATCCGACGTAATCTGGCCCAATACCTGCGATTCAGGTGGGAAAATAAACCCCCGGTTACGATCCACGAAGCCGGCCTGATCTTCCAGGATGACAAGCGGCTCGGCTACCCCGGCGGTGAAGAAGGCATTGGTATAGGCGACTGAGCCGGTAATCAACTGCGTGCCGCCCTCGTCGTTGATGATCTCAGCGGGTGGCAGAGTCTCCTGCGCGCTCACGATCAGACTGCCCGACAGCAGCAGCATCACAAACAATGCGAGTCGAAAAATCAATGTATGCTCCTTATCATTTTTTGGGAAACGAGGCATCCCATCACTTAATTCTATTGCTGTTGGCCTTAACTTAAAAGTTTCTGTGTGGCTGATGAGAATGTGCGCCGTAGAGAAATCGTAAGTTGTGAACGGCCATTGATGCCATTACAATGAGACGTGCTCTGGGGTAATCCAACCCCTCATCAGTAGTGTTGTATTGGTCAATGGAATGTCATGAATGGCGACACGAGTTGGTCAGCGTGGAACCCTGCTGCTGGAACAACAATGGAGACGGCTGCGCCTGTCGCTGCGCAGTCTGTTTTCATCCGGTGATTTCACAGCCCTGCTGATTGTTTTTGCCCTGCTGCTGATGCCGGTGCTGGCGCTGGAAGCGGCGGGCTGGCCGCTGGCGTTGGGCACGGTGCTGCCGGTGCTGTTCCTGAGCGTTGTGTTTGGTCTGCTGCTGGCGCGCAGTCAGTACAATGAATTGTTCGCGCTGATTATGAGTGCCATCTATGGCGGCGCGTTTGTGCTGGGCTTCGCGGCCATCAACGAGCCGGGCAATTTGTTACAGGGGATCAACAGCGTTTTTCAGCGCAGCTTCCGCTGGCTGCTCGACGCTGCCAGCGGAGGGATAAACCAGGATGAACTGGTGTTTACCATGCTGGTGGCGGCCCTGCTGTGGTTTCTGGGTTACAGCGCCGCGTGGCATGTCTTCCGCATTGATCGGGTATGGCGGGCGATTCTGCCACCGGGCCTGATCCTCATTACCAATAACATCTACTACAGCGGCGAACACAATCTGGATGGCTACATTATTGTGTTCATGTTTATGGCCCTGCTGCTGGTGGTGCGCTCGAATCTGGATGCCCGCGAATGGGACTGGTACGTCAGCGGTATTCGGGTTCCGCGCCGGCTGCGCCAGCAGTTTTACCGGATGGGCGCTTTGTTTGCGGGGTTGGCCCTGCTGTTCGCATGGATTATCCCATCATCTGATTTGCAGGAACGGCTGAATCGTTTTCAGGAATTTCTGGCCGAAGAACCCCTGACCCAGTTCAGCGAATTCTGGAACCGCCTGTTTGCGGCGGGGGATATTCAGGGGCCGACCACAGCCGACTATTATGGCGGTGATTCGCTGCAATTGGGCGGCGCGATTCAGCTTGGCGACCAGACGGTGATGCTTGTATCCGCACCCCCTGGACGGCGCTATTACTGGCGCTCGCGCGTGTTTGATACGTATGAGGCCGGACGCTGGCTGCCTGCCGCCGATACCCGCCTGTCCGACCCACAGGCTCCACTCAATGTGATTCACGAGCCGTATGTGGACGGCGCGCGCGAGCCGGTGGAACAGACCTTTACAATCGGGCTGCGGGCATCGCGCCTGGTTTATGCGGCTCCTCTGGCGTTGTACATTGATCTGCCTACCCGTACCGATCTGCGTTACATCGGCACAGATGATCGTTTCCTCAACCCGGCGAATCGGGGGGATAACGTAAAAGCGATGAATATCTCGGTGATTCGCCCGGCTCAGGTGCTGGATCGTGGTACGAGTTATCGCGCCACCAGCCTGATGAGTATCGCGAGTGCCAGCCAGCTTCGCAGTGCGCCCGCCATTTATCCTCAGTGGGTGCGCGATCTGTACCTGTACGTATCGCCGTCAATCACGCAGCGCACCCACGATCTGGCGCGGTTGATCGTGCAGGAGGCCGGTGCAGTTACCGTATACGATCAGGCTAAAGCCATTGAAGGGTGGCTGCGGCAAAATATTCGCTACAATGAAACCATTCCGCTGCCTCCACGCGGCCAGGACCCGGTGGACTGGGTGTTGTTCGACCTGCGCGAAGGTTACTGTAACTACTATGCTTCGGCTATGATTATGATGCTGCGCACGCTGGGTATTCCGGCACGCATGGCGGCGGGTTTCGCGCAGGGGACATGGGATGCTGACCGTCAGCAGTACGTTGTGGAAGAGCGTGATGCTCATACCTGGGTAGAAGTTTACTTTCCCGGCTATGGCTGGATCGAGTTTGAGCCAACTGCGGCTCAGGCCCCGCTCAGCCGGGTGGACGATGTGCCGGTGGTACAACTGCCGACGCTAACGCCACAGGCCAGCCCAACCCCAACCGATACCCCAACCCCGACGGACACACCCACAACGGATCCAGCAACGCCGGCCCCGGCAGCCAATGAGGGCCGCGAA
>Ga0079224_100015800_pt1 | contig 10586 bp, 8 predicted proteins | sample Stecom2015_FD_80414 | JGI IMG/M metagenome (GOLD analysis project Ga0079224, IMG submission 80414) | Agricultural soil microbial communities from Utah to study Nitrogen management - Steer compost 2015 | ecosystem: Environmental > Terrestrial > Soil > Agricultural land | place: USA: Utah...
GAGGCGCCCCTCACGTCGCCCCCTCCCCGGCCCGGACGGGACGTAGCCTGATCCGATGACCGACGGCCCCCTCATCGTCCAGAGCGACAAGTCCCTCCTGCTCGAGGTCGACCATCCCTCGGCGCAGGCCGCCCGGATCGCGATCGCGGCCTTCGCCGAGCTCGAGCGGGCGCCCGAGCACGTGCACACCTACCGCATCACCGACCTCGGGCTGTGGAACGCGCGCGCCGCCGGCTACGACGCGGAGACCGTCGTCGCGGCGCTCGTGGACCACTCCCGCTACCCGGTCCCCCACTCGCTGCTGATCGACGTGGCGGACACCATGGACCGCTACGGGCGCCTGCAGCTGCTCTCCGACCCGCAGCACGGGCTCGTGCTGCACGGTCTGGACCGCGCGGTGCTCGAGGAGGTCACCCGCGCCAAGCGGGTCCAGGGCATGCTCGGCGAGCGCGTCGACGACACCACGGTCAGGGTCCATCCCTCCGAGCGGGGCGCGCTCAAGCAGGCGCTGCTGAAGCTCGGCTGGCCCGCCGAGGACCTCGCCGGCTACGTCGACGGGGAAGCGCACCCGATCGCGCTGGCGGAGGACGGCTGGCAGCTGCGCCCGTACCAGACCGAGGCGGTGGACGGCTTCCGCCACGGCGGTTCGGGCGTGGTGGTCCTCCCCTGCGGCGCGGGCAAGACCCTCGTCGGCGCCGGGGCGATGGCCGCGATGCAGCGCACCACGCTGATCCTGGTGACCAACACCGTCTCCGCCCGCCAGTGGCGGGACGAGCTGCTGGCCCGCACCACCCTCACCGAGGACGAGATCGGCGAGTACTCCGGCACGACGAAGGAGATCCGCCCGGTCACGATCGCGACCTACCAGGTCCTCACCATGAAGCGGAAGGGCGTCCACCCGCACCTGGAGCTGATGAGCGCGCGCGACTGGGGTCTGATCCTCTATGACGAGGTGCACCTGCTGCCCGCGCCCGTGTTCCGGATGACCGCGGACCTGCAGGCCCGGCGCCGACTGGGTCTGACCGCGACCCTCGTGCGCGAGGACGGCCGCGAGGGCGAGGTCTTCTCCCTGATCGGGCCGAAGCGCTACGACGCGCCGTGGAAGGACATCGAGGCGCAGGGCTACATCGCCCCGGCCGTCTGCACCGAGGTGCGGGTGACCCTGCCCGCCTCGGACCGAATGGCCTACGCGATGGCGGAGGCCTCCGACCGTCCCCGCCTCGGCGCCGCGCACGGCGCGAAGGTGCCGGTGGTCGAGCGGATCGCCCGCGCCCATCCCGGGGAGCCGCTGCTGGTGATCGGCCAGTACCTCGACCAGCTCGAGGAGATCGCCGAGCACCTCGGCGCAGAGCTGCTGACCGGGCAGACCCCCGTCAAGCGCCGCCAGCAGCTGTTCGCCGACTTCCGCGAGGGCCGGATCGACCGCCTGGTCGTCTCGAAGGTCGCGAACTTCTCGGTCGACCTGCCCGAGGCCTCGGTCGCGGTCCAGGTCAGCGGCGCCTTCGGCTCCCGCCAGGAAGAGGCCCAGCGCCTCGGCCGCCTGCTGCGCCCCAAGGCCGACGGGCGCTCCGCGCACTTCTACACCGTCGTCATGCGCGACACCCAGGACCAGGACTTCGCCGCGCACCGTCAGCGGTTCCTCGCCGAGCAGGGCTACGCCTACTCGATCGTGGACGCCGAGCAGCTGGACGGGGCGCTCGACGCGGGTTGATCCGTCCCGGGCCGCATATCCGTCGGCCCGGCTCCACGGGGAGGGGACGCGACGTCGTTACAGTGGGCACGCACGACATCCCCGCCGGCCCTGCCGGCGCTTCCCCACCGCCCCGGCGGCCGTCCCCAGGAGATCGACATGACCGCACCCGACGATCCCACCCGCACCCCCGGCACCGACGGCGCCGCGCGCCCCGCGGACGACCCGACGCCCACCCCCGAGGCGACCCGTCCCGCGGACACCGCACCGACCGACCGACGCGCCGCCGAGCGCCCCGCCGCCCAGGACCCCGCCCAGCAGAAGGACGAGGTCCCCTCCTCCGGCGGCAAGACCGCGACGACCTGGATCGCGCTGATCCTCGGCGCGATCGTGCTGGTGCTGCTGCTGATCTTCGTGATCCAGAACAATGTCTCGGCCCGCTTCCAGTACTTCGGCGCGGAGTTCGACCTCCCCCTCGGCGTCGCGATGCTGCTCGCCGCGATCGCTGGTGCGCTGGTCATGGCCCTGGTCGGCTCGGTGCGCATGATCCAGATGGGCTGGACGATCCGCAAGCTGCGCAAGCAGCAGGAGAAGGCCCAGCGCTCCCTGCGCTGAGGCCGCCCAGGAGACGTCCAGCCATCTCCCAAGCAGAGGGAGGACGGTAGAGCCATGACTGCTGCGAGCGAGGAGAACGACTACGAGGCACGCCTCCTGGTCGTCGACGACGAGCCCAACATCCGCGACCTCCTGGCCACCTCCCTGCGCTTCGCAGGCTTCGAGGTGTTCACCGCCTCCACCGGCAACGAGGCGATCCGGGAGGCGACCGAGCACCAGCCGGACCTCGTGGTCCTGGACGTGATGCTCCCGGACATGGACGGCTTCACCGTCACGCGCCGCCTGCGCGACCGCGGCGAGCAGTACCCGATCCTCTTCCTCACCGCGAAGGACGAGACGCAGGACAAGGTCGCCGGCCTCACCGTCGGCGGCGACGACTACGTCACCAAGCCCTTCAGCCTCGAGGAGGTCGTCGCCCGGATCCGGGCCGTGCTGCGCCGCACCCACGGCGGCTCGGAGACGGCCGTGGACAGCGCCCTCGTCGTCGGCGACCTGCGCCTGGACGAGGACTCCCACGAGGTCCACCGCGGGGACGTGAACATCGAGCTGTCCCCCACCGAGTTCAAGCTCCTGCGCTATCTCATGCTGAACGCGGGCCGCGTGGTCTCCAAGACCCAGATCCTCGACCACGTCTGGGACTACGACTGGTCCGGCGAGGTGGGCATCGTCGAGTCCTACATCTCCTACCTGCGCCGCAAGATCGACGTGGTGGGCGAGCCGATGATCCACACCAAGCGCGGCATCGGCTACGTGCTGCGCGCCGCCGAGGGCGCCTGACCCCGACGCCCGACCCGAGGAGCACCACCCCGTGGCCCTGCCGAGCCTGCGCACCGAGCGCCCGATGTCCCTGTGGACCCGGATCGTCGCGCTGATCTCGCTGCTGCTGGTGCTCGGCGTGGTCGTGACCGGGAGCCTGTCGCTGTTCCTGCTGAACCGCACCCTGATCCAGTCGGTCGACAACAACCTGCAGTCCTCGATCAGCGAGATGCTCTCCCTGGCGCAGCACGAGCTCGCCGGGGACGACGACGCCGTCACCTCGAGCACGTACATCCCCGTGGAGTACGCGGTCGAGATCCGCGACGAGCAGGGACGGCCGATCGAGCAGGAGGTCTTCCACTACGGGCCCGGGAAGGTCTCGGTGCAGTTCCCGGACCTCACCGACGAGCAGATCCTGCAGCGCGGCGGGCGCCCCTTCACGGTGCTGGACTCCGCCGAGAACCGCTGGCGGGTCATCGCGATGGTCAACTCCGGGCCGGACAAGGGCAGCGTGTACGTGGCCCTGCCGCTGACCTCGGTGGACCGCACCATGCACGAGATGGCGCTGATCATCGTGCTGGTGGGCACCCTCGTGGTGCTGGTCGGGATGGGCGCGGGAGGCTACGTCACCCATCGGGCGCTCGAGCCGCTGCGGGACGTGGAGGCCACCGCCTCCCAGATCGCCGGGGGCGACCTCTCCCAGCGCGTGCCCGTGACGGACACGAGCCTCGAGGTGCACGACCTCGCGCTGTCGCTGAACGAGATGCTGGTGCGGATCGAGCAAGCCTTCGCCGCGCAGTCCGCCTCGGAGGAGAAGGCCACCGCCTCGGAGGCGAGGATGCGCCGCTTCGTGGGCGACGCCTCCCATGAGCTGCGCACGCCGCTGGCAGCGATCCGCGGCTTCGGGGAGCTGTACCGGATGGGGGCCCTGCGCACCGACGAGGACACCGCCTCCGCGATGCGTCGGATCGAGGACGAGGCGAGGCGCATGGGCTCCCTCGTGGAGAACCTGCTGCGCCTGGCGCGGCTCGACGAGCGCCCCGACCTCGACCTCGAGCCGCTGGACCTCACCGACGCCCTCTTCGACGCCGCCCAGGACCTGCGCGCCCTGGACCCGGACCGACAGGTCATGGTCGTCTCCCTGCAGGGGACGCCGCTGTCGGTGCAGCCGCACGTCCCGTTCGGGGTGCTGGGCGACGAGGCCTCGCTGCGACAGGTGATCCTGAACCTGGTGGGCAACGCGAACCGCCACACCCCCAAGGGATCGCCGGTCGAGCTCGCGGTGGGCCGCCTCGAGGACGGCCGGGTCCGGATCGAGGTGCGCGACCACGGCGAGGGCATCGACGACGACCAGCGGGAGAAGGTGTTCGAGCGGTTCTACCGCACCGACTCCTCCCGGGTCCGCTCGGCGAGCCAGGGCGGCGGCGCGGGCCTGGGCCTGTCGATCGCGGCGACCATCGTCCAGCAGCATCGCGGCGCGATCGGCGTGCAGCCGACGCCCGGGGGCGGTGCGACCTTCTGGATCGAGCTGCAGGGCACGGACCTCGACCCCGAGCAGCAGGTGGAGCCGGACCAGCTGCGGGCGCTGACGAGCTCCTCCTCCCCCGCGAGCCCGTCCGTCCCGCCCGCGCAGGACTGATCCGCGCATTCCCCGCCGCTCCCTGCGACGACGCTCTGACGTGCACATTTACGCAACACCACCATGTCGCAAATCGGACATTCGTCGCCCATCGACTGTTCATCGCGGCTTCACCGGGACCCCATGTCGTGCTCCACCTCGCCGTCCATGGTGTAGGGGTCGCGAGCTCCACCCACTCGCGGACACCCGCTCACGACCTGAGGAGCCCCCATGCTCAAGCGCCATCTCCCCATGCTCGGCCACACCCGTGGCAACCGCCTCGCCATCACCTGCGAGCTCAAGTGCGGCAGCGCCTGCTCGCACCCGGTCCCCAACACCTCGGACAACTCGCACTTCCGCGACATCGCCGACGCCGCGATCTCGCGCCGCGTCGCGCTCGGCGCGGGCGGCGGTCTGGCCGCCGCGGTGGTCGTCGGCGCGAACGTGGCCGGCGCCCCGGCGGCGCGGGCCGACCACGGCGCCCACCCCCAGGGCGACGGGACCCTCACCTTCCAGGCCATCGACCCGGTGCCCCGCGTCGTCGACGACATGACGGTACCCCGCGGCTACGACTGGACCCCGATCATCCGCTGGGGCGACCCGCTGTTCGAGGACTCCCCCGAGTTCGACCTCGAGAACCAGACCCGCGAGTCGCAGGAGAAGCAGTTCGGCTACAACTCCGACTACCTCAACGTCATCGTCGACGACGAGGAGGGCACCACCGGCTATCTCGTCAACAACCACGAGTACACCAACGAGAACATCATGTTCTCCCCGGAGTACATCGCCTCGAACCCCGAGGACGTCGTGGGCACCGCGATCGCCGCCCACGGCCTGTCGATCGTGGACCTCGAGCGCACCGGCGCGGGCGAGCCCTGGTCCTACGTCGTCGGCGGCCGCCGCAACCGGCGCATCACCGGCTTCACCCCCTTCACCGTGGACGGCCCCGCCGCGGGCTCGGACCTGCTGAAGACCGTCGAGGACCCCGAGGGCATGACCGTGCTCGGCACCCTGAACAACTGCGCCGGCGGCACCACCCCGTGGGGCACCGTCCTCTCGGGCGAGGAGAACTTCGACCAGTACTTCGTGGGCACCGCGGGCGTCGAGGAGCAGGAGCGCGTGGGCATCTCCCCCGGCCCCACCTCGCGCCGCTGGGACCTCGTCCACCCCCGTTTCAACCTCAACAACGAGGGCTACGAGAACGAGGCCAACCGCTTCGGCTGGATCGTCGAGATCGACCCCGACGACCCGACCTCGACCCCGGTCAAGCACACGGCGCTGGGCCGCTTCAAGCACGAGGCCGGCACCGTGCACATCGCCCGCACCGGCCACGCCGTCGTCTACTCCGGCGACGACCAGACGGACGACTACATCTACAAGTTCGTCTCCCGGCGCGTGTACCGCGAGGGCGACAAGGCGAACAACATGAAGCTGCTCAGCGAGGGCACGCTCTACGTCGCGCGCTTCGAGGGCAACTCCCCCGCCGGCGAGATCGACGGCTCCGGCGACGTGCCCTCCGACGGCGCCTTCGACGGCGCGGGCACCTGGGTCCCGCTGGTGCGCAACAACCGCTCCCTGGTCCCCGGCTTCACCGTCGAGGAGGTCCTGGTCAACACCCGTCTCGCGGCCGACACCGTCGGCGCGACCAAGATGGACCGCCCCGAGGACGTCGAGCCCAGCCCCACCAGCGGCAAGATCTACGTGGCGCTGACCAACAACTCCAAGCGCTCCCCCGACTACGTCGACGAGGCCAACCCCGTCGCCGTGCCCGACGGCGGCAACCGCGACGGCCACGTCATCGAGATCACCGAGCAGCGCGACGACCACACCTCGACCCGCTTCAACTGGTCGATCCTGCTGCTGGCCGGCGATCCCTCCACCTCTGAGACCGCCTACTTCTCGGGCTTCCCGAAGGACCAGGTCTCCCCGATCTCCTGCCCGGACAACCTGGCCTTCGACTCGAAGGGCACGCTGTGGATCTCCACCGACGGCCAGCCGGGCAAGATCGGCTACTCCGACGCTCTCCACAAGGTCACCCTCGAGGGCGAGGACCGCGGCAGGGTCGAGCAGTTCCTGGCCGTCCCCGCCGACGCCGAGACCTGCGGCCCGGTCATCCACGACCTCGACGACTCGGTCTTCGTCGCGGTCCAGCACCCGGGCGAGGGCGGCGAGTGGGGCGCCCACACCTCCTACTTCCCGGACTTCGCTCCCGGCGGCGGGCTGAAGGGCGACCTGGTCGCCGTGCCGCGTCCCGCCGTGGTCCAGGTCTACCTCGACGTCCTCGGCGACGCGGACGACGAGGAGGCGGGCTCGGGCGGCGGTGCCGGCAACGGGAACGGCAACGGGAACGGCAAGGGCAACGGCAAGGGCCGTGGCCAGGCCGACCGCGGCAAGGGCAGCGACAACGGCAAGGGCAAGGGTCGCGACAACGGCCGCAGCAAGGGCCGTCGCGACGAGGAGAACCGTCGCAAGGGCCGCTTCGCCGAGGACGGCCGGCGCAGCCGGGACTGGAACAACGGCAAGGGCCACGGCGCCGAAGGCTGACCTCGTCCTGCACGCCGCCTGATGCGGACGGGCTCCTCACCGCGGTGAGGGGCCCGTCCCGTCGTCCGGGGCACATCGCGGGCGGGGAGCGGTGCCAGCGGGCCCGTCCGGTTCATCCTGTCGGCGGGCCCGGCCGGTTCGTCCCGTGGCCGGACCCGTCGTCGCTCAGTCCGTCGGCGGGCCGTCCATCGCCTGGCCGACGAAGCCGGGCTCCCCGGCCTCACGGGCGAGCGCGTCGAGCCGTGCCAGCAGCGCCTCGGCGCGGCGTCGGCCCTGCGCGTCGTGCGCCTCGACCCGTACGTCCCCGTGCGGCAGGTCGCGGGTGAGGCGGAAGGAGCCGGGCTCCGCGGGCAGCGGGTCCACATGGCCGACGAGGCCGACGATCAGGTCGCGCGGCACGGGGTCGAGGCCCAGCTCGGCGGCATGGGCGGCGCTGCGTCGGGCCCGGGCGGCGGGGCGCTCGGAGAGCTTCACCCGCAGCCCCGAGCGCAGCAGGATCCGGGTCAGCTCGCGGTCGCCGACGAAGCTCACCCCGGCGGCCTCGAGGTCCTCGCGGGCGGAGGCGGGCCAGTCGTAGTGGTCGAGGTCGAAGGCGCGCGGGGGCAGTCCGGCACGGGAGGCGGCCTCGTGCAGCTCCTCGAGGGAGCGGTCCGAGACGAGATGGCCCCACACGGTGCCGTGACGAGGCCAGCGCGGGGTGTCGGCGAAGACGGTCATCGGGTCCCTCCGCGGGCTCGGTGGGCGTCGGCGGTGCGGGGTGTGCGGGGTGTGCGGGGTGTGCTCGATCCTGCCAGAGCACGCAGCACGTGCTCCATCGGGCCGCGTCGTCCGCTCCGGCGCAGCAGCACGGCGGGCGGGAGCATGAGGAGCCAGCCGGCGAGCACGAGCGCCGCGGCGCCCGCGCTGCCGAGCTGCGCGCCGAGGTCGAGGGTGTACGGCGGGAACAGGAGCAGGCACAGGACCGACTGGGCGAGATACGCACTGAGCGAGACCGCACCGAGCGCCTCGACGGCGCGCACCGCCGCGCCAAGGGGGTCGCGGGCCCCGGCCGGGGGCGGGGCCGCGGCAGTGGCCGTGGGTGTGTCCGTGGGTGTGGCCGTAGCCGTCACGGACGCGAGGCCGCCGTCGGCGCCCGGTGCGCGCGCCGCGGGGCGCGGGCCCCACCGCGCGGCCAGCAGCGCGGCCCCGGCGGCGAGGCCGACGGCCCCGACGAGGCCGCTGACCTGGTGGAGCACGCCGAGGATGCCCAGCACGACCTCGACGTCGAGCCGGGCATGGGCGGGGTCCAGGACCAGCACGGCGGTGAGCGGCACCGCACCGACCAGGCCGATCGCGAGGCCCCACCGGGCGAGCCGGCCGAGCCGTCGGCGATGCGCGGGGACGTCCTCGAGCAGGGCGCCGCGGGCCATGAGCGCACCGAGCGCCATCGGGGAGAGCAGGCCGATCTCCTCGATCGGGGCGAGCAGGAGGCCGTGCAGGGCGTCAGGCGCTCGGATCCTGACGCCGGCCAGGTAGTCCGGTGCGGAGGCGGCCGCATAGCCGGTGCCGCCGCCGAGCCCGACCGTGCCGTCCACCCAGCCCAACACGCCGAGAGCCGGCAGCGTCACGATCGCCGCGGCGGCGAGCACCACCCGTCCCCGGGTCATCAGCAGCGCGCAGAGCATCCCGATCACCACGTAACCGACCAGGATGTCCCCGCTGAACAGCAGGATCGCGTGGGCGAGGCCGATCGCCAGCAGCACGGCGAAACGGCGCAGCATGCGCCGCAGGAACCGTCCCGTGCGCTCCCCGCGCTCGAGGGAGCGGCGGCGGAGGATCCCGATCCCGTACCCGAACAGCAGGGCGAACAGCGGGAAGCCGCGGTTGTCGACGAGCAGGGCGAGCAGCACGTCCACGACGCGGTCCGCGGCGCTCGCGTCCTGCTGCTTCAGCAGCGCCGTCCAGGCGGAGCCGTGCAGCCAGCCCACCAGGTTCGCCAGCGCGATGCCGAGCAGGGCGATCCCGCGCGCGAGGTCGGGACCGCCCGCACGGGCGTCGAGCGGGACGGAGACGGTCACCGTCCTCCGGCGCCCTCCGGGGTGCCCTGGTGGTGGCGCAGCAGCCAACGGCCCCGCTCCTTCACCCACACCGAGCTGCGGCGGACGGTGCCGTCCGGGCCGGTGGTGACATAGCGCAGGAGGATCGCGCCTGGCGCGATCTCGTCGGCGAGGAACTCCTCGGCCTGCACGTCCACGAGCGGGGCGAGGGCGGAGAGGATCTCGTCGCGGTCGTAGCTGCGCCCGCTCGCGCCGATCTCGGTGAAGGCGGGGTGCAGCAGCTCGGCCGCGCTCGGGGCGTCGGCGCGCAGCGCGTCGGTGAGCAGCGCCTGCTCACGGGTGATGACCTGCTCGAAGTCGCTGGTGCCGGGGGCGTCGGCGACGAGCACCGTGTCCTCGACCGCGGTGGAGCAGGAGGCCGCGGGGGCGGGATCGGCGGTGTCGAAGAGGCTGAAGAGGTCATCCGGATCGTCGGCCGCGCCGGTCTGCGAGGAGGACGGCGCGGCCGACGGGGAGCCCGTCGACGAGGAGCCGGCCGACGGCGCGGGAGAGGTGCCGCCCTGCGCGGTGCCGCTCCCCCGGTATCCAGGCCCGACCTGCGGGTCCTGCTTCTTGGAGAACGCGGTTGCGGCGGCGTTGGCGCGCTTGTCGGCCGCCTCGTTCATGGCGTGGCCGGCGTGGCCCTTGACCCACTCGAACTCGACGCTGCGGCCGGCGAGCGCCCGGTCGATGTCCTTCAGCAGCTCGACGTTCATGACGGGCTTGCCGTCCTTCTTCCGCCAGCCCTTGCGCTTCCATCCCGGCATCCACTTGGTGATGGAGTTGATGACGTACTGGCTGTCGCACAGGATGTGCAGGTGCTGGTCGGCGTCCACGGCTGTCGCCTCGAGGAGGTCCAGGACGGCCTTGAGCTCGCCCATGTTGTTGGTGCCGTGGGGCCAGCCGCCCGCACGCCAGGTGTCCTCGTCGATGTACCAGGCCCAGCCGGCGGGTCCGGGGTTGCCGAGGGCGGAGCCGTCGGCCGCAGCGGTGATCGTCATGGGCGCAATCGTTCCACAGCCCGGGGACGTTTCCTGCCCCGGCCGACGGTCGCTCGTGGTCCGCAGCTCGATCTGCTGATCGCTCCCTGTGCGTCGCGGAGCACGGACCCGCGGACTCCGCCTCAGCCCACCGGCTTCTCGTAGGTCGCGTAGTCGTGCGCCCGCGCGAAGCCGACGGCCTCGTAGAGCCGGGTCGCGCCAGTGAGGGACTCGGCATCGACCTCGAGGACGGCGGCGGTGAAGCCGGCCTCCGCCCCGGAGGCGCGGGTGCGGGCGAGCACCGCGCC
>Ga0079224_100015801_pt1 | contig 10586 bp, 10 predicted proteins | sample Stecom2015_FD_80414 | JGI IMG/M metagenome (GOLD analysis project Ga0079224, IMG submission 80414) | Agricultural soil microbial communities from Utah to study Nitrogen management - Steer compost 2015 | ecosystem: Environmental > Terrestrial > Soil > Agricultural land | place: USA: Utah...
CATGACGCCGACGGCCATCCGCGAGGCACAGGCTGTTGGCTACCAGCGTGAAAAAATCTACGGCATCTGGTGGGCGGCTTCTGAAACTGACGTTCAGGACCTCGGCGCCATTGCCAAGGGCTACAAGGGCATCACCATTCACAACAGCGCAGACAAAGGCCGTGTGCATGAAGACCTGAAGAAGTACGTCTATGACAAGGGTCAGGGCACCAGCCCCAATGGCGCCACGGTGGGTTCCATTGCCCATACGCGCGGGATGATCATCTCCATGCTGCAGGTGGAGGCCATCCGCACGGCCCAGGAAAAGTTCGGCAAGGGCAAGCACATGACGCCTGAACAGGTGCGCTGGGGTTTCGAGAACCTCAACCTGACTCAGGAACGTCTGCAGGAACTCGGCTTTGCCGAGATTCTGCGCCCGGTGCGTACCTCCTGCCAGGACCACATGGGTGACGACTGGGCCCGCATCATCCAGTGGGATGGTTCCAAGTTCGAGATTGTCTCCGACTGGTATCAGTCCAATCGCGAGTTTGTCGACCCGCTCGTGAAGGAATACGGCGAACGCTACGCCGCCGAGAAGAAGATCGAACCGCGTGACTGCTCCAAAGAGAGCTGATCGGCTGGCCGGGCCTTCCGGGGCCCGGCCCATCCAGGCAGGTGAAACAATGAATACCAATGTCGAGACGCGCCAGGACGCCAACATATTGTTGAACGTCAACGGCATCGAGGTTATCTACAACCATGTGATCCTCGTGCTGAAAGGGGTATCGCTCAGTGTGCCCGAGGGTCACATCGTCGCCCTGCTGGGGGCCAACGGCGCGGGCAAGACCACTACGCTGAGGGCGGTTTCCAATCTGCTCAAGGCGGAACGCGGCGACGTCACCAAAGGGTCCATCGACTACCGGGGCGAACGCATTGACCGTCTCACGCCGGCAGACCTCGTCAAGCGTGGGGTGGTGCAGGTCATGGAAGGAAGGCATTGCTTTGCCCACCTTACAGTCGAAGAGAACCTGCTCACTGGGGCCTACACCCGCAAGCTGGGGCGCGGCGAGATGAATGCCGCATTGGACCGGGTCTACCAGTATTTCCCGCGGCTCAAGCAGAGGCGCAACAGCCAGGCCGGCTACACCTCGGGCGGTGAACAACAGATGACCGCAATCGGGCGGGCACTGATGGCCAACCCCAACATGATTCTGCTGGATGAGCCCTCGATGGGGCTGGCTCCCCAGATTGTCGAAGAAATCTTCGAAATCGTACGCGACCTCAACCAGCGCGAACGGGTCAGCTTCCTGCTAGCGGAACAGAACACCAATATTGCGCTGCGCTACGCAGACTATGGCTACATCCTTGAAAACGGTCGCGTCATGATGGACGGCCAGGCCTCCGAGCTGGCCGAGAACGAGGACGTCAAGGAGTTCTATCTGGGTGTGTCCAGCGGTGAACGCAAAAGTTTCCGGGACACCAAGTTCTACAGGCGGCGCAAGCGCTGGCTGGCATAGAGATCACACCATGACAACATACTACGAGGAACGCGAAGCGGCCGGCGTCGCGGAGCGCGAGGCAGAGCTGTTTTCCCGGCTTCCTGATGCTTTGCGAAGGGCCCGGCAAATGGCGCCGGCCATAGCTCGTCAGCTGGGGGGTGTGGAACCGGATTCCATACGCGATCGCGACGCCCTGGTGACCATACCGGTGGTGCGCAAGAGCGAACTGCTGCAAGCCCAGATGGATAGCCGAAAGGCTCGATGCGCCGGCATGTCGGTGCAGGAAAGCGTGTTCGGCGGGTTTTCCAGCATAGGTTGGGGCGAGGCAGCCCGCGTCTTTGCGTCACCGGGCCCCATCTATGAGCCGGAGAGCCGGCGCAAGGATTACTGGGGCTTTGCGCGCGCTCTGCATGCTGCAGGGTTCCGCCGCGGCGAGCTCGTCCACAACTGTTTTTCCTACCATTTCACCCCTGCCGGTTCCATGATGGAAACGGCAGCCCACGCGCTGGGTTGCACGGTATTCCCAGGAGGTGTCGGCCAGACGGAACAACAGCTGCAGGCCATGGTGGACCTGCAACCGGATGGCTACACCGGCACACCGAGTTTTCTCCGCATCATTCTGGAAAAGGCGGCGGAGCAGGGGCTGGCACTGCCCAGTCTGAAGCGAGCCATGTTTTCGGGTGAGGCGTTTCCTCCTTCCCTGCGGGAATGGTTTGCGGAACGTGGCATTGAAGGCTACCAGTCCTATGGTACGGCTGACCTGGGCATGATTGCTTACGAAACACCCGCCCGCGAGGGCATGGTGGTGAACGAAGACATTCTGCTGGAGATCGTGCGCCCGGGTACGTCACAGCCAGTGCCCGTTGGAGAAGTCGGCGAAGTCGTAGTGACAACTCTGAACCCCGATTACCCTCTGGTGCGCTTCGGCACGGGGGACCTGTCCGCCATCTTGCCGGGTGAGTCACCATGCGGGCGACGCAATCTGCGCATCCGTGGCTGGCTGGGGCGCGCTGACCAAACCACCAAGATTCGTGGCATGTTCGTGCATCCCGGGCAGGTTGCCCAGGTGCTGGCGCGTCACCCTGAAGTACTGCGTGGGCGTCTGGTCGTGTCCGGGTCAGTGGGGCGCGACTCCATGACGCTGCGAGTGGAGGTGGAGCAAGCCCCGGAAGGCCTGGCAGAGCGCATGGCCGACACGGTGCGCGAAGTCACTAAGCTGCGCGCAGATATCGAGTTTCTGGCCCCGAAAACTCTGCCCAACGACGGCAAAGTGATAGACGACGTGCGCGATTACAGCTGAGTCGGCACCGTCCCCACGTTCGCCCATGCAAAAAGCGCCCTGCCATGCAGGGCGCTTGAGCGAACATCGTTCCGGGAAGCCCGGCTGCTCAGAAGGCCGAACAGTGGCCGCCAGTCGGCGCCTGGCCAGATCCCGCCGCAAACAGGGGCGGTTCCAGCCGGTGATTGACAGGCTTGGAATGCAGCCAGTCCCAGCTGAAGAACAGGGCCAGGCCGAGCCAGAACACAAGCAGGGTGAGGTTGCGTACGCGCATGGTGATGATCCTCAGAAACCGTAGCGGCGACGCAGACGTACACCGATGAGAGAACCGCAGAAGGCCAGCGCCACCCAGATCCAGCCGTGCAGGCTGCCGGTAGATATGCCGCTGACCATTGCGCCGACATTGCAGCCGAACGCAAGACGGGAACTGTAGCCCAGCAGGAAGCCGGCCAGCAGGCCGATCAACCATTGGCGCCCCGTCAGGCGGGTGGCGGAAGGCGCCTTGCGCGCAGAGATCCAGAGTGCCCCGGCAAGAATGCCCAGGTTGGTGATGGTGGTCACGTCCAGGAAGACAGTCTGGCTCAAAGCATTGAAATTGCCAGGCTGGCTCCAGAACGCATTGGTAGTGGGGTCGAACGCGCCGGCGGCGGTGGCGATCTTGGCGCCCCACAAGCCGAAGCCATAGACCACGCCCCAGGGCTGGCCCGCCAGCACCAGGTTGAGAGCTGCCAGCAGCGCCAGACCTGCGCCTGCCACCAGCAGGCGACGGTCGACACAGGATGGAGTTTGCGCCCCGCCACGGCGGGCCCAGGCCAGCGCCAGGCCACCCACGATCACGAGGCCGAGCAGCGTGATGCCAAAGGCGCCCAGCGGCCCGGCCTCGTTCACCAGGCCCACGGGTGCTGTGGCTCCGAGTGAAAGCCAGCGGTCCAGATGAGCTGAACCAAGGAAGCTGCCAAGCACGAACATGGGCAGAATTGCCATGTTCAGGGGAATGCCCATGCCGGCTTTGTACAGAGTTCCCGAACCGCAACCGTCCGCAATCTGCATGGCTGCACCGAACACAAAGGCCCCCACCAGCAGACTGATGCTGGGCGGCCCCAGCGCGGCCATGAGGTCATTGGGGAAGGCGGCGAGCAATGGCATGGAAATGGCAGCCGCGACGGCCAGCAGACCAAGCTGGGCGATGACGCCCGACGCATCGCGCTGTTCAATCAGGCGGCGCCAGCCGGTGGTGAAGCCGAAGCGGGCGCCCGCCAGAATGCCGCCCATGCCGACGCCGACCAGGAATAACGCCGACTGGCGCAGGGATACGAACCATGCAAGGGCGATCAGTGCCGCCACGATGGCCAGGGTGAGCGGCAGGCGCGATGCTCCGCTGTGTGCCGTCTCCGCCGCGGAAGCGGCCGGTGGCAGGCTCATGCCGGATGGGTGACGATCAATTGAGGACATTCTTCAGTTTTTCCAGCAGTTGGGTGCCGCGACCCGGGGTGTTTTCCATGGGCAGTGCGTCGGCAGTATTGGTCCATTCCGCGAGGGATTCGGGGTACATGCGAACATTCGGCAGGCCGGCAAGTTCAGAAAGCGCAAACCAGTCTGTGGCGGCCCAGTGTCCCGTGTTGCAGAAGGCAATGGTGTCGTCGACGAGCTCGGGGAAGCGTTCGGCGGCAATTTTCCTGGCTTCTTCCGGCGAAACCACTTCATTGGTGCCGGGCTTGAACCACACGCTGTGCTCAATGTTCGCGGCGCCCCGGATAGTTCCGGGAGTGGAGGCCGTGGGAGCCTTGGTCTTTCCTTCGAAGAAAGCCTTGGGGCGCGCATCGACCAGACGCGCTCTGGGGTTGTCTATCTGCTCCAGCACATCGTTGCGCGTGGCGAGAATGTTCTCGTTCAATGCCGGCTGATAATTCGAAACCGGGACTTCTACAGGGCTTTGTGATTGCGGCAGGCCACTTCCGACCCAGGACTGCATCCCGCCGTTGAGTACGGAGAGCTGCTTCAGACCCAGGTATTTGAGCGTCCAGTACACACGTGCTGCTGCGCCAAAATCAGTGGTGGTGTCCCCAGTGGAGACAACCACGGCATGCGTGTTTTCGCCCAGCCCAAGCTTCTGCACCAGCTTTGTCAGCTCGGTCAGAGGTGGCAGCTGCCCCGGGCTGTGTGCCGGGCCGCGCCAGGCGGCATAGGGGGCCGATACAGCGCCTGGGATATGGTTCTTGGCGTATTCGGCCGGTGGGCGGATGTCGATGACCCGCACTTGCTCTGCGGTACGCAGCTGTTCCAGTTCCTGGGGTGCAAGAATGGGGGAGACACCTGCCAATGATGGGCCGGCCATGGCGCCCATGACGAGGGCACTGGCAAGAATAAAGCGCTTCATGACTCTGTGAACCTGAGCGGCAGAAACACCGCTCTTATATGTGAAGCTTCAAATATTACGCGCTGTCAAATTTCTTTGAGTAATAAGAATATGTAGACAAAGGGGGGATTTTCCCGGGGGCAATCCGGCCGCGCTACGGTAACATCGCAAAAAACGACTGCTTTCATCCTGCTTTCGTTCACCGTGTGGAGAACCTCATGCTTAATTCCAAGACCATACTCGCAGGCTTGCTGACGCTGGCCGGCAGTCTTTCCGTTGCTCAGGCCGACACCTTGCAGGTTGTTCGCGACCGCGGCGTCGTCCACTGTGGCGTGACCACCGGGTTCACCGGGTTCTCCGCGCCTGACAGCAAGGGCGAATGGCGCGGGCTCGATGTCGATGTCTGCCGCGCGGTGGCCGCTGCCGTTCTGGGTGATGCCAGCAAGTTCAAGGCCGTTTCGCTCAATGCACAGCAGCGGTTTACGGCGCTGCAGTCGGGCGAAATCGACCTGCTGGCGCGCAACACCACCGTGACGCAGACGCGAGATACTTCGCTGGGAGTGATTCACGCCGGCATCAACTTTTACGATGGCCAGGGCTTTCTGGTCTCCAAGGATCTTGGCGTGAAGAGCGCCAAAGAACTGAATGATGCCTCCATCTGCATGCAGCAGGGCACGACTAACGAGAACACACTGGCCGACTGGGCGCGCGCCAACGGCGTGACCTACAAACCGGTGGTGTTTGACCAGTTCAACGAAGTGGTGAGCGCCTTTGCCGCGGGCCGTTGCGATGTGTTCTCCACGGACGCCTCAGGGCTGGCCTCCATTCGCATCTCCCGTCTGGAGAAACCGGACAATTACGTTGTGCTTCCCGAAATCATCTCCAAGGAACCCCTGGGGCCCTTCGTCCGCCAGGGCGACGATTCCTGGCTGAACGTGGTGAAATGGTCGCTCCACGCCATGGTGGCCGCTGAAGAACTGGGTGTGACGTCTGCCAATGTGGACGAAATGCGCAACAGCGAGAACCCGGACATCCGCCGCCTGCTGGGTGTGACCGAAGGGGCCGGCAAGAATATGGGTCTGGATGACTCCTGGGCCTACAACATCATCAAGCAGGTCGGCAACTATGGCGAAAGCTTCGAGCGCAACGTTGGCCAGGACAGCCCGCTGAAGATTCAGCGTGGCCTGAATGCCTTGTGGACGGATGGCGGGCTGATGTACGCCCTGCCGATTCGCTGAGCCGGGCCGCCCGCAGGCGGTCAGCGTCGCTTGTAAACGAGCGCTATGCGCGCGAAGGCGATTTCCAATTCGCGGCTGCCTGCCTGAAAGGTCAGGGGGCGGCCGCGCGATGTGAAGCAGATGAGGCGCTTGGAGGCAATGAGCGGCACGAACTTCACGAAGGAGATGTCGTCCCAGGCGATTTCCTTGCGGCCCAGCCACGACTGCTCGATGCCCTGCACGGTAATGCGGGTGACCGAAGTGTGCATGGCCCGCGCCAGCACGGCCAGGCCGGCTACGCAGGCCAACACGCTGAGCTTTATGGTGATGCTTACCGATTCTCCTGCGGGGCCGGCCGCCGTCTGAACCAGCCTGAATACCACTAGTGCCAGAATCAGCCAGGCCAGCCATTTCACCCGCGAGGGCCAGGCCGGCCCTTCCAGTGGAAGCGGGCCGATTTCCTCAAGCAGTTGCCGGTGTTCCTCCAGTGTGGGCCTTTGCATGCTGTGACTGGTCTGTGGAGTCAGGCCGCTTTGCGGGCGGCAATGGCGTTGCCGGCGCGGCTTGAAGCCTTGCGCCCCAGGTGGCCGGATATCCACTGGCCGATGTCGATCACGGCGTCCAGAGCGATGCCGGCTTCAATGCCCATGCCATGCAGCATGTACAGAACGTCTTCCGTGGCGACATTGCCCGTGGCACCCTTGGCGTACGGGCAGCCGCCCAGGCCGGCCACGGACGTGTGGAATATGGAGATGCCCGCCTGCATGGAAGCCAGTATGTTGGCCAGCGACTGCCCATAAGTGTCATGGAAGTGCCCCGCGATGCGCGCCGGATCCACAACTTCCGTGACGGCTTTCATAACACGTTCCACCCGCAGGGGAGTGCCGACACCAATCGTGTCGGCGACATCGATTTCATCGCACCCCAGTTCCAGAAAGCGGCGGGCGACCTCAACGACGGCATTCGGTTGCACTTCACCCTGGTACGGGCAACCCAGAGCGCAGCTGATGCTGCCACGCAGGCGAAGCCCCGCTGCCTTGACGGCCTCAGCCACGGGCTCGAAACGCGCAATCGACTCAGCAATGCTGCAGTTGATGTTGGCCTGAGAAAAGGCCTCGCTGGCGGCGCCGAAGATGACAACTTCATCAGCGCCGGCGGCCAGCGCTCCGTCAAAGCCGCGCATGTTGGGAGCCAGGACTGAATAAATCGTGCCGGGCTGTCGCTTGATGGCAGCCATGACCTCGGCAGCATCAGCCATTTGCGGGACCCACTTGGGGGAGACGAAGGAGGTGGCTTCGACATTGGGGAACCCCGCCTCAGAAAGGCGGTTGATGAGTTCCACCTTGGTCGCGGTGTCAATGAACTGCTTCTCGTTCTGCAGCCCGTCGCGAGGCGACACCTCCACAATTTTGACTTTGCTTGGTAAGGCCATGATTTCTCCTGTCTCCTGTACAGATCAACCCGCCATCATAGCGTGACAGCACTGTGCGCGAGCATGATGAGGTATTTCAAAGCAATTCGGCCTGACGCCTCTGGAAACGCCCGTCCTCCAGTCGGTGGACGATGTCGTTCAGCTCCAACTCGGTCAGAATTGCAGCCACCTTTGGAAATGCCAGGCCGCTGCGCTGACACAGTTGGTCGATGTCCGAAGGGTCGTAGCCCAGAGCCTGGAGAACCCACCCAACGGTAGGGTCCTTCAACAGGCGATTCGCCGGGCGCGAAGGTGCCGCAGCGGCGTGGGCCGGCGCGCCCTCACCCGGAGCTGGCGTGTACCGCCCGTAGTGTGTGCCGAGGTTTCGCCCACGCAGTTCAGGCACCGCAACAGGCCGAGACGCAATGGATGACCGTTGCGGCGGCGGCCCGGAACGCAGCAGTTCTTCCTCAATGTCGCTGCCCTGTTCCACCAGCTTGGCGCCCTGGCGGATGAGGGCATGGCATCCGCGCGACAACGGTGCGTGAATGGAGCCGGGAATGGCAAATACCTCACGACCGCATTCCAGTGCCAGCCGGGCGGTCACCAACGAACCGCTCTGTATGGCTGCCTCCACCACTAGCACTCCCCGGGCCAGGGCAGCGACAATGCGATTTCGTTCCGGAAAGCGGAAAGGCTGGGCCGGTGTGCCCGGCGCATATTCGCTGATTACCGCGCCGGTACTGGCAATTTGATCCATCAACTCAGCGTGCTGGCGCGGGTACGCGATATCCAGGCCACAGGCCAGCACGGCCACGGTGGCACCGGGCACACCTGATTGGAGCGCGCCCTCGTGAGCTGCCGCGTCTATGCCACGTGCCAGGCCGCTGACTACCGTCCAGCCGCGCTCCGCCAGGTGCCGTGCAAAGGCCCTTGCATTGTCCTTGCCGCCCTCCGTGGCGCTGCGCGCACCGACAATGGCAACCGAAGGCTTATGCAGGCATGCGGGGTCACCACGCACGTACAACAGCAGGGGAGGGTCACTGCCGTCGAGCAGCTGGCGGGGATAGGCGGAGTCGGCCAGAGTGACCAGGTGGTGGCCGGGCTGCGCCAGCATCTCCATGGCAACGTCTATGGTCTGCTGTACCTCGGAGGGCGGCGGGGCCAGAAGGCAGTTAGCCAAGTCGCGCGGCATGTGCCGGGCCAGCAACGCAGCGGACGTGGCAAAGATGCGTTGTGGCAGGCCGAATTCCGCCAGCAGGCTGCGGGCGGTGGCTCGGTTCAGGCCGGGCTGCAGGCTCAGCCGCAACCATGCGAGCAGTTCGTTTCGGGATGGGGTTTGCATCATGCGCGTAGTGTGCCACGGCCGGGGCTGTTTCTGCTGCCGGATCGGGCGGCGTTATCCACCCCCAGAAGAAATAAGGGTTTTATAATAGGAACTTAACTGATTCATGGAAGCTTCAATGGCTTTACTACCCATTCTTCGATACCCGGACCCGCGCCTGTTCAAAGTGGCGGAGCCTGTCCGCGAGGTCGATGACCGCATCCGTCAACTGGTACGCGATATGGCTGAAACCATGTACGCCGCGCCGGGGGTCGGGCTGGCTGCGACACAGGTTGATGTTCACGAACGCGTCATCGTCATCGATGTATCCGAAGAAGGCGACGATCTGCGTGTACTCATCAATCCGGAAATCATCTGGAAAAGTGACGAACTTCAGGTATACGAGGAAGGCTGCCTGTCCGTTCCCGGCATCTATGACAAGGTCGAGAGGGCAGCGCAGATCCGCGTCCGCGCCCTCAATGAAAAAGGCGAAACCTACGAGTTCGACGCCGACGGCTTGCTGGCCGTTTGTGTCCAGCATGAAATGGATCACCTCATGGGCAAGGTGTTTGTCGAATACCTTTCGCCGCTCAAACAGAACCGTATTCGCACCAAACTGCGCAAGCAGGAACGCGAAGCCGTGCGCGCGTAAACCATGCGCATTGTTTTCGCCGGTACACCCGAGTTCGCCCGCACGGCACTGGAGGCTCTGCTCGCCGCAGGCCACGAAGTTCCTCTGGTGCTCACTCAGCCTGACCGTCCATCCGGGCGCGGCATGAAGCTGCGGCCAAGCCCGGTCAAGGCATTGGCGCTGGAGCACAACATCCCCGTGGCGCAACCGCGCAGCCTGCGGCTTGACGGCAAATATCCGGAAGACGCCGAGGCCGCGCGTCAGGCCCTGCTCGATGCCGCACCTGATCTCATGGTGGTGGCGGCCTATGGGCTCATTCTGCCGCAATGGGTGCTGGGTCTCCCGGCTCACGGTTGCTTCAACATCCACGCCAGTCTGCTGCCACGCTGGCGGGGTGCTGCCCCCATCCAGCGGGCGATCGAGGCGGGCGACGCGCAGACGGGCATCACCATCATGCAGATGGACGCCGGCCTGGATACTGGCGACATGTTGTTGGTCAAGACCCTGCCAATTATGCCGGAGCACAATGCTGCGCGGCTGCACGACGAGCTTGCAGTGCTCGGGGGGCAGGCCATTCTGGAAGCCGTGCGGGAGCTCGAACAGGGCAGTCTGCAAGCTACTCCGCAACCTTCCGAAGGTGTGACCTACGCGGCCAAGCTGGACAAATCCGAAGCGCCGCTTGATTTTTCGCGTCCTGCGGCCGAACTGGCTCGCCGTGTGCGGGCCTTCGACCCTGTGCCCGGTGCGACGGTTCTCCTTCCCGGACTGGATCAGCCGGTCAAGGTCTGGGAGGCCTCCGCCCTGCCCGGCCCCATGAATGCCGCGCCGGGCACCTTGCTGGCAGCAACGGCCCAGGGGTTGGACTTCGCCACGGGCGACGGCATTTTGCG
>Ga0079224_100015802_pt1 | contig 10586 bp, 9 predicted proteins | sample Stecom2015_FD_80414 | JGI IMG/M metagenome (GOLD analysis project Ga0079224, IMG submission 80414) | Agricultural soil microbial communities from Utah to study Nitrogen management - Steer compost 2015 | ecosystem: Environmental > Terrestrial > Soil > Agricultural land | place: USA: Utah...
GCCGTGCCGGAGGTTGCCTTGGCCGACGTCGACTTGCGGGGGGCGGCCTTTGACGAGGCGGCGCGGCTCTGACGGGCTTTCTTGGTCACCATACGCGTCCGGACTCTACCCCCCGCCCGCGCTTCGATGACATCCGACCCGATCGATTCCGACCGGTAGACGCCCGGAGACGATGCGAGCGCCCGCTACTTCACGTGAGTGGGGCTCGAGACCGGAACCTGTGTCGAGTCGATCACCGAGACGCTCGTGATCTCCCCGTCCTGGGCCAACTGGACCCACCACACGTCTCTTCCCTTCTGGAATTTGAGTGGTTCCACCTCGGCAAAGCCAAGCTTCTTCAGCTCCCGGCGGTAGAACGCCTGTACGTCCTTCTCCTTCGCCTTGACGGTGTAGAAGAGTGACCGGAGCCCCTCCGTTGAGGATGTCAGGGGGCGCTCTCCGCCCGGGAAGAGGGGGGCGAAGGTCTGGACCTTCTGGCGCTTGGCGAGATTCGTTTCGGTGAGCACGACCGTCACCGTCCGATCCGGGTTCTCGTGAAGGATGGCCATGAACGAGAGCATCCGAACCGGGTCCAGCGCCGTGACGCTCGGCTCCTGCATCGGCACCGCCACCAGCTCCGCCGGCGGGATGTACAGCTGCGCATCCCGGAATGACTGCCGGAAGTGAAGAATCAGCTCCTCGACCGACCTGGAAGACCTCACGGCATGCATCCGGGTCGGGAGCCCCAACGCCTCCTGCTCTCCCGGAATGGGGATCTGCTCCAGGGCTCCGGGCACATCCCACTTGAACAGCGGAGGGGGCGGCGGTGGTTCCGGAAGCTCCGCCACGGCTGCTGTGTCGGGCGGCGTCCCCGCCTTCGTCGATGGCCTGGAAGCTGGCTTCGCGGAGGCGGAGCCCTTCTTCGATGCGGCGGACTTCGGCGACGTGGGAGGGGACTCCGCAGCCCGGGCGCCTCCCACCAGGAGGAGCCCACAGCAGCTCACGATCCAGACGAGCTTCCTGCTGTCCTGCGCCACGCGTTGCGCGGCGGCCTTCAATAGTCCTCGCACCTCATCCCCAACCAGCAGCGGCCTGCGTCCCGGCGCGCCTCATAGGCCCGCTTGTAGTGATCGATGGAGCTGTCATAGGTCTCGCCACCGGGGGTGGTGGTGAAGGCCTCACGCCCCATCGTGTTGGAGAGGGCCTCGCTGAATTGGCTCTCCTCGCCCCGGAACGAGAGCCAGAAATCCAATTCTGCTCCGTAATCCATGGGCAGCACCTGGACGGTCGCCAGCGCCATGGCGCTCCCCGCGGCGATGGACGAGCCGAAGCCCAGGGGCCCGTCATAGAGCTTTTTCACGACCGCGAAGTACCCGGGGTTGGAGCAACCTTCCCGGTCCTCCAGGTGGCACTCCTCGTGCTCGTTGTTGTTGCGGTTGGACAGCCCCCACTCGCCGAGCAGGATCGGGACCCCGACTTCGTTACAGGAGCCTCCCCATGCGCGCCCCACACCGCACATCGGCAGCTCCGCGGAGCGGAGAATGGGACCGCTGAGCCAACCGGTATTGGTGTGGAACTCCTGCGGCGCACGCCCGGGGATCAAGCTCGCCGACGCAGTCGCACGACAGTTCACCCCTCCGTGGTTCTCGTCCGAGAAGACCGCCGCATCCTCCACCTGTCCGTGGAACTCGAGCACGGCGTTGGGCCCGAGCCCGGAGGCTTCGTACTCATCACATTCCACGCGCAGGGGATCCGCCGTCACAAAGACATAAGAAGGAGGGCTTCCCTGCCCGAGATCCCGGCCGTCAAAGTAGCGGTATTGCGCTCCGATCAGGCTCTCGGTCTCTGACGCGACATCAGAGAGACGACTCTCGATCCGCCCCGCGTCAGAGTACCGGTGTGCAGGCCGCCCGGTGGCATCCCAGACAGCGGCCGCAGTCGCCTCGGTCACCTTGACGTTGAGCATGCCGATCTCGCCGAAGTAGATGCCCGCGACGACGATGACGACGAACAGCAGGGTGGCCAGTCCCAGCTCCACGACCGCCTGTCCACGACGACGGGCCCGGCGTCGGTTCTTGATCACTGCCATCCCAGGTACCCCCGTCTCGCCAGCTCATTGACCAGTTCCGCTGCCGTGCTCCCCTGTCCACTCGGCAGCCCGTTCAGCAACTCCTGAAGCTCCCGGTCGGTGGATGACGGTCGGGCAGAGCCGAAGACACCGGTCGCAGCCGCTCCGGGATTCGGGTGCGTTCTGTTATCGACTGCCGGCGACACGAGGGTGGCCCGCCAGAACGGGTTGAAGAAGTTGGGTGGCTCCGCCCAGTGCCCATCCGGGCGATGGTAATAGGAGATCGCAGTGGACACTGCGTACTGGAGGCGCATGTCCGTTCCGTCAGTGAGGCGGACCCCCCGGTTGTCGAACTCCTGGGGTGACGAGGTCGCAAAGTCCATGGTGAAGCGCATCTCCCATGGGTTCGGGTTGCCCTGTCGCGCCCCGAAGTTCCGCTCGATGGCCACCAGTGCCTTGGGCTGCCCATAGAGCCCCCGCCAGCGCCTGCTCTCCTCCATCAACGTGTAGTTCAGGTCGATGAAGCCGGTCCACATGCCCGGGCAATTGGCAGCACAGGGCCACAGGCGATGAAGCGTCGAAAGGCCGCTGTTGTCGCTGCCGCCATTCCATTCGTGGGTCGCCCTGTTGTTCTCGAAGAAATCGCTATACAGCGTCCCATAGAGATTCGCGGAAGCAGCAGCGAGATAGACCGCCACGGTCGGGCAGATGGACCCCGGATGCACAGGCATCCGCATCGTCGCGTTGTCCGCGCCGTTCGCGGCCGCAGGGGACGTCCCGTACTTCTCCCGGTAGCCGGTCTCGCTGGTGGACTTCTCGTTTCCGAACCAGCCTTCGCCGATTTCATCACTCAGGATGACCCCGCCCATCGCCGCGAGAGACAGGCGGCCTGCCAACAACCCCTTGTTGTGGTCGCGTGTACGAACCCACTCGTGACCGCGGGAGCCGTGCGCGATCTCGACGGCGATCTCCCGCGACTGACGACGCGGAACGTGGAAGTAGCTGTTCCCGGATCCGAAATATGGGTTCGACGCGCTCCGCTCTCTGTTGGAGATGAGGTCACCCGTCTCCGCGGCCGCCCACTCGGAGTGAGGATCACCCTCCGTCGCCACCCGGATGAACTCGTTCGCAAGGCCCTGATTGTCCACCAGGTTTTCACGAAGCCGGTCCAGCGTGACGATCTGCTGATCCTTGTATCCACGTTGCATTCTCTTTGTCAGAAGAGCAGCGGCTGCGTCTGTGGCCATCCAGGCGGCTTCTGTGATGTTTTTCTGAACATTCAGCGACTGCTGCGCCGTCTGGATGAGCGTGCTCCCGGTTCGGCAGAGCGCGGCAACCGGCGGAGGGAAGACGGTCGCATCGGCAATCGTCTTGGCGGTGTCGAGCATGTCCTCCAGCTCATTGAGCCCCCCGCGATACATCGCAGCCCAGCTCATGAGGCTCTGGTTCGCGGTCATCGCGGCCATGGTCGCGACGTGCACGCGGTTGACGAGCGCGATCGTATTGAGCGTGCGGCTGGTCGCGACGGCGGTGCTGTAGGAGGCGGCATCCGCGATGAGCTGCGCCTCCATCTTCTCCTTGACCCGCGTCGAGATGCCGATGCTCATCATGACCATCATGACCACGAACATCATGGTCAGACACATGAGAACCAGCGATTGTCCACGCTGCCGCAGGCGCATCCGTTCCAATCTCACGTGCGCAACCTCCTGTGCTACTCGCACTTCAGATTCGCAAGGTGCCGCCGCTTGGCAGGCGTCATCATGCGCATCGTATAGCTGGTCTGAATCGGGAGCAGATAGCGACGACCGTTCAGGTGCTCGGACATCTTGCTCCGCACCTCGCTGAAACGGGTGATGTATTCAGGAACGGAGCCTCTCTCCCACGTCGTCTCTGCGGTCGGCATCAGCGGGTTGTTCCCCACGTGCTCCTGGATCCCCATCCCTGCCATCGCGGTCCGAAAAAGGATCCAGTCGGCAAATGGAATCCGCATCGGATACCAGAAGACCAACGAGATCTTGATCTGGAGCGGATCCTCTCCTTCGCGGAGGTAGTCGAAGTCCGAGTCTTCATCGCCGGAGATGTCCGAGAGACGCGGACTGTCCCGGTAAATCCAGACAACGTCTTCATTTCCGACGTCGAGCCCATTGCTCATCTCGTAGCCGGAACCGAAGGTGTTGTCTTTGACCGCTTCGAACGCTTCGCCGAGGGGTCTGATCCCGTTCGTGGCGCGGACGGCCGGCAGCACCGCGGCCAGGGCGGAGTGCAACATGGCCGTGCAGTTCGCGTGGTTCACGCTCCCGGCGCGGGCGGCGCGGAAGGCCGCGTATTCGGCCATGACCCTCGCGTTCTGAATCATGAAGAGCTGGATGGCTCCCAGGATCATGAACAGCGCGAGCGGGAGGGTCAGCGCGGACTCCACCTGCGCTTGCCCCAACTCCCGCCGCGAGACACGCGGTTTCCGGTTCTTGCCCCTCATATGCACCGAGTCTGGATCAGGGCGCTCGGGCCCAACCATCGGTCGAATGGCCCCGTGTTTCCGGGATGCCGGGGACTCAGCCACCGTGCGGCTGGATCGGCCCCGCAGCCGGAAGGTAGGCCGAGTCGATGACCGTCACCTGCGTGCGCCCGTCCTCCCGGGATGCCCGGACCTTCCAGAGGGTCTGCCCCTTGCGGAAGAGCCGGGGCTCGATCTCCTCGAACCCCGCCGCTCCAAGCGCCTGCCGGTAGAACCCGAGGACCTGCTCGGGGCGCTCTGCCGTGGTGTAGACCAGGGTGCGCATGCCCTCGACCTGCGTCTGCATCGGCGACCGGGCGTCCGGCGGGAGGGGTGCAAAGAACCGCTGCGTCTTCTGGCGTCGCCCCAGGTCGGACTCTCCAAGGATGAGGGTCGTGGTGCCGTCGGGGTTGGCCTTGAAGATGACGGTGTAGGCGAAGAGCCGCGTCCCATCCAGTCCGGTGAGCACCGGATCACTGAGAGGGATGTTGAGTGTGCCCGGGGGCGCCACGTAGAGCCCGCCGCGCTCAAACGCCCGCATCATGTATTCGTAGGCTTCCGACAGGCTGCTGCGGCTGTGGACGGCCCGCAGCTTCACCGGCGTCCCCATGGCGACCTGCTCGCCGGGCATGTCGATGACGCCGATCACCTCGGGGAGGTCCCAGACGAAGCGGGGCAGCAGCGGTCGCGCCGCAGGGTCACCGGACGGCACCGTTCCTTGTGCCCATTCCGGCAGCTGCTCGGGCGGGGCGGCCGTCGTGCCCGGAGCGGGGGGAGCGGCCTTCCGGGACTGGGCATGCGCTGGCACCGCGAGCGCCAGACCCAGCCAGAGTGCCCACCGGATCCTCATGGTCGTCGGCACGGTAGGCCCAACCAGCAGTCGGAGCGCGTGTTCGCCATCTCGTGATACTGGTCCATCCCGAGGAAGTCCGGCCCTCCGGGGGTCACCGTGAAGGTGCGACGCCCCACCCAGGTGCCATCGAGGCGCTGCTGGTACCCGTCCTCGCTGCCGTGGAAGCTCATATAGAAGGCGTCCTCGTCAGACGGGGAGGACCGCCTGCTCACCGCTTCGGCGAGTGCGGAGCCGTCTTCTCCCTTGGGGACGCCGGCCGGGCTGTCGTAGTAGGCCTTGACCGCGGCGTAGTAGCCCGGGTTCTGGCAATCCTCGCCATCATAGACGTCACACCGACCCGCCTCGTCGGAGATGGGATTCATCAGCGCCCACTCGCCGATGAGGATCGGCGTCCCCTGGTTGCAGCTCCCGCCCCAGGCCCGCCCGACGCCGCAGAACTGCACTGCGGTGTCCTTGAGGATCGGCCCGGTCAGCCACCCGGTGTTGGTGTGGAACTCCTGAGGGGTCCTGCCCGGCAGAATGCTCGCCTCCGCCGTGGTGGTGCACCGCACGCCCCGCTGGGCGTTCGCCGAGAAATAGATCCCATCCACGGTTCCGAGGTCCATGGGGGTGAACACGTCGGCCCCAGCGACCTCACACGTCACCTCGAGGCCGCTCGCCCGGGTGAACACGAGACTCGGGGAGCGCCCCCGCTCGTCCTCGCGCCCGTCGAAGTCCTCATACTGTGGCCCGATCCGGTCCTGGGCCCGGGAGGCGACCGTATCGTGGTAGGCCGCAAGGCCATCGCGACCGTAGGCGTGTGGCAGCCGTCCGGTCGCATCCCAGAGGGCTGCGGAGGAGGCCTCGGTGGCCTTCACCGCCAACATGCCCATCTCTCCGAAGTGGATGCCGCCGACGAGGAGCAACACGAACAGCATCAGGCCGATCGCCAGCTCAACGGTCGCCTGGCCGCGCCGCGACGGAACGGGACGCGGGATCGTGCCCATCACTGCCACCCCTTGAAGCCCTGCGAGAGCAGCCCATCCACCACCTCTCGCCCCTGCGTCCCCTCGGCGCCCAAACGGTCGAGGGTGAGCTGCAGGCGTCCCGGCCGACTCGTGTTGGGGCGCGCGTCGCTATCAATGGCCGGCGAGACCAGGGTCGCCCGCCAGAAGGGATTGAAGAGCGTGGGAGGCTCGACCCAGCGGCGTCCATCATCGCCGGGGCGGTGGTAGTAGGAGAGCGCGGTGGCGGCCGCGAGCTGGACGTTGATCCGCGCCCCGTCGGTGGTCTCCACCCCCCGGTTGTCGAACGACTTGTTCCCGTCCACGGTGAACCGGAGGGCCCAGGGGTCGCCGTTCTCGTCGCGGCGGGAGTAATCGCGCTTCACCGCGACGATGGCCTTGGGTTGGCCGAACAGGTGCTCATCGCCGTTGACGACCTTGTCCAGGTCGAGGTCGAGGAAGCTCACCCAGATACCGGGGCAGCTGTTGCAGTCGCCCATGGTGTGGCGGCGGGTGGCGCTCTCCGAGTCCGCGCCCATGCTGCCGTGGAACTGGTGCTCGTCGTTGGTGGAGATCGTGCGGTCGTCGCTGAAGACCCACGCAGGGGCGCTGGCGCTCGTATTGAGCTCCACGCACGGCGGCCGCATGAAGGTGATCCGTGCGGAGACCTGGTCCCGGGCATTGGCGGAGCGGGGGTTGAAACCGTATTCGGTGCCATACCCCGTGGCCCCGCTGGCGTCCTCGTCGCCGTACCAGCCCTCGCCGTCGACGGAGTCGGTCCCGCTGACGGTCGCAGCGCCGAACGCGCCCTTGATGTGCGAGCCGAGTCCGCCGTCCGCGCGGCTGGTCACGAAGGTGTCGCCGCGCGACCCGTGCGTGGCCTCGGTTCCCGCCTCCCTCGAGGTCGTCCGTCGGAAGGCAGTCTCGCCGCCCCGGTCGTCTCCCTTGAAGACACTGGAGCTGATGGCGGGGGTCCACTCGGCATGGGGATCGCCTTCGGTCGCCGCGTCGATGATCTCCCGGGTCAGCGTTCGCCCACCCTCGCCGAAGACGTACCCGATGAGCGCATTCTTGAGCTCCTCCTGCTCTTCCATCACGCCCTTCTGCCAGGTGTTCGACTGCAGTGCGGCCGCCTGATCGAGGCCGTCCCACAGCCCCGCCACCCGCGCCTGTTCAGCACGCGAGGCCGCCTGAATCTGGCTCCACTGCGGACACACGACCCGCCGGCAGTAACGGGAGACCCGCCGACAGCTCTTGCCCTGGATCGCGTCATTGAACTGGTTGACCACCCCGAAATAGAGGCCGGACCAGCTGATGAGGCTCTGGTTCGCCGAAAGGGCCACCATGTTGGAGATGTGCACGCGATTGAGGAGGGCCATGGAGTTCATGACCCGGCTGGTGGCCACGGCGCTGCTGTACGCCGCCGCGTCGGCCACCTGCTGGACCTCCATCTTCTCCTTCACCCGCATCGACATGCCGAGCGTCACCAGCACCATCATGGTGACCAGGAGCATCGTCAGCGCCATCAGCACCAGCGCCTGTCCACGCTGAGGGCGTCTCATCCATGCACGCATGCGCAAACCCTCCTTCAACGCCACGCCCTGGCGCGGGCTTCTCAGAAACAGTTCTGCGATCCTTCGAAGTACTGCTGCTTCGCCGGGGTCATCATCCGCATCGTATGGGACGCCTGGATCGGGAACAGGTACGTGCGTGAAGAGACGTTGGACCGCACCCGGGACAGGACCTCATCGGTGAGGGTGTCGCTCGACTCCTGGCGCCAGTCTGCCTTCTCGGTCAGGAGCAGCGGGTTCTGCGCCGCGTACCGGGCAACGCCCATGGACGCCGCCGCGGCCCGATAGATGACCCAGTCAGCAAACGGGATGCGCATCGGGTACCAATAGACGAGCCGGACCTGGAGCTGCATGGGCTCGGAGAAACGCGCATCGAAGGCCCGGTCCTCGACGTTCGGGATGTCCCCGGCCAATGGGCGCTCCCGGAAAATCCAGACCACCTCTTCGTTCTCGATGCCCGTGACGGAGGTCGTGTAGCCATCCCCGAAGCGGTTGTCTCTCACCGCGCCGAACGCATTTGCCAGCTCGTCGGGGTTGGTGGTCGGGCGGAGCGTGGGGAGCAGTGCCGCAAGCGCCGCGTGGTTCATCGCCTCGCAGTCCCCGTGGTTGACGCTCCCCGCGCGGGTGGCGCGAAAGGCCGCGTATTCGGCCATCACGCGCGCCTGGAACATCAGGAAGAGCTGTAGGCTGCCGAGCACCAGGAACAGCGTCAGGGGCAGCACCAGCGCCGACTCGACGGCCGCCTGTCCACGCTCCCTTCCACCACGTCCGGATGCAAGAGACCGTTCCATCACGAGTGAAGCGTGACCCAGGTTCGGAGAGGCAGCCATCGGTCAGTTGGCCCGGTGGAGGAGGCCCTTGGGGGAAGGGTCACGTGGAGGATACCCTGCGGCGACCATGACGATGTACAGCGAGTCCCTCCGCGCGTTTCTCAAGCCGGTCCTCCCGTTCCTCGATGACGAGTCGGTCACCGAGATCATGATCAACGGCCCCACCGACGTGTGGGTGGAGCGCAAGGGCAAGCTGTTCAAGACCGAGGCGACCTTCTCCGAAGAGGGCCTCCTGGGTGCCGCCCGCAACATGGCGCAGTTCGTCGGCCGCCCGCTCTCGGATGAACGGCCCCGCCTGGACGCCCGCCTGCCGGACGGGAGCCGAATCCACGTGGTGCTGCCGCCCATGGCCAAGAGCGGCACCACCATCTCCATCCGCAAGTTCTTCCGTCAGCGCCCCACGATCGACGCGCTGCTCGGCTTCGGCTCCATCACCCCGCCCATGGCCACGCTGCTCAACGCGGCGATCATCACCAAGGCGAACCTGGTGGTGGCGGGAGGAACCGGTTCGGGAAAGACCACCCTCCTCAACATCGTCTCCTCCCTCATCCCCGACGACGAGCGCATCCTCACCATCGAGGACTCCGCCGAGCTCCAGCTCCACCAGTCCCACCTGGTCTCGTTCGAGAGCCGGCCCCCCGACAAGTACGGCAAGGGCGGCGTCGACATGGGCGACCTCCTCCACTCCGCGCTCCGCCTGCGCCCCGATCGCATCGTGGTCGGTGAGGTGCGCGGTGGAGAGTGCTTCCACCTCATGCAGGCCATGAACACCGGCCACGGCGGGACGCTGGCGACGACGCACGCCAACACCCCCACCGACACCCTCCGGCGCCTGGAGAGCCTGTGTCTGATGAGCGCGGTCGAGCTGCCCATGGTCGCCGTGCGCAGTCAGGTCGCCAGCGCCATCGATCTGGTCGTGTGCTGTGAGCGCCTGGCCGACGGCACCCGCAAGGTCACGCACATCTCCGAGGTCCTCCCCCTCGACGAGCGCGGCGAGTACCGGACCCAGGACCTCTTCGTCTTCACGCCGGTCACCCGCGGGGACGAGGACGAGGTGCTCGGCTACCACGCGCCCACCGGCATCATCCCCACCTTCGTGCACCGCGCACGCGCCATGGGCCTCGAGGAGCTCACCGACGCGTTCTTCGATCCCGCGACCTACGGCCTGCCGCCCCCGCCCATCGTCCACACCGGCGAGAACGTGGTCACCCACTGGGCGCCCTCCCTCAAGCACCGCGAGAAGGGCCTGCCCGATCCGGATGACGTGCGCGAGATGAACAAGGGGCTCGCCGACCGCCTGCGTGAGGAGCATCGCAAGACCAAGTCCGCGGCAGCGCAGGCCAAGCGCGAGCAGTCCGCGCTCGTGGCCGTTCCCCGCGCGCCGCGCGTCCCCCCCGGTCCCCGCCCGACCCGCTCGGCGGCCCCCGCGGTGGCAGCAGCGTCCGCCCGACCCGCGCCACGTCCGGCGCCGCCGACGCGTCCTCCCGAGCGCCGCGCCGCCCCACCGGTGGACGACGATCTCACCCCGCCGCCCACGCGCAATCCCATCGCGCGGGAGCCCTCGCGCCGGACGCCGCCCGAAAGCAGCACCATCGCCCTTTCCGATGACCTGCAGGCCGAGATCGAGAGCGCCCGCGGCGGCGATGACGAGGCGACCGCAGCGGGAGAGCACACCGCCATCCGCTCGGTTCCCGAAGGCTTCCGCCGCAACTGAAGGCGCGCTTGGCCCGACCGGCGGCGTTCCAGGCCCGATGCGGGGTCCGGCGACGTGCCCGGCGAGGAAGCCCCGCTCCGCCTCCGGGCAC
>Ga0079224_100015803_pt1 | contig 10586 bp, 8 predicted proteins | sample Stecom2015_FD_80414 | JGI IMG/M metagenome (GOLD analysis project Ga0079224, IMG submission 80414) | Agricultural soil microbial communities from Utah to study Nitrogen management - Steer compost 2015 | ecosystem: Environmental > Terrestrial > Soil > Agricultural land | place: USA: Utah...
ATGCGATGAAGAGTATTCGACGCAGCGCGATCACTCCGAGGTCCCCTGCCCCGCGCGCCCGCCTCGCCCGGCCGATCGTCTCGAGAGGGCCGGCCGCCGGTTCGACGGCGGCCGGCAATCCTGCCTCGCCCTAAGCTGCGCTCAGCTGCGCAGCGGCAGATGCCGCGACGCGTTCACCCGCTCCCGAAGGTCCTTGCCCGGCTTGAAGTGCGGGACGTGCTTGCCGGCGAGTGCTACCGCATCGCCGGTCTTCGGGTTCCGGCCCATCCGCGGTGGACGGTAGTGCAGCGAAAAGCTGCCGAAGCCCCGAATCTCGATGCGTTCGCCGCTTGCCAGGGCCTCGCTCATCAGCTCGAGGATGTGCTTGACAGCGAGCTCCACGTCCTTGGCCGGCAAGTGCTTCTGGTTGCGGGCAATGGACTCGATCAACTCGGACTTCGTCATCTCTGCGACTGCCTCTATCAGCCTTGGCTCCGACAAAACAGCGGATGATTACTCCGACATCTGCTCCTTCAACAGATCGCCCAGCGTCGTGCCGGTCGACGGCCGATCCGTCCTGTAGCTCTGGATGGCCTGAGCTTCCTCGTGGGCCTCCTTCGCCTTGATGGACAGCGACACGACCCGGTTCTTGCGGTCGACGCCCGTGAACTTCGCCTCGATCTCCTGACCGGGCTTCAGCACGGTGCGTGCGTCCTCGACGCGGTCGCGCGAGATCTCCGACGCGCGCAGCTGACCGATCACGCCGCCTTCGAGCTGAACCGTGGCGCCCTTCGCGTCGACCTCCTGCACGATGCCCTTCACGATGCTCCCCTTCGGGAACTCCGCGATGAACAACGACAGCGGGTCCTTGTCGAGCTGCTTCACGCCGAGCGAGATGCGCTCGCGCTCCGGGTCGATCGCCAGAACGACGGCCTCGAGCTCCTCGCCCTTCTTGTAGTTGCGCACGGCCTCCTCGCCCGGCACGTCCCAAGAAAGGTCGGAGAGGTGAACCAGACCGTCGATACCGCCCGGCAGCCCGATGAAGACGCCGAAGTCGGTGATCGACTTGATCTGGCCCGACACCCGGTCGCCCTTGTTGTAGTTCTCCGCGAACTCGGCCCACGGGTTCGGCTTGCACTGCTTGAGGCCGAGCGAGATGCGCCGGCGATCCTCGTCGATGTCGAGGACCATGACCTCCACCTCGTCACCGATCTGCACGACCTTGTGCGGATTGACGTTCTTGTTCGTCCAATCCATCTCGGAGACGTGCACGAGACCCTCGACGCCTTCCTCGATCTCGACGAAGCAGCCGTAGTCGGCGATGTTCGTCACGCGGCCGAAAAGACGCGTGCCCGGCGGATAGCGCCGCGCAAGGTCCTCCCACGGATCCGCGCCGAGCTGCTTCAAGCCGAGCGACACGCGATTGCGCTCGCGGTCGAACTTCAGCACCTTGACCTCGAGCTCCTGGCCGACCTGCACGACCTCGGACGGGTGCTTGACCCGCTTCCACGCCATGTCCGTGATGTGCAGCAGGCCGTCGATGCCGCCGAGATCCACGAACGCGCCGTAATCGGTCAGGTTCTTGACGACGCCCTTCAGCACGGCGCCTTCCTCGAGGTTCTTCAGGAGCTGCTCGCGCTCCGCGCTGTACTCTTCCTCGACGACCGCGCGCCGTGACACGACGACGTTATTGCGCCGCTGATCGAGCTTGATGACCTTGAACTCGAGGGTCTGGCCCTCGAGCGCTACCGGATCCCTGATCGGCCGAACGTCGACGAGCGAGCCGGGCAGAAACGCGCGCACAAGATCGATGTCGACGGTGAAGCCGCCTCGTACGCGCCCGCTAATCGTGCCGGTGACGATGCTGCCCTTCTCGAACGCCTCCTCGAGCCGCGCCCAGGTACGGGCCCGTTTCGCCTTCTCGCGCGAAAGCCGGGTTTCGCCGAAGCCGTCCTCGACGGTATCGAGCGCGACCTCGACCTCGTCGCCCACGTTGACCTCGAGCTCGCCCTTCTCGTTGACAAACTGGCTGGCCGGTATGACGGCCTCGGACTTGAGACCTGCGTTGACGATGACGACGTCGTTGTTGACGTCGACCACCTTGCCCATCAAGATCGCGCCGGGCTTAATCTGTTGAGTCGCTAAGCTCTGTTCAAGTAGTTCCGCGAAAGATTCACTCATGTGATGTTTGCAACCTCAACGCCGTGGCATCCGTGCATCGGCGGTCAAATTAATAATCGCGCCGTTTACGTCCTGATCGGCGCGTCCTCCAGGGAAAAAGCTCATCTCGCCATGACACCCGCTTCACGAAGCCAATGCAAGATGCGCTCCGTCACCTCTTCCGGGGTCATATGCGTCGAGTCGATGATTCGCGCGTCCTGCGCCGGAACCAGCGGCGCCACCGGCCGACTCGCGTCCCGCTCGTCCCGCTGCGCGATTTCCCGGGAAAGGTCGCGCAGACTAACACCAATCCCTTTGTCTCTCAACTGCTTATGTCGCCTGCGAGCACGCTCCTCCGCGCTGGCGGTCAGGAATACCTTCAGGAGCGCCTCGGGGAACACACCGGTGCCCATGTCGCGGCCGTCGGCCACGAGGCCCGGCGGGGCGATGAATGCGCGCTGCCGGGCCAGCAAGGCCCGGCGGACGGCCGGCAGCGCTGCTACCTTAGACGCCGCCTCGCCGCAATGTTCCGTTCGCAGCTCCTCCGTGACGTCCTCGCCGTCGAGAAGGACGCGCTCGCGGCCGTCGCGCTCGGTGAATTCGACGTCCAGCCGCTCCGCGAGCCGCGCGACGGCCGCCTCGTCGTCGAGCGGGACCCCCGCCCGCAGGGCCGCCAGGGCCGTCACCCGGTAGAGGGCCCCGCTGTCGAGGAGGTGCCAGCCGAGGCGGGCGGCGACGGCCCGGGCGACGGTGCCCTTGCCGGCGCCGCTCGGGCCGTCGATGGTCAGAATCGGTACGTCCGGAGGGTCCGGGGGATCCGGGAGCGGCATCCGCTCAGCGCTCCGTGACGGCCATCCCGCACGCGGCCGCGGCCTCGAGGAAGCTCGGGAAGGACGTCGCGACCGCGTCGGTGTTGCGGATGACGATCGGCCCGTCGCTCAGCAGGCTCGCGACCGAGAAGGACATCGCGACACGATGGTCGCCCCGGCTGTCCACTTCGCCGCCCCGCAGCCGGCCGCCCTCGATGATCAGGCCGGCCTCCCGCTCTTCGACCTTCGCGCCGAGCGCGGCGAGGCCCTCGGCCATGACGGCCAGCCGGTCGCTCTCCTTGTGGCGGAGCTCGTCCGCGCCGCGCACGATCGTCCGGCCGCGGGCGCCGGCCGCCGCGACGAACAGGATCGGAAACTCGTCGATCGCGAGCGGCACGAGCTCCGGCGGGACGTCGAGTCCGACGAGCTCGGAGCGCTCCACGAAGAGATCCGCGACCGGCTCGGCGCCGAACGTGCGGGGATTGCGGATCTCGATCCGGGCGCCCATGGCGGACAGGATCGTCAGGATGCCGTTGCGCGTCGGGTTCACGCCGACGTTGCGGATCAGGAGGCCGTCGGCCGCGCCGAGGCAGCCGGCGACGATGAAGAACGCGGCGGACGAAAGGTCGCCCGGCACGTCGATCCGGCCGCCCTGCAAGGTCTGAGGCCCGGTCAGCGCGACCGTCAGCCCGCCCTCCTCCGTCTCGAGGCGGGCGCCCATGCTGCGCAGCATGCGCTCCGTATGGTCCCGGCTCGGACCGGGCGAGCGCACGACGGTCGTCCCCGACGCGTACAGCGCCGCGAGGAGCAGCGCGGATTTCACCTGTGCGCTCGCGACGGGCTGCGCGTAATCGATTCCGGCGAGCTTCGCGCCGCCCGAGATCTCGATCGGCGCCTTGCCGTCGCGGGTCCGTATCCGGGCGCCCATCGCACGCAGCGGCGCCGCGACCCGCTCCATCGGACGCTGGCGCAGCGAAGCGTCGCCGGTCAGCACTGAGTCGAACGGCTGCGGGGCCAGCAGCCCGGTCATGAGCCGGATGGCCGTCCCGGAGTTGCCGAGATCGAGCGGCCCGGCCGCGGCCGAGAGGCCGGCCGGCCCGACGCCCTCGATGCGCAGCGTGCCGTCCGGCTCGTCGACGATCCGCACGCCGAGCGCCTCGAAGGCCCGCCGGGTCGCGACGCAGTCCTCGCTCTCGAGGAAACCGCGCACGCGCGTCTCGCCTTCCGCGATGGCGCCGAGCATCAGCGCGCGGTGTGAGATCGACTTGTCTCCCGGAACCTCGAGGGTCCCCCCGATCCGGTCGACCGGCAGCGCTCGATAATCCTTTCGCCCGGCCGATCCGGCCGATGCCTTCGACACAGGGCTCACAACACCGCCTTCGGATATGCGCCGAGAACGCGGAAGAGGTTCGCCTGCTTACGAATCTCGTCGAGCGCCAGCTTCACGCGCTCCTCCTCCGCATGGCCGTCGATGTCGACGAAGAAGACGTAGTCCCACTTCTTGCGCCGCGACGGCCTCGATTCGATGCGCGTCATGTTGATGTGGTGCCGCGCGAGCGGCTCGAGCAGATGAAACAGCACCCCCGGCCCCTCCGTGCCGCGGGCCGAGACGAGGAGCGACGTCTTGTCGTCGCCGCTCGGCGGAAACGTCTTGCGGCCGATCACGAGGAAGCGCGTGGTGTTGTCGGCCTCGTCCTCGATGTTGTTGAACAGCACGTTGAGGCCATAGACCTCCGCCGCGGCCTCGCCCGCGATCGCCGCCGTGCCTTCCTCGTCCCGCGCTCGGCGCGCGGCCTCCGCGTTGCTCGACACGACGATCTTCTCGACGTCCGGGAGGTACTGCGCGAGCCAGCCGCGGCACTGCGCGAAGGACTGCGAGTGCGAGCAGATGCGCTTGATGCCGGAGATCTCCTTCATCCGGCCCATCAGGTGCTGATGCACGCGCAGCTCGACCTCGCCGCAGATTCGGAGCGGCGACGTGAGAAACATGTCGAGCGTATGGTTGACGGTGCCCTCGGTCGAATTCTCCACCGGCGCGACCCCGAAATCGGCGATGCCCGACTCCACCTCGTGGAAGACCTCGTCGATCGTCGGCACGGAGAGCGCCCGGACGGAATGGCCGAAGTGCTTGAACACGGCCGTCTGCGTGAACGTGCCCTCCGGGCCGAGATACGCGACCTTGAGCGGCTCCTCCTGCGCGAGGCATGCGGACATCAGCTCGCGGAACAGCCGCACCATCTCGTCGTCACGCAACGGGCCCTTGTTCCGCTCGATCACGCCGCGCAGCACCTGCGCCTCCCGCTCGGGGCTGTAGAACTCGGCCGTCTTGCCGAGCCCCTTGACGGCGCCGATCTCCTGCGCGCAGCGCGCGCGCTCGGAGATCAGCTCCTGGATCTGCGCATCGATCGCGTCGATACGCTCGCGCAGACGCTTCAGCGCCGCCTTCGGGTCTTCCTGCTGGTGGGTCATCGAGCGTGCGCCTGCGCAGCTAGTCCTCGTATACCGGAAGCATGCGGGCCGACAGCACGCCGTTGATGCTGCGGATCCGCTGCACCATCTCCTCCGTGGCCGGCCCGTCGAGGTCGACCAGCGTATAGCCGATCTCGCCGCGCGACACGTTCAGCATGTCGTTGATGTTGATGTTCTCGCTCGACACGCACGCGGAGATCTGCGAGATCATGTTCGGGACGTTCACGTGCGGCACCGCGAGCCGGTGCGGCCGGTCGCGGCGCAAGAAGGCCTCGGGAAAGTTCACCGAGTCGCGGATCGTGCCGTGCTCCAGGAACTCGCGCAGGTTGTCGGCGGCCATGATCGCGCAGTTCTCCTCCGCCTCGCGCGTCGAGGCGCCGAGATGCGGCAGGCAGATCGCCTTCGGGTGAGCCTTGAGGCGCACCGTCGGGAAGTCCGTGACGTAGCAGCTCAACGTTCCGCTGTCGAGCGCGTCGAGCACCGCGTCGAGGTCGACGACGCCGTCGCGCGCGAAGTTGAGCACGACCGCACCCTTCGGCAGGAGCCGCAGGCGCTCGCGACCGACGAGATTGCGGGTCTCGTCCGTCAGCGGCACGTGCACCGTCACGATGTTCGAGCGCGTGAACAGGTCGTCGAGGTTCACCGCCTGCTGCACGCCCGACGACATCTGCCACGCCCGCCGCACGGTGATCTTCGGATCGTGCCCGATGACCTGCATGCCCAGCGCGAGCGCCGCGTTCGCGACCTCGACGCCGATCGCGCCGAGGCCGACGACGCCCAGCGTCCGGGTCGGCAGCTCGAAGCCGACGAACTGCTTCTTCGCCGCCTCGACCTCCTTCGTCAGCCGATCGTCGTCCGTCTCGTCGAGCCGCCGGACGTAGTCCCACGCCTGAGTCAGGTTCCGGGCGGCCATGAAGAGAGATCCGAGCACGAGCTCCTTGACGGCGTTCGCGTTCGCGCCCGGTGCGTTGAACACCGGCACGCCGCGCCGGCTCAACTCCGCGACCGGGATGTTGTTCACGCCCGCGCCGGCCCGCGCGACGCCGAGCACGGTCGACGGAATCTCCATGTCGTGCATGTTGTGCGAGCGCACGAGAATGCCGTGCGGCTGCGAGATGTCCGACGCGACCTCGTACCGCTCGCGGGGGAAACGGCGCAGGCCGGCGAGCGCGATGTTGTTCAGCGTCTGAATCTTGAAGCGCACGCTCAGGCCCTCCGCTTCTCGAAGTCGGCCATGAACTCGACCAGCGCCTCAACGCCTTCGAGCGGCATCGCGTTGTAGAGGCTCGCGCGCATGCCGCCGACGAGACGGTGCCCCTTCAGGTTCGTGAGCCCGGCCGCCTTCGACTCCTCGAGGAACGTCTTGTCGAGCGCCGGATCGGCCAGCGTGAACGGCACGTTCATCCACGAGCGATACTCGGGACGCACCGTGTTCGTGTAGAAATCCGAGGCATCGATCGCGGCGTAGAGCGTTTCGGCCTTCTTGCGGTTGCGCTCGGCCATCACCTCGAGCCCGCCCTGCTCCTCGAGCCATTCGAACACGAGCCCGGCCAGGTACCAGGCGAACGTGGGCGGCGTGTTCCACATCGAATCCGAGTCGGCCGTGATCTTGTAATCGAACACGCCGGGCGTTTGCCTGCGCGCGCGGCCGATCAGGTCCTCGCGGACGATCACGATGCCGAGCCCCGCCGGGCCGATATTCTTCTGCGCGCCGGCGTAGATGATGCCGAAGCGCTCGACGTCGATCGGCCTCGAGAGAATCGTCGAGGACATGTCCGCGACGAGCGGCGCGTCGCCGACGTCCGGCACCTCGTGAAACTCGACGCCGACGATCGTCTCGTTCGGCGTGATGTGCACGTACGACGCGCCCGGCGTGAGACGCCAGGTCTCCCGCGCCGGAATCTCCGTGAAGCGCGACGGCTCGGCGTCGGCCGCGACGTTGACGTTGCAGTAGCGGGCTGCTTCGCCCGCGGCCTTCCTGCCCCAGCTCCCGGTAATCACGTAGTCGGCCGTCGAGCCTTCGGGCGCAATATTGAGCGGGACGGCGGCGAACTGCGCGGTGGCGCCGCCGGCCATGAACAAGACCTTATAGTGGTCCGGGACGCGGAGCAGCCCCCGAAGCCGCCGCTCGGCCTCCGCCGCGCATTCGATGAAGTCCGCGCCGCGGTGGCTGACCTCCATGACGGACATGCCGCTGCCCTTCCAGTCGAGCAGCTCCGCTTGCGCGCGGCGCAGGACGGGTTCCGGCAGCATCGCCGGCCCCGCGCTAAAGTTGTACACTCGGTTCATGACGTAACTATCCTTCCATGCTCAGGTTTCCCGGCTCCCTGCCGGGCCCGCCGCGCCGACCGACATCGTCAATCCCGGCCGCGCGTCGCGACTCGGTCATGCGTCGTCCTCGTCTCCGGGCACCGGGCCGCCGTCGCCCGAGGCTTCGCCGCCGTCCGAGAGCTCCTCGCCGCCGTCCGAGAGCTCCTCGCCGCCGTCCGAGAGCTCCTCGCCGCCGTCGAACGGCTCCCCCTCGCCGTTCCCGGCAAGCCCGACGCCGCCGGTCCCCGACGCGAGGCCGCCGTTGCCGGACAGCGCTCCGCCGTTCTCGTCATGCAGCGCCTCGACGCGCTCGACGCCGACGAGCCGGTCGCCTTCGTCGAGACGAATCAGGCGAACGCCCTGCGTGTTGCGGCCGAGCACGGAGATCTCGGCGGCATGCGTCCGCACCAGCGTCCCGGCAGACGTGATGAGCATGATCTCGTCATCGGGCGAGACCTGCAGCGCGGCGACGACCTTCCCGTTGCGCTCGGACGTTCGGATCGAGATGACGCCCTGTCCGCCCCGCCCCTGCACCGGAAACTCGTCCACGGGCGTCAGCTTCCCATAGCCGTTCTCCGTCGCGAGCAGCATGTGGCCCTCGTCGAGGATCGCGAGCCCGATGACCTCGTCGCCGGCTCCTGCGAGCCGCAGGCCTCGCACGCCGGCGGCGGTCCGGCCCATCGGCCGGACGTCGCGCTCCGAGAAGCGGATCGCCTTGCCGCTGCTCGCAAACAGCATGATGTCGCGACGGCCGTCCGTGATGCCGACGCCGACCAGCCGATCGTCCGGGCGAAGGTCGATCGCGATGATGCCGTTCGTCCGCGGCCTCGAAAACGCGTCGAGCGGCGTCTTCTTGACCGTGCCCTGCGACGTCGCGAAGAACACGAACTTGTCCTCGTCGTAAGTCTTGACGGGCAGCACGGCGTTGATGCGCTCGTCCTCCTCGAGCGGCAACAGGTTGACGATCGGCCGGCCGCGCGAGCCGGGGCCGGCCTGCGGCAGCTGGTAGACCTTGAGCCAGTACACCTTGCCGCGGCTCGTGAAGCAGAGCAGCGTATCGTGAGAATGGGCGACGAAGAGCTGGTCGATGAAATCCTCGTCCTTGACCCGGGCGGCCGCGCGGCCGCGCCCGCCCCGCCGCTGCGCCTGATAGCTGTCGACCGGCTGGGCCTTCGCATAGCCCGCATGGGACAGCGTGACGACCAGCGCTGCGTCGGGAATCAGGTCCTCGATGGTCAGGTCGTTGAAGTCCTCGACGATCCGGGTGCGGCGCGGGTCGGCGTAGCGCTCGCGGATCTCCTCGAGCTCGCCGCGGATCACGGCCTGCAGCTTGTCCGGGTCGGAAAGAATCTGTAGAAACTCGTTAATATTGTCGATTAACTCTCCGTAATCTTTTGAGATTTTTTCCTGCTCGAGCCCCGTCAGGCGGTGCAGGCGAAGATCGAGGATCGCCTGTGCCTGGATCGTCGAGAGCCGATAGCCCTCGTCCGTCAGGCCGCACTCCTCCGTCAGGTCCTCCGGCCGCGTATTCTCGGCGCCGGCGCGCTCGAGCATCGCGACGACGGCGCCCGGCCGCCAGATCCGCGCGCAGAGCGCGACTCGCGCATCGGCGGGCGACGGCGAAGCCTTGATCAGCTCGATGACCTCGTCGATGTTGGCGAGCGCGACCATCTGGCCCTCGAGCACGTGCGCCCGCTCGCGGGCTTTGCGCAGATCGAACAGCGTGCGCCGCGTGACGACCTCGCGCCGGTGGCGAAGGAAGGCCTCGATGAGCTCCTTCAGCGTCAGCAGACGCGGCTGCCCGTCGACGAGCCCGACCATGTTGATGCCGAACACGCTCTGCATCGGCGTCTGCTTGTACAGGTTGTTCAGCACGACGTCGGAGCGCTCGCCGCGGCGCAGCTCGATCACGATGCGCATGCCGTCCTTGTCGGACTCGTCGCGCAGCTCGCTGATGCCCTCGAGGCGCTTCTCCCGGACGAGCTCGGCGATCTTCTCGATCAGGCGCGCCTTGTTCACCTGGTACGGCAGCTCGGTGACGATGATCGCCTCGCGGCCGCGGCCGTCGATCTCCTCGACGTGGGTCTTCGCGCGGACGTAGACGCGGCCGCGCCCGGTCGTGTAGGCGCTGTAAATGCCCTGCACGCCGTGAATTTCTCCGGCCGTCGGGAAATCGGGCCCCGGCACGAGCTTGATCAGATCGGCGATGCCGATCGACGGATTCTCGAGCACGGCGAGGCACGCATTCACGACCTCGCCGAGATTGTGCGGCGGGATGTTCGTCGCCATGCCGACCGCGATGCCGGACGAGCCGTTGATCAGCAGGTTCGGGATCCGCGTGGGCAGGACGGAGGGCTCGCGCTCGGACTCGTCGTAGTTCGGGACGAAGTCGACCGTCTCCTTCTCGATGTCGGCGAGCAGCTCCTGCGTGATGCGCGCCATGCGCACCTCGGTGTAGCGCATCGCCGCGGGCGCATCGCCGTCCACAGAGCCGAAGTTGCCCTGCCCGTCGATGAGCACGTAGCGCATCGAGAAATCCTGCGCCAGCCTGACGATCGCGTCGTACACGGCCGCATCGCCGTGCGGGTGGTACTTACCGATGACGTCGCCGACGACGCGTGCCGACTTCTTGTAGGGCTTGTTGTAGTCGTTGCCGAGCTCGCGCATGGCGTACAGCACACGGCGGTGCACCGGCTTCAGCCCATCGCGCACGTCCGGCAATGCACGGCCGACGATCACGCTCATCGCGTAATCGAGGTACGATTGCCGCATCTCGTCCTCGAGATTGACCGGCAATATCTCCTTCGCCCCTTCAGCCATCCGTTTCGCTCAAAAAATAACGCCCCAGTCTCCGTTGAC
>Ga0079224_100015804_pt1 | contig 10586 bp, 12 predicted proteins | sample Stecom2015_FD_80414 | JGI IMG/M metagenome (GOLD analysis project Ga0079224, IMG submission 80414) | Agricultural soil microbial communities from Utah to study Nitrogen management - Steer compost 2015 | ecosystem: Environmental > Terrestrial > Soil > Agricultural land | place: USA: Utah...
GCGACGGTGGTGCCGTCCTGGCTGCAGCGAGGGTCGGCGTCCACCAGAGTGAGGCCGTTCGGTACGGTCTTGTCGAACCGTACGGCGCGCAACTCGGTGGTGCGGCTGCCGTTGCGCATCGTCAGGCGCAGCACCGCTTCCTCGCCGGGCGCCTCGGGCGCCTCCAGGACGCGCTCGTTCACCACGGGAGACGGCGCGCGTAGGTCGGCCAGCGTGATCGACTTGAAGCTCAGCCACACGTTCAGCAGCACAGGCACGAGCACGATGAGCAAGATGATCGTGAACGTCGGGGCGAGCAGCCAGTAGGCGAGCTGCGCTTCGCGGGCTGCCAGCGTCTTGCGCCGGGTCGCCATGGCGCCTCCCAGGAACCCACGACCTTGCGCCGCCGCGTCGGCACGGCGGGCATGCCGGGAAGAGGGATGGCGCCGGCCCCGTGGGGGGCCGGCGCCGCGTGATCGTCAGCGCAGAGCGGCGACGCGGCTCTGAAGGAGCTCGGCGGTCTCTGCGGCGGTGCGGTCACCGTCGAGGAAGTCGCGCACGAGCTCGGCCATGATGCGCGTGCCGTAGAGGCGCGCGACCAGGGCGCCTTCGCCCTGCGAGAAGCCCCAGCGGTTGCCCGTTTCGAGGCCGGCTACCAGGTCGGAGATCACGTCTGCCGAGTAGAAGTTGCCGAGCGGCGCGCGTCGGTCGACCCCGACTTCGAGCGCGGCCCAGCCGTCGAGGAAGCGGGCAGGTTCGTCCGGCGTTCCCGCGCGAACGGCGAACTTGCCTTCGGCGGCCATGCCCAGCCAGTCGAGGTAGCCCTCGTTCAGCAGGTACTTGACGAACGCCTGCGCGTCATCGACCGCGGCGTCGACGGTGATGCCGAAGTAGGACAGTTGCGCCCAGCCGGAGCCGTCGGGGTTGCTCGGCCCGGCGACGCTGGTCACGAAGCCCGTGTTGCGGGCCAACGAACCGGGGTCCTGTCCCTCGTCGGCGGGAACCGGTGCTGCGTCACGCAGCCCAGCCAGCTCGTCCAGGATGAACGGCGACCACACGATCATCGCGGCTTGGCCGGCGTGGAACAGCTCGCGCGACTGCTGCCAGTAGAGGTTGCCAGGTGGGCTGGCTTCGACCAGTTGCTGGTAGAACTCCAGCGTCTCCACCATCTCCGGCGTGTTCAACGTCACGTTGCCGTCTTCGTCCACCAGTTGGACGCCGTTGGCGAGCGCGAAGTGCTCGAAGACCTGCATCATGTAGTCCTGCGACGGATCGGTGGCGGCCACGAAGCCGTACATGTTGGGCGGATCGTGGAGCGCCTCGATGGCGGCCAGGATCGCCTCGTAGGTGGTGGGCGGCGCCAGGCCGGCTTCTTCGAACAGGTCGGCGCGGTAGAGGAGGAGCTGAGTCCAGCCGTCGGCGGGGACGGCCGCGTAGGTGCCGTCGAAGCTCACCGATGCCAGCGCGCCGGCTCCGAACGTGTCGCTGCCGAGGTCGTCGATCACCTCGGCGGCGGCGTCGAGATCCAGCACACCCGCTTCGGCCCAGCCGATGGTGTAGTTCAGCGGGTGGAACACGACGTCGGGCAGATCGCCGGCCGCGAAGGCGGCAGTGATGCGCTCCTCCAGACTCGACTCGGTGACCGGGACGACCGCGACCGAGATGCCGGTGGCCGCTTCGAACTCCGCGGCGATGCGCTCTTGCGTCGCCATCCGCTCCGGCTGTTCTTCGGTCGTCCAGAACGTCAGCTGCGCCGACGCGACGCCGACGAGCACGGCGACCAGGACGATGAGGATTCTCCGCATGCTGTACCTCCCAATGGGTGGGTTCGTCATCGGTTCCGGGGACTTCGGGCTTCCTCTCTGGTTCACCTCCCGTCGTGAACGGTCGTGGGGGATCGAGGTGGTCGCACGTCGCGTACCGACGCGCGCACGACCAGTTCGGCGGGGACGACGGCGTCCGTCGCCGTGGCCTGACCGCGCAGACCGGCAAGGGCGAACTCCGCTGCCAAGCGCCCCATCTCGCGCGCCGATTGACGCACGGTGGTCAACGGGGGATCGAGGTAGGCGCCCCAGGGCAGGTCGTCGAAGCCGACCACCGAGACGTCGTCGGGCACGCGGACGCGTCGGGCACGGAGGCCGTGATACAGCCCCAGGGCCATGCGGTCGTTGGCGCAGAACACGGCGGTGACGGAGTCGTGGCGCAGCAGCGCCTCGGCCGCCGCCAGTCCGCCCTCCTCGGTGAAGTCGCCCTGCAGGATCGGGCCGGCCGCCAGCCCGGCGGCATCGAGTGCCGCGTGGTAGCCGTCCAGGCGTCGCATGCCAGCTCGGCGGATGCCCGCGACGTGGGCGATGCGACGGTGGCCGCGCTCGATCAGATGCTCGGTCGCCAGGCGCGCTCCGTCGGCGTTCGCGAGCCGGATGGTGGTGAAGTTCTCGGCGGTGCCTTCGCGTTCCATCAGGATCACCGGCGGGCCGCCGCGAAGGAGGTCCTCGAGGGGTTCGTGTTGAAGGCCGCTGCCGATGAGGATGAAGGCGTCGACTTGCCGTTCGAGCATCAGTTCGATCGCGGCGCTCTCGTCGGCCTCGTTGCGGTTGCCGGTCATCAGCATGAAGCTGCGGCCGTTGGCGTGCAGCACGTCCTCGATGCCGCGGGCCATGGTGGCGTACAGGGGACCGGCGATGTCGGGGATGAGGACGCCGACCACGCCGGTCCGTCCGGTCACGAGCCCGCGTGCGAGGGTGTTCGGGCGGTATCCGAGGCTCTTGACGGCGCGGAGGACCCGCTCGCGCGCGCGTTGCGACACGATCCCGCCGTTGAGCGCCCGGGACACGGTCGCCGTCGACACGCCGGCCGCGGCCGCCACGTCGATGATCGTGGGACCGCGCCGAGGCGCGGTGGACGCGGTGGGTTCGCTCGGGTGGTCGCCGATGTACACGTTTACATCCCGTCCTACACGATCCGTCGATGGAGACGCAGGTGGAAAGGCTTACGTACCGTGTACCGCTAGTATCGTCCCCGTCTCGTGGCGCTGTCAAACCTCGGTGGCCCGGCCTGTCGTCATGGCGCAGGCACGTTCGCTTCCGATCCCGCTGATCACGGCGCGTTCCTTGGCGTCGCTGAGCAGGCTCGCCGTCCAGGTCACCGCGCCGCCGTCGACGAGGTTCGACCATGCGCCGTCGGCGGTGGCGGCGTCGACCTGGAAGCACAGGTCGCGGTAGTACCCGCGGCCGCGTGCGCGCTCGTCGTCGTAGCCGATGTCGACCAGCGGGAACGCCCGGTGCAACGGGTCGACGAGGTGCTGCTCGACCAGTGCGCGGCGGGAGGCGACGGCGGCCGCGTCCGGTCCGAGGAGGGTAAGGGCCAGCCGCAGGGCCGGCTGGTCCTGCCGGTACGCGAAGAGCGCCGTGAAGTACGTCTGGAGCTGCATGTGCGCCGCGGCGAGTTCGAACCGTAGCGTGCCGCGATCGCGACCGGCGCTGACCATGCCGAACAGCGCGAAGTGCTGCCGCTGGTCGGCGCCGGCGAACCGTTGGCCGCGGATGAGGCGGTGGTGCGCGGCCAGGTGGGTGTCGACACGCCGGGCGCCGGCGCGCCGGCGCCGCGACGCTGCCTCCAACGCCAGCACGTTGGTGAGGTCCGACACGACCTCGGCAGCGCGGACGGTGGTGATCGCCCAGTCCTGCGGCACGGACGCCACGACCGAACTCGTGCCCAGCGGCGCCAACGGGGAGAGCGCCAACACCTCGACCTCCACGGGCAACGCCCGGAGCAGGACGCGCTCCCACTCCGCCAGCCGCGCGGGTGGCGTCAGGGCCGGGCGCAGGTAGACGTCGCGCTCGTAGTCTTGCAGCACCCGAGCCGGGGTGCGTGCGCGGGCTCTACGCCGCGCGACCTCGAGCAGAAGCGCTTGCAGGTCGGGCGCGGACAGGCGCGTTGCCAACGCCTCGGCGAGGCCGGGCAGACCGGCGGCACGTTCGATCCGTTCGATCCGGTCGCTCTGCACGATCGACTCGGGTTGGTCGCGCGGATGGCGCTCCTCGTGCTGGGAGTTCTGGTGGCGCTGCACGGGCTGGTCGCCCTGGTCGTCCCGCTTCGGCATGGACCCTCCCTACGGTTGGAGCCCACGATGACATCATCGTGGGCTCGGCGAACCGCGGGATGGCACAAGGGCCTTCGTGCCGGGCGGGCAGGCAACCGCAACGCCGGCTACGGGGCGACCAACTCCGGTTCCTGCTCGACGCGGTCTTGCTCGGCTTGCGCGTCCTGCCTGGCTCCGGCGCGCGCTTCGGCGGCGCCGCGCCTTAGCGCCGCCACGTTCGGCTCCAGCAGCGCCCGACGGCGTTCCGGTAGGACGTCGGCAAGCGTCGCTTCCACCTGCTCGAGCGGCAGGGCGCCGAGGCGCTCGAGGAGCGCGCCGAGCAGCACGACGTTGGCCATGCGCTTGTCACCCAACTCCTGGGCGACCTCCTCGGCGCGCACCGTCACGACCTCGAGGTCGGCGCGCGTCACGGGGCGGTCGACCAACGAGCCGTTGACGATCAGTAGGCCGCCCTCGCGGACCAGCGGCTCGTACTTCTCGAGCGACGGCAGGTTCATCACGATGGCGGCGCGCGGGTTGCGCACCACCGGGGAGCCGATCGGCTGGTCCGACACGATCACGGTGCAGTGCGCCGTGCCGCCGCGCATCTCCGGCCCGTAGGCCGGGAACCAGGTCGTCTCCAGACCGGCGTCGAGCGCCGCGTGGGCCAGCAGTTGTCCCGCGAAGAGCACCCCTTGACCGCCGAAGCCGGCGATGACGATCTCGTGTTGCATCAGTGGCCCCCCTCCGTCTTCGCGGGGCGACGGCGCGTCTCGGCCATGCCTTCTGGCACCTTGTAGTCCCCGAGCGGGAAGGCGGGCACCATCTCCTTCGCGATGAAGTCGAGGGCCTCGCTGGGCGTCACGCCCCAGTTGGTGGGGCAACTCGACAGCAGCTCGACCATGGCGAACCCGAGTCCCTGCTGCTGGACCTCGAAGGCGGTGCGGATGGCCTTCTTCGCGCGTCGGATCTGCACCACGTCGTGGAGGCTGCGCCGTACCACGTAGGCGGCCCCGTCGACCTGTGCCAGCAGTTCGCTCATGCGCAGGGGGTAGCCCTGGCTGGCGGGATCGCGGCCCAGCGGGGACGAGGTCGTCTTCTGGCCGGCCAGGGTGGTGGGCGCCATCTGACCGCCGGTCATGCCGTAGATCGCGTTGTTGAGGAAGACGACGGTGATCTTCTCGCCGCGGGCGGCGGCGTGGAGGATCTCCGCTGCGCCGATCGACGCCAGGTCGCCGTCGCCCTGGTAGGTGAACACCAGCTTGTCGGGGCTCACACGCTTGATGCCGGTCGCCATCGCCGGCGCGCGCCCGTGGGCCGCTTGGGCGAAGTCGACGTCGAAGTAGTTGTAGGCGAACACCGAGCACCCCACCGACGCGACGCCGATGGTCTCTTCGCGCACGCCCATCTCGTCGAGCACCTCCGCCACGAGGCGGTGGGCGATCCCGTGGGTGCAACCGGGGCAGTAGTGCGTGGGGACGTCGGCGAGCGCATCCGGATGCTGGTAGACGGTGGTGAAGCCGGGTTCGGGGGGACGGGGGATCATGCCGGCACCTCCTCGGCCGTCGTTCGCGGCGCCGCGTCCGGCTTCGGCGCGCCCGTCAGCAGCTCGTCGTGCAGGGTGCGGACGGCGTCGACCACCTCTTCCGGCATCGGCACCACCCCGCCCGTGCGCCCGAAGAATCGCACCGGCACGCGGCCTTGCGTGACGCGCTCGACGTCCTCCACCATCTGGCCGGCGTTCATCTCGACCACCAGGATGGCGTCGACCTCGTCGGCCAGCCGGCGCAGGCGTTCCTGCGGGAAGGGGTAGAGGGTGATAGGACGCAGCAACCCCACCGGGATCGACTCGGCGCGCGCCTGCGCGATGGCCGTCTTGGACAGCCTGGCGGAGGTGCCGAACGCGACCACGGCGATGCGGGCGCCGTCCAGCTCGTGCTCCTCGAACCGCACCTCGTTGGCCTCGATGGTGGCGTACTTGGCTTGCAGCTCGGTGTTGAACGCCTCCTCCTCCTCGGGGATCAGGTGGATGGAGGAGATGGTCTGCGGATCGCGGCCCTTCGCGCCCGTCAACGCCCAGGTCGGACGTTCTTCTCTCGGGCGCAGCGATTGCATCGGTGGCAGCTCGGCGGGCTCCATCATCTGCCCGAGGCTGCCGTCGGCCAGGATCACGGCCATGCAGCGGTACCGTTCCGCCAAGTCGAAGGCGTCGACGGTCAGGTCGATCAGCTCCTGCACCGTGGCGGGCGCCAGCACGATCATGCGGAAGTCGCCATGGCCGCCGCCCTTGACCATCTGGTTGTAGTCGCTCTGGGCGGGCGCGATGTTGCCGAGGCCAGGGCCGCCGCGCATGATGTCGACCAACACGGCGGGCACCTCGGAGCCGGCGATGTACGAGATGCCTTCCATCATCAGGCTGACGCCGGGGCTCGACGACGAGGTCATGACGCGAACGCCCGCGGTGGCGGCGCCGTAGACCATGTTGATGGCGGCCACCTCGCTCTCGGCCTGCACGAACGCGCGGCCGAGCTCCGGCATGCGCTTCGCCATGTGCTCGAGCGCTTCGGTCTGCGGCGTGATGGGGTAGCCGAAGTACGCCTCGCAGCCGGCGCGGATGGCCGCTTCTGCGAAGGCGACGTTGCCTTTCAGGAGTTCGCGTGCCACGCCGACCCCCTCACGCCGCTGCTTGCGCGCGGTAGACGGTGATGGCCGCCTCCGGGCAGATGGTGGCGCACAGCTCGCAGCCGGTGCACAGGTCGTCGGGGTCGTCCAGGATGGCGGGCTCATAACCGCGCGCGGTGAACCTACCGGTGTCGATGCGCAGGACGCCCTTGGGGCAGACCTGAGTGCAGAGCGCGCATCCTTTGCAGAGCGACTCGTCGACGATGACGTAGCCCTTCATGGCGCCTCCTCGCGGCACCTGGCGAGGACACGGTGGGAACACGTCGGTCGTGGGACGGGGCCGCACCGGCAGCGCCAGGTCGTTGCCTCAGGGTAGCGCTGGAGGGGTGGGAGATATGTCCTGATGGGCATGTCGGGCACGTCACGACCGTGCCGACGGTGGGGCGGCGCGTCCTCACCGGTCCCGTCGCGCGAACACCCATCCCGCCAGCGCCAGGAACGCCCCCGACCACGCCAGCACGGCGCCGAGGCCCCACGCCAGGGCGCCACCGGCCAGCGTGTCGGTGACGAGTTTCCCGACCGGTCCCACCAGCACGGGAACGGAAAGCGCCTGCAGCAGTCCGACGCGGATCAACTCGAGCGGGTTGGCCACCAGCGACGCCACCAGCAGCGGGGTCAGCGGGTAGTCGCGCAGCGCCACGGCGATGGCCACCACCACCGGACCGTACGCCAACGCCCCCGACGCCCACGCCGCCAAGCCCATGGCCATGGCGCGCGGCGCGTCCAACGTGATCGCGCTCGCCAGCGCCATGGCCGCCGTCCATACCACCACGATCGACACCAGCGCCAGCAGGAACAGCAGCAGTTCGCGCGGGCCCAAGCCGAGCGCCAACGCCGCCAGTCCGCCGCCGGCGAGCACCGGCAGCAGCAAGCCGGCGCCGATGCCGACGGCCGCGCCGCGGAACACGGCGCCGGCCGGTGGCGGCATGGCGGACCAGAAGGCCCAGGTCTCGCGCCGCGTCAGCAACGGCGCGGCGACGACGATCGTGAGGGGCGGCAGGTAGAGTTGCAAGACCGCCACCAGACTGACCAGCCCGACGGCGCTGCCACGCGCCCGGAACGCCAACGCGATGCCCGCCAATGCGAGCCCCGCCAGCCAGGTCCATGGGTTGCGCAGCACCTCGCGCGCGTGCAGCGACGTCATGGCGCCGGCGAAGCGGCGGTTCACGACGCCGTGCTCAGTAGTCGGGGACCCAGGGATCGTCGGCTCCTCTCGCCAGCACCTCGGCCCACGTGAGGACCTCGGCGCCCTGCAGGCGCCGCTGGGCGGCGTACGCCTCCGTTGCCGCGGCGTCGGCGAAGGCCGCCAGTCCGCCGCCCATGGGCGTACGCAGGCGCGGATGGTACAGCAGCACGGCGTCGTCGGCCGTCAGGTAGTCCGCGCCATCGAGACTCGAGGTGGTGACGTCGGCCAGGTACGTCTCGGCCGCCTCCGGCGGTGGCGGACCGTGCCCGTTCAGGTGGTCGGCCAAGCACTCGATGGCGTCGTAGTGCAGCACCAGACCGGTAGGGGTGACGACCTGCGCCGCGAAGCGCAGGTCGACGATGGTCATCGAGCAGTAGGGGCAGGCGTCCACGCCTGCCACGGTCGGATGCGGCTCTGCAGCGACCCACGCCCGCGGTAGCAGCACGCCGGCGGCCGTAGCGCCGGCCGCGTGCAGGCAGCGGCGGAGGAAGGCGCGTCGATGCACGACTCAGCCTTCGAGGAGACCGGAGTGCCGCGCCAGCAGCGCGATCAGGTTCCCCGACGGCAGCGGCGCGAGGTCGGCGAGTTGGGTGGCGTCGTAGCGCTGGTGCCTTCCCAGCTCGAGGTCGCCCATGACGAACGCGTGCAGCGAATCGTCGTCGGGGAAGGCACCGATCCGGGCGTTCATCGACACGCGCAAGTTCTCGGCCCAGAGATACGCCGCGTCGCGCGCCAACAGCAGGTCGCCCTCGCCGGCCGGCGCTCGACTCAGGTCGGCGACGTAGAAGGTCGTCCCGTGTCCGTCGCGGAGGCCCTCGACGTAGGCGTGGTTGAACAGACACGCCAGCGACTCGTAGTGCAGCGTCGCGGCGCCGTTCACGCTCGTGCCGTCGGCGAGGCGCAGCTGCGCGTAGGTCTTCTCGCGGAAGCCGGCCGGCATCGGCATGTCGGGTGGCGTGCGCAGCGTCATGCCACAGAACGCGCACTGACCGTCCTCCCAAGGGATGGCGTGCGGCTCGAGGACGTCGGGGCCCGTGGCGGTGGCCTGGCTGGGGGCCATGCCGGCCATACCGGGTGCGCCCGGCATGCCGGCCCCGTGAGCGTGACCGTGCTGCATCTGAGCCTCGGCGGAGTTCAGCAAGAAGGGAGCGGCCAGGCCGGCGGCGGCGAGGCGCTTGAGGAAGGTACGGCGATCGTGGGACATGCGCAATGTCCTTTCGCTTCTCGATCGGAAGGGGAAGTGTCGGTGCGGTTGGTGGTGGCCACGGCCACGCGGCGCGCGGCACCGTTCGCTACGGCGTCGTGGGCCGTAGCGACGTCAGGTTCGGTGAGGCGGCGCGGCGGGCGGTGGGCCACGACAGCGGTCGTCGTCGCGTGGGGCGCCGGTCACGACCGGGTCATGGCCCGGCAGCACGTCCGCGACGATCGCGTCACCGGGTGCCGGTGGCTCGACCGGCGGCGGCGGTACGGCGGGGGAGCTCAGCACGGTGGGTGCGCCGCGGGCGAACGTCGGCATGTCGCAGTCCTCGCCGTGCGCCATGTCGGCGTGCATGGACACCGCGACGCTCGTTCCCAGCGCCAGCGCGAGCGCCAGGAGGAGGGCCCGAAGCGCGTCAGTCACGCCTGCCACCGAGCACCTCCCGCAGCGGATGCGTGGCCTCGCGCCGCACCCGCCAATCGTGGGGCAACGGCGCGGCCGGAGCCTCACCGCGCTGGAGCGTGTACGTGAACAACGCCGACACCGGCAAACGCTCGACGATGGTGCCCGCACGCATCAGGACCGCGTCTTCGGCGAACGCCTCGACTTCCTCCGGCCGGTGCGCGCTGACGACGACGGTGCCGCCGGCCGCGACATGGGCCCGAGACCAGTCGGCCAAGCGTTCCAGGCCGCCGCCGTCGAGGGCCGAGGCGGGCTCGTCGAGCAGCCAGAGGGGCGGCTCGTCGAACAACGCCGATGCGAGCGCCAACCGCTGTGTCATGCCGCCGGAGAGTGCCCCGATCGGCCGCCCCAGGACGTCCTGCAGTCCCATCCGCTCGGCGGCGGCGAGCGCGCGTTCCTTCGTGGCGCCCTTGAGCCGGGCCGCGGCAGTGAGCACTTCGACCACGCGCAGGTGCGTGGGGAACGAGATCCGTTGCGGGACGTACGCCCGCATCGCGGCTGCCGCGGGACTCCTCGGCGGACGTCCGTACACCTGCACCTCGCCGGCGTGCGGTGCCAGCCGCCCGACCAGGACGTGAATCAGCGTGGACTTGCCGGCGCCGTTCGCGCCGATCAGGGCGAGCGCGCCGCCGGCCACGCTCAAGGTGACGGCGTCGAGGCGGCCGCGGAACGACAGGTCGCGTACCGCCACGGCCGCGGCTTCCGGCGCGGCGCCCGCGGCGCCCGCCGCACCGCGGCTTGGGGTGACGGCGTTCACCACGTGGTGCTCCGCGGCCGGGCGATACCCGAGCCGATCACGGCGGCGGCCACCGTGACGGCGACGGCCGCCCAGCGTCCCGGCGGGGAAGGACGTACGGGTAGCGCACGTGACGAGAGACGCGGGGCGGGATCCTGCAGCGACGCCAGTCGCAGGGCAGGAACCGAGACCTCGGCCGACTCCCACAGCAGGACGCCGGGGTTCAGCGCGTAGAGCGAGAGGTCGGGTTGGCGCGACATGA
>Ga0079224_100015805_pt1 | contig 10586 bp, 6 predicted proteins | sample Stecom2015_FD_80414 | JGI IMG/M metagenome (GOLD analysis project Ga0079224, IMG submission 80414) | Agricultural soil microbial communities from Utah to study Nitrogen management - Steer compost 2015 | ecosystem: Environmental > Terrestrial > Soil > Agricultural land | place: USA: Utah...
CAAGGCATTGCGGCCGGCCCAGCTCATGGCCGCCACCGGCGGCGTGCAGATCCTCCTGTACGTCCAGAGCGACGTCCCCGCCGACGGGTGGGACGACGGCTGGAACATCAACCTGAGCCGGACGCTCATGTTCGGCACCGTCATCTCCGGCGCGTGGCTGATCTCCAACCTGCTGAGCATCGCCAAGGACCCGATACAGGGGCAGGTGGGCTCGCTCGTCGAGGACGACGTGGGCGGGCGGCGCCGCCGCACGCAGGCCATCGTCACCTACCGGCTGATCTCCGCCGGGGTGTGGATGGTCGCGGGAGGGATCATCCTGTTCAACATCCCCGCGCTCAAGGTCCTCGGCACCTCGCTGCTGGGCGCGGCCGGCCTGGCGGGCGTCGTCGCGGCCCTGGCGGCGCAGACCATGCTCCAGAACCTCTTCGCGGGCATGCAGCTGGCCTTCGGGGACGCGCTCCGGCTCGAGGACGTCGTCGTCATCGAGGGCGAATGGGGCCGCATCGAGGAGATCACGTTGTCCTATGTGGTGGTGAGGATCTGGGACGAGCGGCGGCTGGTCCTGCCCACCTCGTATTTCAAGAACAACCCCTACGTCAACTGGACCCGCAACGACCCCGCCGTGCTCGGCACCGTCCTGATCGACGTCGACTGGCGGCTGCCGGTCGACGAGGCCCGCGCCGAACTGCGCCGCTTCCTGACCCTCAGCCCGCTGTGGGACGGACGCTCCTGCGGCATGGAGGTCAACGACGCCACCGGCCCCTACATGCGACTGCGCATGACCATCTCCGCGGCCAACCCGTCCCACCAGTGGACCCTCCGGTGCGACGTGCGCGAGCACATGATCCGCTGGGTCGTCGAGCAGTACCCGCACTGCATCCCGCGGATGCGCGTCAACAGCTTCCAGTCGGTCATGGACGTGCGCAACGGCTCCTTCCCCGAGCAGGAGGCCGAGGCGCACGAGATCGACCCCTCCGAGGTGCGGATGCTGCTCAGCGAGGGGCCCTTCCAACAGCGCAGGCCGGGACCGGAGTCATGACGAACAGGGGGCTTTTGCTCCATGCGCCCGGGCCTACGCCGGAGTAGCCTAACGCGGGTGAGCCTTGATCTGACCGATAAGCGCGGCGGTTCCAAACGCCGCCGAGAGATCCTCGACGTCGCGGTGAAGCTGCTGGCCAAGCACGGGTACCACGGGGTGTCGATGGACGACATCGGAGCGGCCGCGAACATCACCGGACCGGCGCTGTACCACCACTTCAAGGGCGGCAAGGAGCAGATGCTCGCCGACGCGCTCATCCCGGTCTCCGAGCGGCTCATGACCGGAGGCAAGCACTACGCCTCCCTGCACTCCGACGATCCGCGCGCGGCCCTGGAGGCGCTGGTGGACTTCCACCTCGCCGTCACCGTCGACTCCCCCGAGATCGTCATCCTCCACCTCCACGAGCTCGACCGGCTCCCCTCCGAGCCGCGCCGGGAGGTGCGCAAGCTCCAGCGCGTGTACGTCGAGGAATGGGTGCGGGTCCTGTGCGAGCTGCGACCGGGCCTGGGGCCCGAGCAGGCCCGCGTGATCGCGCACGGCGCGTTCGGCCTGATGAACTCCACCCCGTACCTGGCGCTCGGCGAAGAGGTCAGCGCCGAGGAGACCGCGAGCCTGCTGCGCGAGGCCGCCCTGGCGGCCCTCGACCCGGCGGGCGGAGCGAAGCGGCGGTCCTAGCCGTAACCTGGGGAGTGCGGCCGCGGACCGCGGCCCGCGGAGACAGGACCGGAGGCGCGACGATGCACCGACCCGAACAGATCGCACTGCGCGAGGTGGCCCCGCGCGACGGGCTCCAGAACGAGCCCCCCGTGCCGACCGGGGACAAGATCCGCCTCGTCGACGCCCTCTCGCGCACCGGCCTGGCCCGCATCGAGGCCGTCAGCTTCGTGCATCCCCGGGCCGTCCCGCAGATGGCCGACGCCGCCGAGGTGTGGGCGGCGGTCGAGAAACGCCCCGGCGTCCGCTACAGCGCCCTGGCCCCGAACCTGAAAGGCGTCGAACGCGCGCTCGAGGCCGGCTTCGACGCCGTCGAGGTCGTCGTCTCCGCCTCCGACACCCACAACCGGGCCAACGTCGGGCGCACCGCCGAGGAGTCGATCGCCGAGTTCGCCGACATCGTCGGCCTCGCCCGCGAACGGGGCGCCGAGGTCGAGGCCATCATCGCCACGAGCTTCGGCTGCCCCTACGAAGGGGACGTCGACCCCGGCCGGGTGGCCGCGATCGTCGACGCGGTGGCCGCGGCCGGCGTCGACCGCGTGGCCTTCGGAGACACCACCGGCATGGGCACGCCCCGGCGCGTGAACGACCTGCTCGACGCGGTCGAGACGGACCTGCCGATGCTCATGCACTTCCACGACACGCGCGGCACGGCCCTGGCGAACCTGCTGACGGCCATGGATCGCGGGGTCGTCGAGTTCGACGCCAGCGTCGGCGGCCTCGGCGGATGCCCGTACGCCCCTGGGGCCTCGGGCAACGTCGCCACCGAAGCGGTGGTGCACATGCTGCACGACATGGGGGTCGAGACCGGCGTGGATCTCGAGGCGCTCCTCGGCGCCGCCGCCCTGGCACAGGAGATCGTGGGCCGCGAACTCGAATCGGGAGTGCTGCGCGCCGGCCCCCGCACCCGGCTGACCGAGCGGTAGCGGCGGGACCGGTCGACGGCGCGTCCCGGCTCCGCCGGATTCGCGGAACCGCGCGGGGCCCGGGGGTCTCGAACCTCCCCCGGGCCCCGCCGCCGGGCACGACCGATCACCGGTCCGCGCCCGGACGCCGGATGAACCTCCGAACACCCGGCCGTCTATTCGCGCGGCGTGTGCTCCGCGAACTTCCACGTCGCCAGCGCCGCCGCCACCACGACGAGCCCCATCGCGCCGCGCCAACCCAGCGCGGGCACCGCGAACAGGCTGCCCACGCCTCCGGACACGCCCGCGAGCACCGCGGTCGCCGAGACCGCGAGCGATCCCGAGCCGTCGCCGACCTCGGCCGCGGCGAGGACGCGCCCGGCTATCGCGAGGACCAGCCCGCCCGAGACCCCCAGCAGGGACGCCGCGACGAGCAGGAACGCGAAGCCCGGCGCCAGCGCGACCGCGAAGGCGGCCGCGGTCAGCCCCGCCAGTGCCGCCGAGCCGGTGTAGCGGGCCGGCCCGAGCGCGCCGGCGCGGTGCGCGGCGTTCGCCGCCGCGACCAGGCCGAGGGCGAGCGCGGCGAGCGGCCAGAGCCTGGCCGCGGGCGCCACCGCGAAATCGGCGGCGGCGTCGGTGACGACGAAGGCGAGCACCGCCGCGGCCCCGAAGGCGGTGGCCTGCGCGTACGCCGCCGCGATCACCGGTGCCCACCGCAGTGCGGCGGGGCGGCGCGAGCGAGTCGAAGTAGCCATGCCCTCGAAGTTATGGGCCTGCGCGCCATGGGAAGCAGGTCGAACGACCGGGTTCGGCGACTGGGTTCGGACCGGTCTTTCGACCCGGTCGGCGCGGGCCCGGCGCACCCCAGTCGTTTGACAGATGCGCGCGTCCGGGAGGCGTGGCACTCTGGAAGCGTCCCCCCGCCATGCCGAGGACTGGAGCCGCCGTGAAGCCCACCGCCCGCCCCGTGATCGGGGCCCAGAGCAGGACCGAGGCGGTGGACTGCGCGGTCGGCGAAGGCACGGCCCCCACCTACTGCGAAGCGCCCTCGCACTTCTCGCGCACCGTCCTGTACGGACGCGACGCCGAACTCGACTCGCTCCAGACGCTGCTCGACGGCGCGCGCCTCGGGCACGGCGGCGCGCTGGTGGTGCGCGGCGAGCCCGGCATCGGCAAATCCGCGATCGTCGACGCCGTGATCCCCCGCGCGGAGGGCTTCACCGTGCTCCGCACCCTCGGCGTGGAGGCCGAGCACACCTGGTCGTACGCCGGACTCCAGATGCTGCTCCACCCCCTCCTGCACCGCATCGGCAACCTCCCCGCCGCGCAGGCCGAGGCCCTGCGCACCGCGCTGGGCATGGGCGAGGGCACCGGCCGCGCCCAGCGTCTCCAGGTGGGCCTGGCCGTGCTGAACCTGCTGGTCGACGCCTCGGCGCAGCGACCGGTGTACGTCGTGATCGACGACGCGCACTGGCTCGACCGCGACTCCACCGACGCGCTGCTCTTCGCCGCCAGGCGCCTGACGACCGAGTCGATCGGGATGGTCCTGGTCGTGCGCGACGGCTTCGCCCCCGAGTTCCCCGCCCCCGGCATCCCCGAGCTCACCCTCGGCCCGCTCGACATCGAAGCGTCCCAAGCGATCCTGGACACCCGCTCGGACGTGGTGCCGTTCACCAGCCGCGACTGGATCCTCCGCCTCGCCGAAGGCAACCCGCTCGCGCTCCTCGAACTCCCCGCGGCCGACCACGGGGACCCGCTGCGCACCGTCGACGCCTCCAACAGCCGGTACTCGACGACCTCCCGCATCCGGCAGGCGTTCACCGAGCGGATCATCGCCCTCCCCGAGGCGACGCGGACGCTGCTGCTGGTGGCCGCCGCCGAGGAGACCGGGGAGACCGCCGTGATCGCCGAGGCCGCCGAGAAGCTCGGCGCGGGCCTGAGCGCCCTCGAGCCCGCCGAGATCGACGACCTGGCCCGGTACCACTTCGGCCGCATCGAGTTCGTGCACCCGCTGATCCGCTCGGCCGCGTACCACTCGGCCCCGAGGGCCCGCCGCATCGACGCGCACCGGGCGCTGTCCGAGGCGTTCGGCAACGGCGACATCCGCCATGCCCGCCACCTGGCGGCGGCGACCACCGGCCTGGACGAGAAGGCCGCCGCCGCGCTCGAGTCCATCGCGTCCTATGAGGCCGAACGCGGCGGCTGCGTGGCGGAGATGGTGGCCCTGGAGCGCTCCGCCTCGTTCACGCCCGAGGCCGAGGAACGGGCCCGCAGGCTCGTCGCGGCCTCGCAGACCGCGTACGTCGCCGGCCTGGTGGAGAAGGCGATCGAGCTGGCCGAGAAGGCCGAGCGGCTCACCGAGAACCATGAGCTCCTGGCGCGCACCGCGCTCATCCGGGCCACGATCCTCTCCTGGGCCGGGGACGCCGGCGCCTTCGAAGTGTGGATGGCCTCGGCCGAGCACTACGCGGTCAACGGCCACGAGAACACCGGATACCCGCTGCTGCGCGGCGTGTGGAACGCCTGGGAGACCGGTGATTTCGGCAAGGTGGAGTACGCGAACGAGCTGGCGACGAGGTTCGGCGGCTCGAACAACACCTGGGCCAAGCGCCTGGCCCGTGCCGCCGCCGGAATGAACCGGCGCCCGTGGGTGAACGCGGGCGAGGCCGTGGACGCCCTGCGGAGCCTGTACGACTACTACCAGCCGCTCCACGACGATTTCCGACGCTTCGACCAGGTCCTCGCCTCGCGCTGGCGGCTCCTGGCCGGGGACGTCCCGGCCGCGCACACCGCGGTGAGCGGGCAGGTGCGGGACTGCCGCGAGGCGGGCGCGACGAGCCCGCTCATCCAGGCGCTGCTCGTGCAGGCCCAGACGCAGCTCCACTACGGCCGGTACGCGGACGCGCAGGCGGCGGCGACGAGCGCGATCGAACTCGCGCACGAGCAGCACGACCGCCGGGCCCTGATGCAGGGCCGCGTCTGGGTGCTGCTGCCGATAGCGGCGATCCGCGGCGAGGAGCGGCGCTGCCGCGAGCTGGTGGCCGCCGCGATCGAGGACGCCCCGGAGGATTCGGTGATCCCCGCCGACACCGCGCTGGGCCTGCTGGACCTGGGGCTGGGCCGTTACGCGGCGGCGTTCGAGCGGATGCGCCGCATCGCCGAGGGCTCCACTCCGATGGAGATGCTCACGCAGGTGCCGACCCTGATGGAGGCCGCGTTCCGCTGCGGGCGGCTCGGCGAGGTCAAGGAGGTCTTCGACTGGTTCGCCGATTGGGCCGACGCCACCGGGCGCTCCTACTGGGAGGCGCTGGTGGAGCGGTGCCGGGCGATGCTGGAGCCGGAGGCCGAGGCGGGCGCGCACTACGCGCGCGCCGTGGAGCTGCACCGCGCCGACGACATCGACCCGTTCGAGCGGGCCCGCACGGAACTGGTCTACGGCGAGTGGCTGCGCCGCGAGCGGCGCATCAACGAGGCCCGGGCGCATCTGCGCGAGGCCACCGAGGTCTTCGACCGGCTGGGAGCCGCGCCGTGGACCGAACGGGCGCAGGCGGAGCTGCGCGCCGCGGGCGACTCCTCGGCGATCGAGGCGAAGCCGGACCTGGCCGAGAAGCTCACCCCGCAGGAGCTGCAGGTGGTGCGCCTGGCCGCGGACGGGCTGACCAATCGGCAGATCGGCGAGCAGCTCTTCGTGAGCCCGCGGACGGTGGGCTACCACCTCTACAACGCCTATCCGAAGCTGGGCGTCTCCTCGAGGACGGAACTGGCCAAACTCGACCTGTGAGCGAACGGGCGTCGCCGCGGCGACGCCCCGGTCCTCACGCCGCGGCGGAGGCCGGGGCCCGCCAGGGCCTGCCGGCCGCCATCGCGGCCGCTCCCAGCGCCAGGACCGCCGCCACGGCCCAGGCCGAGAGGCGGTAGCCCTCCGGCGCCGCCGAGCCCAGCCCCCACGCGAGGGCGGCGATCACCGGGCCCAGTGAGGAGCCGATCGTCCTGGTCGTGGCCATGAACGCTCCGGCCGTCCCGGCCTGCTCCGGCGGCGCCGTCGCCAGCAGGTGCGTGTTCATCGGCGTGTTGAACACCCCGAACGCCAAGCCCAGCGAGGCGACCCGCACGCCGATGCCGAGCAGGCCCGAGGTCTCGTCCACCGACAGCAGCGGCACGATCGCGAACAGGATCAGGCCCGCGCCGACCAGGGCGACCCGCCCCGCGCCGAAGCGGTCGGACAGCAGGCCCGAGAGCGGCGTCATCAGCCCGACCCCGCCGATGAACGCCAGCAGCACCGTGCTCACCAGCTCGGTGGGCATCTGGTGCACGTCGGTCAGCAGGAACGGCAGGCTGAAGTTCAGCAGACCCGTCACCGCCGACATCAGCGTCAGGCTCAGCAGCGCCGCCGCCATGACCGGTCCGCGCAGCAGCGCCACCGTCGCCGCCGAGGAGGGCCGGCGCGCCCACAGCGCACCCAGCGCCACGCTCGCGGCCAAGGCGCCCAGAGAGACCCAAGGCGCCGAGTCCAGGTACTCGAACGCCAGCAGGAACGCCACGATCGCGCCGCCGGAGGTCGCCACCTCGACGAGGACGACCCGGTCCAGGCGCGGCAGGCCCGCGCCGTTGCTCGGCACCGTTGCCCGCAGCGCGGCCAGCGCCAGCGCGGCCATGGCGAAGAAGACCCAGAACAGGCCGCGCCACCCGAACGCGGCGATGACGAGCCCGCCCGCGCCGACCATGCCCATGCCGCCGACGGTCATCAGCAGCGTGATCACCGACATCGCCCGCCCCCGCCGCGATTCGGCGGCCGAGGTGACCACGATCCGCCCGGTCATGCCGAACAGGAGACCGCCGAGCAGACCCTGCGCGGCCCTGGCGGCGATGAGGAGCCCGAATGTGGGCGCGAGCGCGGCGGCCAGCGAGAACAGCCCCAGTCCGCACATGGAGAACACGGCCACCGCGCGCATGTCGGCGCGGTCGGCCAGTCGTCCGGCGGCGATCGCGACCGCGCCCATCGGGAGGGCGTAGGCGAGCAGGACCCAGGCCGTGGCCGCCTCGGAGACGGCGAAGTGGGTGCGGATCGGGGGGAGCCCCACGGCGAGGGCGGACATGCCGCCGGCGACGACGAGCTGCGCGAAACCGACGGCGACGATCGCCGCCCAGCGAGTGCGTTCGACGGCGGGGGGAGCGGCGAGTGCGGTGGACATGGCCTCGACCTTAGGGACGGGGCGACTTGCGCCGCATCCGTCTTTCGACTGGCGGAGCCGGCGGGCCCCGCTCGCCGGTCGGCGACCGGTCGGTCGACGGATGCCGCGCAAGTCGCCCCGTCCGTAGCTTCGTTCTCGTTCCCGCCACCGTGAACGAAACGAGGAGACCATGTCCGATCAGCTGAAGCTCGCCGTCATCATCGGTTCCACCCGCGAGGGCCGCTGGGGGCCGATCCCGTCCAAATGGATCGCCGAGACCGCCGCCCGCCACGGCGGCTTCGAGGTGGACCTCATCGACCTGCTCGACACCGAACTGCCGCAGCACGTGACCGAACTGGATCTGTGGTCCACCCAGGGGGAGCCCGGCGCGGCCGTCGCCGAGCTCGGCAGGCGCCTGCACCGCGCCGACGCGTTCGTGGTCGTCACCCCCGAGTACAACCACTCCTACCCGGCCCCGCTCAAGCACGCCATCGACTACTACATGGCCGAGTGGGCGGCCAAGCCCGTCGGGCTGGTCACCTACGGGGGCGGCGCGGGGGGCCAGCGGGCCGCCGAGCACCTGCGGCAGGTCTTCCCCGAGTTGCGGGCGACCACCATCCGCCACACCCTGATGTTCCCGATGTACTGGGAGAAGTTCGACGAGCACGGGCGGTTCACCGGTTTCGAGGAGGCCGAACCGCACGCGAGGGGCTTCCTCGACGAGCTCGAGTGGTGGGGCAGGGCGCTGGCCGCCGCCCGCGAGCGGACCCCGCTCCCGGCCTGAGCGCCACTGTGGTCATGGCCCGCGTCATCGGAAGCGGGCCATGATCCGCGGCCCGGCGGCGCGCGGCCGGGGCGGCGCTATCGTTGCATGCGTGCTGTACGGACGTGCCCCCGAGACCGCCGCGCTCGCCTCCCTGCTCGAGGAGGCGCGCGCCGCCCGAGGGGCGGCCCTGGTGGTGCGCGGGGAGGCCGGGATCGGCAAGTCCGCGCTCGTGGGCGAGGCCGCCGAATCCGCCGCCGGCTTCACCGTGCTGCGCTGCATGGGCGTCGAAAGCGAGCACTCCTGGTCGTTCGCCGGGTTGCAGGCGCTTCTGCGGCCCCTCGCCGGACGCCACCTGGGAGCCCTGTCCGAGGCGCACCAGTGCGTGCTGAGCACCGTCCTGGGCCTGGCTCCGCCGCCGAAGGACGAGCCCGCCACCGGCAAGGACCGCTTCGCCATCGGACTCGCCGTCCTCGGCCTCCTCTCCGAGGCGTCCTCGGAGGCGCCGGTGCTGTGCATCGTGGACGACGCCCACTGGCTCGACCCGGACTCGGCCGAGGTCCTGCTGTTCGCCGCCCGGCGCCTGGCGGCCGAACCGGTCGCGATGCTGTTCGCCGTCCGCGACGGCTACGCCCCCGACTTCCCCGCCCCCGGTCTCGACGAGCTCGTCCTCGGCCCGCTCGACGACGAGTCCGCCGCCGAGATCCTGGGCGAACGGCTCGCGGGCGTGCCGCACCCCACGCGGCGGCGCGTCCTCAAAGCCGCCGAAGGCAATCCGCTCGCCCTGCTCGAGCTGCCGCTGGTCGAACCCGATCCGCGCCGGGCCGCCGAGCGGGCGAACCCGCGCCGCTCCACGACCGCCCGCCTCATGCAGGCGTTCGGCGACCGCATCGGGCGCCTCCCCGAGTCCTCTCGCACGCTGCTCCTCGTCATCGCCGCCGAGGACACCGGCGACACCGCCACCGTCCTTGCCGCCGCGGGGAGGCTCGGCGCGGGCCTGCCGGACCTGGCCCCGGCGGAGGACGACGAGTTGATCCGCTTCCACCAGGGCCGCTTCGAATTCGGCCACCCGCTCATCCGCACCGCCGCCTACCGGGGCGCGCCGGGGTATCGGCGCCTCGAGGTGCATCGCGGCATCGCCGAGGCCCTGGACGCCGACGACCACCGCCGGGCCTTCCACCTCGCCGCCGCCGCCACCGGCCCCGACGAGTCGGTGGCCGACGCGCTCGAGGCCTCCGCCGAGTGCCTGCGCGGCTGCGGCGGGCACGCCACCGAGTACTCGGTCTTCGAGCGCGCAGCCGCCTTCACCCCCGGCGGTGACGCGAAGGGGCGGCGGCTGCTGCTGGCCGCCGAGGCCGCCCTCCTGGCGGGCAACGGGCCCAAGGCCGGCGAGCTGGCGTTCCAGGTGGGCTCCCACACCCGCGATCGGGCGGTGCTCGCCCGTGCCACCACCGTCGGCGCCTCGGTCGCCTCCTGGAGCGGGGAGATCCGCGAGGCCTACCGGATGTGGACGGAGGCCGCCGACCACTACACGGCCTCCCAGCCCGAGGCGGCCGGCTATCCGCTGTTCCGCGCGGTCGAACTCGCTTGGGAGAGCGGGGACTTCTCTCGCGCCGAGGCCGTCGCCGGGCACGCCGAGCGCCTCGGCATCGGCCACGCCGCCTGGGTGCGCGACCTGGCCCGCGCCGTCGGGGGGTTCAACCGCTCGTGCGCGATCACCGTGGACGACGGCGTGGCCGCGCTGCGGCGCCTGCTCGACATCCACGAGGAGTTCGGTTCGAACGTCGCGCTGCACGACCGCGCCATGATGGTCTGGTGGCGGACGCTGATCGGCGACGTCGTCGGAGCCGCGCGTTCCGCCGCAGCGCTCGTGGGCGAATGCCGCGGGGCGGGCGCCTCGGGGCCGCTGCCGAGAGCGCTGACCCTCCACGCCCTCACCGAATTCCATAGAGGCCGGTGGGCCGACGCGGTGGCGCTGGCCGAGAACGCCGTGG
>Ga0079224_100015809_pt1 | contig 10585 bp, 9 predicted proteins | sample Stecom2015_FD_80414 | JGI IMG/M metagenome (GOLD analysis project Ga0079224, IMG submission 80414) | Agricultural soil microbial communities from Utah to study Nitrogen management - Steer compost 2015 | ecosystem: Environmental > Terrestrial > Soil > Agricultural land | place: USA: Utah...
CGCGTCGTAGATCACGGCCACCTCGACCCCGCGCGACGCCGCCTCGGACAACGCCCGGGCGAACCGCTGCCCGATCGTATCTGAGTCGAACCAGTACATCTCCAGCAGGATTTGTCGGCGGGCCCCGCCGATCGCCTCCAGCATCGCCGGGAACGCCTGCTCGCCGTCGCGGAGCAACAGCACGCGGTTGCCGGCGACGAAGCGCTCCTCGAAGCCGCGGTACCGCCTGGGGATTCTGTGGCTGAGCCCCGGGACGTCAAGCCCCGGCATGGAGGTCGGTCTCCCCTTCCGTGCGCGCGATGATGACGGCGCCGCACGTGTCGCTGAAGACGTTGACGGCCGTTCTGCACATGTCGAGCACTCGGTCGACGGCCAAGATGAGTCCGACCCCCTCGATCGGCAATCCTATCGCGGTCAGAATCAGGGTGATCGCCACCAGGCTGGCCGCTGGAATTCCGGCGACCCCGACGGACGTCAAGACCGCCATCAGGATGATGGTGAATTGCTCGGCGACACCCAGCGTGAGCCCGTACGCCTGCGCGATGAACATGGCGGCGACGCACTCGTACAAGGCGGTGCCGTCCATGTTCACGGTCGCCCCGAGCGGCAGCGTGAAGCTGGTCACCCGCGGGGAGACGCCCGCGGCCTTCTCGACCCGGTTCATCGTGAGCGGGAGGGTCGCCGACGAGGACGCGGTCGAAAAAGCCATCAGGAGAGCGGGCGCCACCGCGCGAAAGTGCCGCCGGGGCGAGAGCCGCGCCAGGCGCAGCAGCGAGGGCAGGACGGCGAAGGTGTGGAGCGAGAGGCCGAGCAGCACCGTGACGAAGAACGCGGCGAGCGGGCGGAACGCCGCGGTTCCGGTGGAGAGCACGGTCTTCGCGACCAGCGCGAACACCCCGATGGGCGCGAACTTCATCACCCAATCGGTGATGAGCAGCATCACCTCGTAGAGGCCTTGCCAGAAACCGAGCACGGTGGCGCGGGGGGCGTCCGGGATGCGGGTGGTGAAGTAGCCGAACAGCAAGCTGAAGAAGATGATCCCCAGCATTTCCCCCGCGGCCGCGTCCGCGAAGACGTTCTCGGGCACCAGGCGCAGGAACACGTCCAGCAGATCGCGCTCGGTGCGACCCGCCACCTCGCGGCTCACCTCGGCGGCCTCCGCGTCGAGCCCGATCCGGTCGCGGGCGGGGCTGCCGTCCACGATGCCGGGCTCGATGACGTTGACCAAGAGGAGCCCCAGCGAGACCGACAGGATGGTCGTACAGAGGTAGTACCCGCCGGTCTTCAGCCCCAAGCGCCCGAAGCCCTGCGTCCCGCCGACGGACGCCACGCCCGCGATGATCGAGGCGGCGATCAGCGGCACGACCAGCATCTTGAGCAAGCGCAGGAAGAGCGCCCCGGCGAACTCGAACCCCTCCGCGAACGGCGCCGGGTCGATCGGAGCCGCCCGCAACGACAACCCCACCACGACGGCGAGGCCCAGAGCGATCAGGATCTGGTAGTGCAGCGGCGGTCGGGACATGGGGAGCGGGTAAGGTACTTGATTTTGGCGGGCAACGTCGCGGCGGCCCCGATTTGGAGCGGCGGTGGGCCAAAGGCGCCGCGCTCGCCGGGTGAGGCTCGAAGACTGCCCGGTGCGAGCGCGGCGGCGGCTTGCTATAGCTGAGGCATGCGGAACGCCCGAAAGCTCGGCCTGTTGCCGGGGCTCCTCGTGGTCCTCGGGATGGGCGCCGCGTGCGCGGATGGCTCCTCGCGACGCCCGGCGCAGCCGCCGCCCGGCTACGCCGGCGGCTACCCACCCCAGCAAGGGTACCCGCCTCAGCAAGGGTACCCACCCCAGCAGGGCTATCCGCCTCAGCAGGGCTACCCGCCTCAGCAGGGCTACCCGCCTCAGCAGGGCTACCCCCCTCAGCAGGGCGTGCCCCCGCAGGCGCCCGCTCCGCTGCCGCCGGTGGCGAGCGATCCCATCAACCAGGTCAACCTTGCGTTCTTACAGAACCGCGCGCAGACGGTGCTGCGCGATCTGGTCGCCGCGCTGGACGCGGGCAAGCAGCAGCGCGTCGGCAGCATCCCGCTGGTGGTCGACGATACCCCCGGGGAGGTCAACGCCTTCGCCGCCTGCACGCGCAACGGCACCGCGCTGATGGCGATCAGCGACGGCCTGCTCATCATCCAGGCCTACCTCGCGCAAGCTCAGGCCGAAGACGAGCTCTTCGGCAGCGCGAAGGTCGACGAGTTCGTTCGGTTCTTGGCGCAGAACCAGCGCCCCGGACAGCCCGTCGCGCAGCCGCCTCCGGGATTTTTTCACCCGAGCCGGCAGGCGGATGGCCGCAAGGTCCAGCGCCAGCACCACGTCCTCGACGAGCAGCTGGCGTTCGTGCTCGGCCATGAGCTCGCCCACCACTACCTTGGCCACTTGCCTTGCACTGGCCAGGGAAGCTTGACGGCCGCCGACATCGGGCGCGTTCTGTCCGACGCCGTGCCCATCTTCAATCAGCCCAACGAGCTGGCCGCCGATGTCGCCGGCACGAGCAACGTGCTGCGCGCCGGCAGTCGGCGACCGCAAGGTCAGGGCTGGACCGAGGGCGGCGGGCTGCTCACGATGCGCTTCTTCGCCGGTTTCGATCAGTTCTCGGCGGCCGACATCGTGTTCGCGTTCGAGCGCTCGCACCCTCCCCCGCTGGTGCGCGTGCCCGTCATCCAACAAGCCGCCAACACCTGGCGCTCGACGGGCGGCAACATCCCGCTGCTTGGCCTGTAGCCGGTGCCGCAAAAGACGGAGAAGCCGACCGCTCGCCGGCTGCGCCAGGCGCGCGCCGCGGGTGACGTTCCGCTCTCCGACGCGCTCACGCAAGCGATGGCGCTGGCGGCGGTCGCGGCGCTGACGCCGGCGGCCGCGGCGTACGGCACCGCGTTGTTCTCGGCGTCCGTGGCGGCAGCGCTCGGCGGCCCCCCCGATCTCGGCGCCGCCGCCCGGCTCGGACCGGAGCTGCTGATCGCGATCGGGCCGCTGCTCGCGGCGGCGGCGCTCGCGGTCGCGCTGGCGACCGTGGCCCAAACCGGCGGCAACCTGGTGAGCCCGTTCGGCGCGCGCGGCCATGGGAAGCGGGCGCCCGCGCTCTGGCCTCCCGTTCGCGCCCTGACGGCGGCGCTGCTGCTCACGGTCGTCTTGCTCTTGGTGGGGCGGAGCTTGCTGCCGGAAATGGCTCAGGTCAGCGGCGACATCACCTCGGCGCTGCGGCTCTCGGGCAGCGCCACCCAGCGGCTCTTGTGGTGGGCGACCGCCTGCGCCTTGGTCGTGGCCGCGGCGGACTGGGCGGTCTTGAAAAAGGCCTGGAGCGAGCGGCTGAAGATGAGCCGGCAGGAGCTGCGGGACGAGCTCAAGCAGACCGAAGGCGATCCGGACCTCGTCGCTCGACGCAAGCAAGCCCACCGTGAGCTCGCCACGGGTCAGGGGCTGACCGCCGCGTCCGGTGCGGAGGTCGTGCTCCACGATGGCGGGCGGCTGGCGGTCTTCTTGAGCTATGACGAACACCAAGACGTCGCGCCACGCATCCTGCTCGTGGCGCGCGGGCCCGAGGCGCGAGCGGCGCTGCAGCTGACGCGGCGGCTGCAGCGCCCGGAGTTCGTCGATCCCTTGCTGTGCCGCGCGCTCGCCGCGCAGTCGGAGGAGCACGTCTTGCCGCAGTCGTACGCGGCCGTCGCCAGCTACTTCGCGCGCTCGAGGGGATCGGGCTCCGACCGCGTCTGACGGGTCGTGATGAGCTCCCAGCGGGCGGCCGCCATCTCCGCGCCGGCGGCGCGCGACAGCTCGGCCAGCAGCCGCGCACACGCCCGCTCGCCCCGCACGTCCTTGCCCCGTCGCGCGGCAGCCAGGGTCGAGAGCGCCTCGAGCAGCGCCTCGCTCCGCCTCCCCGAGCGCGCCAGGCTGATCCCGAACGCGATGCCGAGCCTGCACTTCGCGCGCTCGCCGGCGTTGCCCGCGGCGAGCCGCGCGCGCTCGAGGACGGACAAGGCGTGCGACGGCCGGCCGGCGAGCAGCTCGGTCAGCGCGTGGCCGCTGCGGACGGGATCGGTGCGGATCGAGATCTCCAAGAGCTCGTCGATATCCGAGCACGCGCTGACCTCCGCCGGCGGAGGCGACGGCGTGAACCAGTCGATGGACGGCAGGACGGGGCGCCCCGCTCCCGAAGGAACTGGGTCCGCGTCGAGCGTCAGCCCGCGCTCGCGGAGCGGCGCCGCGTCGGGCTCCTCGGCAAACTGCTGCAAGGCACGGGCGGTCGCTTCCATGCCGGCCGCGAAGGCGACGCTCGAGGCCGTCCGCGCCAGGCGCGCCGCTCCCGCCGAGTCACCTGCCGAGAGGGCGTGCAGCGCCGCCCGGGAAAAGCCGAGCGACGGAGGCTCCTGAGCCAGCGCGAGCGCGAGCGCCCCGTGCCACGCCGCGCGCTGCGCGGCTGGCGTCTGGCGGCGGATCGCGGCCGCGTCCGCGGCGGCGAGCTGCCAGCCGCCGAGCGCGGCAGGCGTCAGCCACCCCGCCTCGTCGAGCCGGCGCAGCTCCGACGCGAACGAGGCCTCGATCCGGGCGAGCGCCGCCTCGAGCAACCCGAGCTCGATGCCACCGCCCGCGGTGGCCACGACCTGCAGGACCCGCTGCTCCGCCTCGGACAGCTCGCCCCAGCGACGATCCCGCTCCGCTTGCACGCTCGCGGGGTCGAAGGGCACACAAGAGAAGCGGGCGCACAGGGGCAGCGCCGCAAGCGCGGGCGGTAGAGACTGGTCGGGCTCGAGGCAACCGAGCAGCGCGATCCCGCGCGACGCGCACGCGAGCTTCATGGCCTCCGCGCTGTCGGCGTCCAGGGCCGCGGCGTCCTCCAGCACGATCACGGTCTCGAAGCCGTGCTGGCCGGCCCCGAGCCAGGCGGCCACCAGCGAGGCCGCCGACTCCAGATCGAGGCCATCGCCATCGAGCAGCGTCTCGAGCATCGCCAGGTGCTCGAGCTCCAGCGTCGGCGGCAAGAGCTCGGTCTCTTGGGCCCGCCTCAAGGCCGCCCGCAGCGCTCCTAGCGGCTCGCCAGCAGGGAAACCGCGGACGCGGAACACCCGCGCGCTCTGGTGCACGGCCGCCAGCGCGTCGCAAAACTCCGCCACCCGGGCGCCCGGAGGAGCGTCCACGCGCAGCACCTCGCCGCCGACCAGGGACGGCAGCACCGCCATGGCCTCTCTCGAGAGCTCCGTCGGCAGCTCGGCGCGGAGCCGAAGAGCTCGCGGAGGCGCGTGCGGCGCGGGTGCCATTTCGCTCCGTCAGGTCTCGACCCGGACCCGCTTCTTCAAGGCCGACAGCTCCTCATCGACCTCAGTGGGGACCGCCGGCGCGGATCCGCCGAGGGGGGTGCCCGCCTCGAGCGCCCGAAACTTCGCCTCCACCTCGTCCGGCGTCATGCCCGAAACGCCCCGCCCGCCGGCCAGCGCCTCGTCCACCTCGCGCTGGGCCTGGATCGCCGCCTCTACCCCCTCGATCTGATCTTCCATGCGGCGGAAGTCATCGAACGGGCGCGCCGCGCCCGCACCCAGCCCTTCGGCGCCACCGCCGGCTCGTGCTTGCTGCACCTGCGCCACCAAGGTGCCCTTCTTCGCCGTAAGCTCTGTGAGCTTGCTCTCCATGCGCTCGATCTCGGCCTTCACCTCAAGGGCGTTGGCCCGCTGCTCGGCGCGCAGGGCTTCGGCGCGGTCCCGTTCCCCGACCAAACGTCGTTTCTGCACCAGCGCCTCGCGCGCCAGAGCGTCGTCGCCGCGGCGGACGGCGAGCTCGGCGCGGCCGTTCCAGCGCTCGATCTGTTGGTCGAGGTCGGCGACCTTCTGCTTCAGCTGCTTCTCCGCCGCCACGCTCTGAACGACGTGCTGGCGCCCCAGGCGGATCTGCTCGCGCATTTGATCGAGCAAGAGATCGACGGACTTCTTGGGGTCCTCCAGCTTATCGAGCAGGGCGTTGAAGTTGCTCGAAAGGACCCGGCTCATGCGGTCGAAAATGCCCATGGGGGAAATGTGCCACGAGCTCGGGGCGGAGCGCCACTGGTGCTTTGCGGGCACGCCGTGCCCGCGATCGAGCCGTTGGCCCGGCCGCAGGCACGGCGCGAGCGCGTCAGCGGTTCATGATGTGGATCGCGTGGCCGAGGGCCGCCGCGCTCGCTTCCATCATCGCTTCGCCGAGCGTGGGGTGCGGGTGGATGGTCAACGCGATGTCCTCCGCGGTCGCGAACATCTCCATCGCCAGAGCCGCCTCGCTGATCAGGTCGCTCGCCGATGGACCCACGATGTGGATGCCGACGACCCGACCGGAGCCGCGTTCGGCGATGACCTTCACGAAACCTTCGGTCTCGTTGAGGCTCATCGCGCGACCGAGCACCGAGAAGGGGAAGCGCCCGGACTTGAAGTCGATCCCTTGCTCCTTGGCCTGGTCTTCGGTCAACCCGACGCTGGCGATCTCTGGATCGGTGAAGATGATGTTGGGCACCGTGACCCAGTCTTTGCCGGCCTTCTTGCCGGCGATCACCTCGGCGCAGACCTCCCCTTCCTTCGACGCCTTGTGCGCGAGCATCGGGGCGCCGCTCACGTCGCCGATGGCGTAGATGCCGGCCACGTTGGTCCGGCACACGTCATCGGTGCGGACGAAACCGCGCTCGTCGATCTGGACCCCCAGCTCCTCCAGGCCGATGCCCCGCGACCGCGGCTTCATGCCGACCGCGACCAGCACCATGTCCGCTTCGACGACTTGCTGCTTGCCCTCGGTCGAGAACGTGACGGCGACGCCGTCGGCGCGCTTGGCGACCGACTCTGCCTTGGCCTGCTTGTAGACCTGGGCCCCGAGCTTCTTGAGCTTGCGCTCCACCACGCCCACCGCGTCGCGATCGGCGCCGGGCAGCAGGTTCGGGGTCAGCTCGATGACCGTCAGCTGACTGCCGAAGCTCTGGTACACCATCCCGAGCTCCATGCCGATCACGCCGCCGCCGATGACGACCAGCCGCTTCGGGATCCGGCGCAGGCTGACGGCCTCGCGCGCGCCGATGATCCGCTCCCCATCGAACTCGAAGCCGGGGATCTGAATGGTGGCCGAACCGGTGGCGATCACGACGGCATCTTTGGCCTTCAGCGTCTGCCGGCCACCCGGGCCTTCCACCTCCACCCGATCTTTGGCGGTGAGGCGCCCGCGGCCCTCGACGATCTCGACGCCGTTGGCCTTGAGCAGCTGGCGAACGCCGCCGGTCAGCTTCTTGACGATGCCGTTCTTCCAATCTTGCATCTTGTCGGGATCGACATCGACCCCGGCGATGCGGAGCCCCTGGTTTTCAGCCTGGCGTGCCTTGGTGAAGAGGTGCGCGTTGCTGATCAGGGCCTTCGACGGGACGCAGCCCCAGTTGAGGCACACGCCGCCGTACTCCTCTTCCTCGACACAGGCGACCTTCTTGCCGAGCTGCCCCAAGCGAATCGCACACACGTAACCGCCGGGACCGCCTCCCAGCACAATTGCGTCGAACTCTCGTTCTGCCATCGACTTGTCTTCCTCTTCGTAAGGCTCTCGAAGTTGCTACCACAGCCGTCGACCGTCAGGGCCCGGCGTTTTCTGCGGGCGGCAGGCGCTCGAGCGAGCGCCACTGCTCGCGCAGGTGCCAGGGCAGCTCCGCATAAACATCTCGAAACAGGCTGTCACGTTCCGGCGGGCCAGACTGCTCGGCCCGGGCCAGCGCCTCCGCGATCTCCTGATGCATTTGCCGCTCCATCTCCGCGTCCACGGTGTCGTCCAGCAGGTGCTGGTCGACCAGGAGCTGACGCAAGCGCAAAATCGGATCTTTCGCCGCCCACGACCGGACCTCGTCCTCGGATCTATAGCGGGTGGGATCGTCGCTCGTCGAGTGGGCCTCCATGCGATAGGTCAAGCACTCGATGAAGGTCGGGCCCTTGCCCGCCCGCGCTGCCTCGCATGCGCGCTGCACGGCGCGGTAGACGGCGAGCACGTCGTTGCCGTCGACCCGATCCGCGGGGATCCCATACGCCTGCGCCTTGGCCGCGAAGGTCTCTGCAGCGGTCTGCCGCCGCGCCGGGGTGCTGATGGCCCACTGGTTGTTCTGACAGATCAGCACGCAGGGGGCGGTGAGCACGCCAGCGAAGTTCATGGCCGCGTGGAAATCGCCGGTGCTGGTCGCCCCCTCCCCCATGAAGGCGAGCGCGACGTCGTCCCGACCGAGCCGGCGCGCCGCGAAGGCGGCGCCGACGGCGTGCGGCAGCTGGGAGCCCACGACGCTCGACCACGACACGACGTTGGCGTGCCGCCCGCTCATGTGGCTTGGCATCTGGCGCCCCCGCGCGACATCCAGGCGGGTGCCGAACACCTGGGCCACGTACACCGCGAGCGGGAAGCCGCGCACCAGCAGGATCGGGCTCTCGCGCAGCGCCGGGAAGACCCAGTCGGTCGGCCGTGCGGCGAGCGCCGCGGCGACCGGCACGGCTTCCTGCCCCGTGCACGCGCCGTAGAAGCCGATCCTACCCTGGCGTTGCAGCGCGATCAGACGCGTGTCGAGCAGGCGGATCCTCTGCATTTCCCGGTACATCGTCAGCATCAACCGCTCGGGCACCGGGGGGTCGAGCGGCGTCGCGCCGCGGGCGGCGTCGCCTGGCACACGGTCGACCTCGGAGTCGCCGCTCAGCCGCTCGAGCTTGCTCATTGGCCGCGACGCTTAACACGGGGCTCGGCCGAGGGGCACCCCCGAGCGCCAGGGCTCCACCGCGCCCGCCTTTCGGCGGCAAAACCTGCTCTCCGTCAGCGCTCGAAGGCCGCCAACGCCTCGGCCACGGTCTCCGGATCGGCCGCCAGCTCATCGCCGCGCATGGCAGCGATCAGGGGCTGCGCCCGTTGGAGGCGAGCCCGGGCGGCCGCGACGATGGCCGCGGTCCGGGTGTCGCGGTCCTTCGAGCCGAGATCCCGCACGATCCGAGCTTGGGCCCGCTCGTCGCCGAGCCGGGCGAGCGCCACCCGCGCCTGCCAGCCGCCAGGACGAGCTCGGCCGAACCAGCCCCACGCCCGGCGCTCGAGGCCCGGTCGAGCCGCCACCAAGCCGAGCTCTCCGGCCAGCTCGACGACGGCTTGCTCGTCGTCGTCGTGCGCGATCGGCCGCCGCTCGTTCAAGGCGGCCACCAGCTGGTCGACTCCGGAGTGATCGCCGAGCTGCGTCAGGGCGATGGCGGCGGCGAGGCGCACCTCCGGTGCCGTGTCTTCGAGCCGCGCGCGCAGCTCGGCGATCGGAGGGGCCGCCACCGCAGAGTCCGTCAGGATCTCGTCGACGATGCGCAAGGCGATGTAGCGGATCTGTCGATCGGAGTCGGAGAGCTTCTGCAGCGCTTTTGGCAACGCCAGCGCCGGCGCGAGGCGATGCAGCGCGATCAAGGCCTGAAAGCGCAGCTCCGGCGCGGCGTCGTCGAGCGCTTCGGCGACGAGCGCACCGATGCGCTCGTCGTCTTGCTCCCCCAGCTCGCCGAGCGCCAACACGGCAAGCTGCCGCACGCGCGCCGACGGGTCCTGCTCGGCCGCCCTCAGCAGCGACGGCACGGCCGACGCTGCGGCCGCGTCTGCCAAGGCCAACGCGGCCTCCGCGCGCACGCTCGCCTGGCCGTCTTCGACCAGCGCGCGCTCCAGCGCGGCGATGGCGGCGCCCGGCGCCTGCGCCGCGTCCCCGGCCCAACGCGCGAGGTCGCGCACGGCGGAGAGGCGCACCTCCGGCTTTCGGTCCGACAAATCGCGAACCGCGGCGTCGAGCGTCCGCGGCAGGGGCGCCAGTCCAAACATCTGCCGTGAGCGTAGACCAGAGCGGGCTGTTGTCGACCTGCTGCGCCCGGCGGCTCGTTGCCGGAGCTGCCGGTGGTGCCACATTCGGAGCGTGAGCGCTCCCCCACCTTTGACGGAGCCCGGCAGGGAAGCCGCGCTGATCGGTCCCGGAGCTCCCGCGGAGCTCGGCGTCTACGTTCGCAGAAACTTGCTGCTCGCCGCCGCTCTCCTGCTCGTCTTGTTCGGCGGCGTCGGGTTGTGCGGCGTTTTTTTCGAGGCCGAGCTGCTGGCCACGACGCACTGGCTCTACGACACCCTCGGCCTCGCCGGGCTGTTCGCGATCCTGTTCGTCAGCGACGCGGTGATCTCACCCGTTCCGCCGGACCTGGTCCTGGTCGTGATCGCTCATACGAAGCTCTCGGCGTCCTGGCCCGAGCTGCTGCTCGCCGTCAGCCTGGTATCGGTGCTGGCGGGCAACGTCGGCTATTGGTGCGGGCGACGCCTTGGCAGCTCGAACGTCCCGCGCCTGCTGTTCGGCCGTCACCTGGAGCGCAGCCAACACCTGGTTTCCCGGTATGGGCGGTGGGCGGTCGCGCTCGGGGCGTTGACCCCGATCCCGTTTTCGCTCACCTGTTGGACCGCCGGCATGTTGACCATGCCTCACCCGGCGTTCTTCAGCATGACCCTGCTGCGCCTCCCTCGTTTTTACCTCTACTACCTGGCCATCGCGCACGCCGATCGCCTGTTCGGCGTCGGCTTTTGAGCGCTCCG
>Ga0079224_100015810_pt1 | contig 10584 bp, 9 predicted proteins | sample Stecom2015_FD_80414 | JGI IMG/M metagenome (GOLD analysis project Ga0079224, IMG submission 80414) | Agricultural soil microbial communities from Utah to study Nitrogen management - Steer compost 2015 | ecosystem: Environmental > Terrestrial > Soil > Agricultural land | place: USA: Utah...
AATCGACTGGCAACAAGCCATCAAAGGCCTCGTCCTCCTCTTCGCAGTAGGATTCGACATCTACAACAAAAACCGCGCAGGAAAATAGTGAAACAAGGGGACGGTTCTGTCGTTCCCCTATTTTTTTCCATTTTCAAGAGTCTGAATTAAATTGTGAATTTTTGAAACTTTCTCGTTAACTTTTTCGTACTTTTTATAAGGTAGGGGTATGAGGTGACAAATAATCAAAATCGTGTTTCGTTTTTGAAGAAACCTAAGTTTTGCGTCACTTAACGGGGGATTGTTTATGAACAAGAAGGAAGTTTTTACGGCGATTGCTATAGTGATTATTTGTGTGGGTTACTTCATTAATGAACATTCAAAGAAAACGACATTTGCTGAAGTTTTGGAGAATGTAATGGATGAAGAGGAGATTGTAGAACAAATCACGATTTATGATCAACCAAGGCTTGTGACAAAAACTGTTACAGCTACAATAACGGATAATGAATTAATTGAAAAAATGTTAAAGCAAGAAATAAAGTTAAAAGAGGTTGACACACGAACACTTCCACCGATCCATACTACTTTAGTCATTCAAACGGATAAAGATTCATATGAAGTAGGCCTGGATGATATGAGCATAATGGTAGGTTCTGTAAGGTATGTGGTAGAAGGATGGAGCGATAATTGGAATTTGAAAATCTTGAGAGCAGGTTTGGATTGGGAAATAATAGAATATACTCCTTTTAATTGGAGGTGAGTGCCATTTAGATGTTCGCGAAAGAGAAAATGTGCAATTATAAATGAGAGTGAGGAATTAGAGTGCGCTATGAAATTTTGTCTTTACCCAGCTATCGTGCAGTCGGATTAAAATGGGAAGGGACATTCTCTGAAATTGTGCCTTATTTAAAAAATGTCATTCGACAAGCAGAAGAACGTGCCAAAGAGTTAGAAGACAAATTAAACCCACATGTTCAGCTAGGATTATCGTATCATGTAATTGAGAATGGCTTTGTGCACTACGCCGTGTACGAAGTAAATGATCAACAAGAAGTTCCTGATGGAATGGTAGAAATTGAAGTACCTCAATTGACGTATGTGAAAACCACACATAACAAAGGCGAAGATATCAAGCGGACCTATACGGATTTACATAATTGGTTATTGAATAGTGAGTATAAAGCATATAGAGAAGCGGGTGTAGAGTACTTTGATAAATATATGCCCATAAAGCATGAACGATATCCACTCGATCGAGATCCCACTGATCCACACTTTGATATATATATATCCCGATCGTAAAGAAGTGAAATTCCTCGATACTCATAGACTTATTCACGGTCGTCTTTACTGGTGTGGCGCTATAAACGAAAGGCAAGTTGTGTTGGACAACTTGCCTTTTTCAATTGCCCTAAAGATTTGTGAACTTTAACTTCTTTAGTGTAACAAGAAGAACTACACAGCCAATTTGTCCCACAACTATCGAACCATTGCTTTGTTCTTTGCCCTGATTCTGAATCTAGAAATGTAAAAAAATAGGGAAACGCTAGAACCGTCCCACTGTTTCTTTCATATCCTCTTTTGTTCGTTCATACAATGTATATTAAAAACTTCTCATAGTTTGGGAGAGTAGATGCCAGATTTGTCATATAGCCTTAATCTCAGATAGATCATTGTTTGTGCCATCTGGTATCGTTTTCTAGTTTGATATTTTTCTAAAGGTATCAACTGAACTGGTATGTAGTATCTATCTGATACTGAATACAACAAAATAAAGAAGGGGGAAATGTGTATGCCGAAGTTGGGACTTATTCCGAAGTTGATTCTAGGTCTACTGATTGGGATTGGGATTGGTTTTTTAGACATTGATTGGTTGATTCGATTAACAGAGACAGGCAGGGTGTTATTAGGTGGATTAATCAAATTTATTATTCCTCTTATCATTATTTCGTTTGTAGCTGCCGCCATTTCAGAGTTTGGGAAAAAGGCAGGGAAGTTATTAAGCTTCACTGTTGGGATTTCGTATATTGATACCATCATCGCATGCGGGTTGGCAGCTGGTGTGGCTTATCTGGTGATTCCGCTTTTTGCCATTGACTCAAGTTCAGGAGCAGATGCAGCAGCAATTGGTGCACCGTTTATTGAGATTGAAATGACTGCAATTATGAGTGTAATGAGTGCCTTAATCCTTGCTTTTATCCTAGGTATTGGAAGTACGGTTGTAAAAGGGACAACTATTAAGAATGCGATAGGTGAATTAAGAGATATCGTTACCCTATGTATCAATAAGATTATTCTTCCGATTCTCCCTTTCTTTATTGCGTGTATATTCGCTGGAATCACTGCAAAGGGAGAGCTGTTTTCTAGCATTGGAATCTTTGGAAAGATGCTACTTTTAATTATCATTTTGCAGTTTGTCTGGTTATTTATTGAATACTCTGTAGCTGGGTTGATATCAAAAAATAATCCTATTCCGATGTTTAAGGCGATGATTCCTGCTTATTTTACAGCATTGGGTACAATGTCCAGTGCAGCGACATTACCTGTAGCCTTAAAACAAGCCAAAACGGTTCCTTACATGAAAAAGAGTATTGCAGACTTTGTAATTCCATTATGCAATACCGTTCATCTATCAGGTGCTGCCATGGCGATTACGATTAGTGCATTTACTGTCTCGCAAATGACCACGGGCCAATTACCACCAGTAGGTGTAGTGATTTCATTTATCATTTTATTAGGCATTATCGAGGTTGGTGCTGTCGGAGTTCCTGGTGGTTCAGTGCTAGCGGCGTTGGGAATCTTGCAGTCTTCTCTCGGGTTTGACGAAGCAGCATTAGGGCTAATGTTAACGTTATTTATGATTCAAGATAGTTTTGGAACAGCTACCAATGTGGTAGGAGATGGAGCTATTAGTATGGTCGTAAATAAGTTTTTTGGAAAAGATGAAGCTGTATAAAAAAGTTACAAGGAAAAAGGAGAATATTAGTGAAACGAATCGATTTACGAAGTGATGCTGAAACGATGCCAACTCAAGAAATGGTAGAGGCGATAACAAAAGCGAAGCTAGGCGATGATATTCTTGGCGAAGATCCGACAGTCATTGAACTGGAAAGGCTCGCTTCTTCTATGCTAGATATGGAAGATGCGATGTTGACAATCTCGGGTACAATGTCGAACCAAGTAGCGGTCATGACGATGACAGAACGCGGCCAAGAAGTCATCATGGGGAAGGAATCCCACTTATATAATCTTGAAGTAGCAGGGTTAGCTGCACTTTCTCAAGTCCAAGCGCGAAGTGTTTCCGTAACAAAAGGGGTTTATGATATAAACGAAATAGAAGAATCCATTCAACCTGTTGGAATTCAAGCAGCGGAAACGGGACTCATTTGTTTAGAAAATACCTATAACTTAAATGAAGGTTCAGTTGTCCCCCTCGAAAATATGAAGGACATAAAAGAAGTGGCAAAGCGAAATGGAATTCCTGTCTATTTAGACGGTGCTAGGCTCTTTAATGCCGCAACTTACCTAAATGTGCCAGCCTCGGTCATTTGTCAATATGCGGATGCAGTACAAATTTGTTTAACAAAGGGGTTAGGTTGTCCAATCGGCTCAATCTTATTAGGACCAAAGACCTTTATTCAAAAAGCAAAGAAAATACGCCAAAGATTAGGCGGAGGGATGAGGCAAGCAGGTATCATTGCGGCACCAGGAATCATTGCGCTTCAGAAAATGACAAATCACATGCAGAACGATCATCAATTAGCCAGTCATTTAAGTGACGGACTATCCACGATTCCAGGCCTAAAACTGCTCTCAGAACAATTCCAAACGAATATCGTATCCATTGAAATTGTACAAGAAGGCTGGGATGCCGATCGATTAGTGGATCTATTAAAATCTAGAAATATCTTAGTGAAGAAAATAGGCCCTAAAAAAGTGCGAATGGTCACACACCACCAAATCACGAAAAAAGACATAGATGCGGTCCTAAGTTACCTAGTAGAAAACCTAGGGTAGGTAGTAGAACAGGGGGAACAGGGGGACGGTTCTGCTGTTCACCTATTTTTTTACATTTTCACAAATGTAGGTCCTGACCGCCTGTATAGTAAGGAGGATTGGAATTCTCCCTATCCTACACTTTCATATTTTTCTGAAAAGGTAGTTGACAATGTTTTTAATATGGCTTATATTGTAAATTAATTAAATAATGAACAAATTACTTATCAAGAGAGGTGGAGGGACTGGCCCGACGATACCTCGGCAACAGGCTTTATAGTACTGTGCCAATTCCAGCAAGCGTATGCTTGAAAGATAAGGAGAGTAAATAGGACGAATCCATTAACCTCTTCTTATTTTGAAGAGGTTTTTTATATTTTTACTCGATTATAACCGAAAATTTAATATGTAGAATTGCTGATTGGACCACCAAAGGCACTGTGAGAATGTATATTTTTTCAGTGCCTTTGGTTTTTTTATTTTTAAAAACAAGAGAAAACACAAAAGGAGGACACTCATCATGGAAAAAGCATTACATGTGCATAACATTCGTATTAAAACAATAGGACATGATACATTTTCACAAAATGAATATCTGAATTTACCCGATTTGCAATTTTATAAATGGTGCAATGATCAGTATGGGGTAAATCGAGGTGTTTTTAATACAATCGATAACTGGTTTTTTGAAAATGGCATTATCAACATTCAACATCGTCGTATCTATCTTTTAGCATTTCTAGATCACACCTTGGAAGAAGGAATGAAGCAGGAACATGAAAAATTTATTCGATTTGGAAATGGAGGATTAACTAGACAGCTTCAGAAATTTTTCACGCCGAAAAAATATCAGTTTATAAAATGAAGAAAATTAGAAAATTGCATATCTGCCGATTAGACAACTAAAGGCATCTTTCTTTTCATTCAAGACGTGGGAAGTGAGGTGTCTTTTTAATTTGAAGAAAAAGTTTCGTTCTATGATTCAGTGCGATTCTGTATCGCACTAAATCTTACTATTCCGATGCGATTATTTAAAATAATTCGAAATTCCATACCGTAGAAAGAGCAAACTGAACCATTTAAAGGGGGTGATGCAAAGCCTCAATAAGCAGCAAGTAATAAAAAATGTACGATTCGTTTCACCAAATATTATTTACATGAAACCATAAGGAGGAAAAGAAATGACAGTAACATTAGAAAAAGTAAGAGGTGTATGGGGGAGTGCCCCTAGTAAGAACTACGAACAATTGGCATCAAGATTCCGAGGGGTTTTTCAACAAATACGAGAGGGTGCCGTTCAACGAGAAAATGAGAGAAAGCTGCCTTTTGAGGAAATCCAATTGCTAAAAGAAGCAGGATTTGGAGCAATTCGGATTCCACGTGAAGAAGGAGGCTTGGGAGCAACACTTCCAGAGTTATTTACTCTTCTGATTGAATTAGGAGAGGCAGATTCGAATATCCCGCAAGCACTGCGGGCACATTTTTCTTTTGTTGAGATGGTATTAAATTCACCAAAGGGTGAACAAAGAAGCAAGTGGATAAAGCGTATTTTAGACGGAGATCTTGTTGGGAATGCGTGGTCTGAAGTCGCTGGCGCGAAGGCTGGCAGCTTCTTAACAAATGTAACGAGAGGAGAAGGAGACCAGTTATTTTTAAACGGTACAAAATACTATTCAACAGGTACGATTTATGCCGATTGGATTCTTGTTTTGGCAACCCGTGACGACAATCATATCTTTGCGGTTATCTCAAGATATGCAAAAGGCGTAGACGTCATTGATGATTGGAATGGCTTTGGACAAAAATTAACAGCTAGTGGAACAACACGATTCACAGATGTTTCGATTAAGGAAGAGGAAATCTTAACAGAGGAGTTTAATGCGCAATATCTAGCTGGCTTTTTCCAAATGATGCATTTGGCAACTCTTGCTGGGATTGCCCGTGCAGCAGCAACGGATGTTTCAAAAGCTGTAGCAGAGCGTCAACGAACATATACACATGCAGCAGGTGCTCGTCCAAGTGAAGATCCACAAGTGCTACAAGTAGTTGGAAAAATACATAGCTTGGCTTATGCTGCTGGAGCCATTGTTGTAAAAACAGCCGAATCGTTACAACAGGCATATGAAGTCCGTCTATCTGGAGACGTTGAAAATGAAGAAGTGCTCAATGATGAGGTGGAAATTGAAGTTTCACAGGCTCAAACGGTGGTCAGTAGCTTAACACTTGAAGCATCAGAATTATTGTTCGACGCATTGGGTGCTTCCGCCACCTTACAAACAAAGAGCTTTGATCGCTATTGGCGTAATGCCCGAACACTAGCATCACATAATCCTCTTATCTATAAAGAGAGAGTGGTCGGGGATTATGCGGTGAATCAAACACGCCCACCTTATGTATGGCATGTTGGGAGGAGTTAAAATGTTGAAAATTTATAGAGTGAAAAATATTTTTAGCCGAGTAATCAAACTGTTCTTTTGGAAGATCCCTATTTTCTTTTTTAGACTCTCATCAAATAGATTATTGCTTTCTGATTGGAAAATCCCATCCCAAATGATTGGTGAAACGGGAGTTGACGTTAGGTAGGATTTAAAATTCCTGCGGGAAAGTGTGAGACTTGAGACCCCGCAGGAACAAATGTATAACGGAAATCACGGTGTGAAAGGGAACTAGCATTCATTTTTAATCATAATGGAGGTAAAAAAATGCCAAAGAAAAGAATCTATTTAAATGCATTTGATATGAATTGTGCGGGTCATCAATCGCCTGGATTATGGACGCATCCAGATGATCAATCATCGATTTACAAGGATGCCGAGTATTGGGAATACCTTGCTAGATTGTTAGAGAAGGGTCGGTTTGATGCCATCTTCTTGGCAGACGTTTTAGGAACATATGATGTGTATCAAGGTTCAAGAGATGCTGCGGTACGTCAAGGGGCACAGGTGCCTGTCAACGACCCTGCTTTTGTTGTCCCTATTATGGCACGTGCGACAAAGCATCTAGGATTTGGCCTCACCGCATCAACAAGTTATGAGCACCCTTATTCATTTGCAAGACGGATTTCCACACTAGACCATCTTACAAAAGGAAGAATAGGTTGGAATATTGTCACTTCCTATTTAGATAGTGCAGCTAAAAATCTAGGGCTTGACCAGCAAATTAATCACGATGAACGCTATGACATAGCGGATGAATATCTTGAGGTTGTCTATAAATTATGGGAAGGGAGCTGGGAGGATGGAGCGGTTCGTTTAGATAAGGAAAAGAAGATTTATACGGATCCAACTAAAGTGCATGATATTAACCATCATGGCAAGTATTTCAAGGTACCAGGTGCTCATCTATGTGAGCCATCACCACAACGAACACCCGTTATTTTTCAAGCAGGTGCCTCGAAGAAAGGAAGGCAGTTTGCGGCGAAACATGCGGAACTTGTATTCATTAGTGTTCCTACGGCTCCGATTGGTCAAACGTTTGTCAAAGCCCTACGTGAAGAAGCGAAAAATGCGGGGAGAGATCCAAACGAGATTAAAGTTCTTTCATTATTTACACCGATTGTTGGACGTACAGAAGAAGAAGCGTACGCAAAATTTGAAGAGTATAAAAAACATACGAGTTATGAAGGTGGATTGGCTCTCTTTGGGGGTTGGACGGGTGTGGATTTATCTCGATACAATCCAGACGACAAGATCGAATATATCAAAAATGATGCGATTCATTCAGCCCTTGAGACATTTACAAAAATAGACCCTGAAAAACAATGGACCGTGAGGGAGGTAGCGGAATTTGTAGGAATTGGCGGAATCGGGCCAGTTGCAGTAGGGTCACCTAAACAAGTAGCGGATGAGATGGAAAAATGGATAGAGGAAACGGATGTAGACGGATTTAATATTGCGTATGCTATTACACCAGGTACATTTGAGGATTTTGTAGAATTGGTCATTCCTATACTACAGGAACGCGGACTTGTTAGAAAAGAATATGTGGAGGGTGGCTTGCGTAAAAATCTATTTGGGAATGAACAATTACCAGACCATCACCCAGCTCGCCAATACCGTAAGCTAACCACCGTTCAAGTGTAGAAATAATACTTTTTGAAACGAAAAGAAAGAGGGAGAGAGATGGTCGAAACCATAACAAATCAACCAACTGATTATCTAAAAACAGCACAATTGCTGGCACAAGAATTCTCAAAAGATGCAGCAGAGCGGGATAAAATTGGAGGCACTGCGAAAGTTCAACGCGATGCATTACGTAAATCAGGATTATTAAAGATTCTAATTCCAACCGAATATGGAGGCAACGGTCAACCTTGGTCTCTCGTTCTTCGTATTGTTCGTGAATTGGCAAAAGTAGATGCGGCACTCGCGCATTTGTATGGATATCATTTTTTACAACTTGTGACTCCTCATTTTGCAGGTTCCAAACAACAGAAAGAATACTTTTACACCGAATCAGCAAAAAATAATTGGTTTTGGGGAAATTCAGCAAATCCGATCGAACCTACGTTAATTGGAAGAAAAGATGGAAATGGGTTTATTTTAAACGGATATAACACATTTAGTACGGGAGCAAAGGACTCTGATCGTCTATTAGTTTATTGGATCGATCAAGAAGAAAATGACAAGGTTTATGTTGGTTTTATTCCGACTAATCAAATCGGAGTAATTGTAAATGACGACTGGGATGGAATGGGTCAAAGGCAAACAGATAGCGGGTCGGTCACTTTTGAGAATGTGATTGTGGAACCACATGAAATTCTGGATAAATCGGTGTCCGCAGGAAAACCATTCTCTACGTTTGATCCGATCTTATCGCAAATTATCTTAGCAAACGTCATTGTAGGAAGTGCGGAGGGAGCTTTAGAGGAAGCGCGTAAATACACAATTAATAAATCACGACCATGGTATCTATCGAACTATGAAAAAGCAATCGATGACCCTTTTATTCAACGTCGCTATGGCGAGTTTTGGATCAATGTGCAGGCAGCTGTTCAATTTGTGGAAATGGCGGGTGAAAAAGTAGACGAAGCCTGGGAGAAAGACCAGTCGTTAACATACGAAGAACGAGGTGAAACGGTTCTGTTTACATCTGCCGCAAATGCATTTGGAACAAAAATTTCCTTAGATGTTACAAGTCATATCTTTGAAGTGATGGGAGCAAGATCAGCAACCATTAAAAATAATTATGATCGATTCTGGAGAAATGTCAGAACACATTCACTGCATAATCCAATCGAATATAAAAGAAAGAATATAGGTCAATGGTTCTTACATGAAGAGTACCCAACACCAAGTAGCTATTCGTGATAGTAGTAAGTGAAATCGAATAAAAAGTAACACTCATCAAAGATGGTTGTTGCATATGACCGAGGGGGAAACGAAAAGGTGAAGAAGATTATTCCATTTTTATTTATTCTAGCGATGTTCGTTGTTTCAGCATGCTCTAATCAGACAGAATCTACTGGTGAGGTAAAATCTGAGACGACTAATAGTAATCAAGGAAAGGATTCTGGTGTCAAAAGCGTGATAGATGGAAAACCTGTACCATCTCTTGAAGGAAAAACAATCGGAGTAGCCGTTATAGGAACAGATCATAACTGGGATCGCCAATCATATCAAGGGCAAATAGACAGGATTAAGGAATTGGGTGGGACTCCGATTGCTGTCGATGGGGAACGGAATGATCAAAAACATATCACAGATATTGAAAATTTAATCATCCAGAAGCCAGATGCAATCATTAAGCAACTTGGTGATACAAGTGTCTATAAACCTGTCCTGAAAAAAGTTCATGATGCAAATATACCACTATTTACAGTTGCCCACGATAGTGAATATAGCATTACAAATATCGTGTCTGATGATTATTATGCAGGTGAGGTATTAGCACGTCAAATGTTTGAGGATATGGGAGGAGAAGGGAAAGTCGCCGTTTTTCATGGTTTTCCAGGCGTTCGGGTATGTGAAATTCGTTATGACATGTTGAAATATGTTGCACAAGATTATCCGAATATTGAGTTTATTGAACCAGAACTAATTGATGTCATACCAGGAACAATCGAAGATGCGCGTAAAAAGGTAGAAGACCTCCTAGTGAAACATCCTGAAGGAAGTGGTATTAAAGCGATTTGGGCAGCCTGGGATATTCCAAGCATTGGAGCAGCTCAAGCTGTTGATGCAGCTGGACGGAAAGATGTGAAAGTCTATGGTGTTGATGGTGACCCAACTGCAGTGAATATGATTGCTGATTCAAATAGTTCCTTTGCTGCTGACTTTGCGCAAATTCCATATCAAACAGGGCAATCCGCAATAGATATCGTTGCACGTTCACTAGCTGGGCAAGAGGTTCCAACTAAACTGTACGATGAAGGGTTTCTTGTCACAAAAGACAATGCCGAAGAATCGAAGAAAATTTTATTTAAAGGATAGTAATATTGGTGATTCGGCGCAAATCGCAGGTGTGGCGGCGCAAAAATCGGGGTAGTTGGCGCAAATCCCAGTTGAGACGGTGCAAAAATCGGGGGATGGCGCAAATCCTAGGTGTGGCGGCGCAAAAATCGGGAGTGACGGCGCAAATCCCAGTTGAGACGACGTAAATTTCGGG
>Ga0079224_100015811_pt1 | contig 10584 bp, 10 predicted proteins | sample Stecom2015_FD_80414 | JGI IMG/M metagenome (GOLD analysis project Ga0079224, IMG submission 80414) | Agricultural soil microbial communities from Utah to study Nitrogen management - Steer compost 2015 | ecosystem: Environmental > Terrestrial > Soil > Agricultural land | place: USA: Utah...
CGGCCGAAACCTTCCTCGAGCAGCAGCGGGTGCGTTATTGGTGCATATCCTGATGCGCCGACGCGACATTCCTGAAATGCGCGTCTGCCGCTGTTAAGCTAATGAGGCGCTGCCAGCCCGGAACTCACGCGGCACCTCCTCGCTCGTGAGCGTCTTGAAACTTCCGTTCGAGGTTACGTCATGGCTCCCCGTCACTGCTTGCTCTACACCGGCTTACTCGTCCTTCTCTCTGTCCTGCACGCGCAGTCCGCCGGCGCCATGCCGGCTTTCGCCCGCACTTACGACATCTCCTGCAACACCTGTCACTCGGCATTCCCGCGGCTGAGCCCGATGGGCGAAATGTTCGCCGACGAGTGGAACTTCCGCTTGCCGAACTGGAAGGAGCAAAGTCAGAACCTTGGAGATGAACGGCTTTATTTGCCCGAGCAATTGCCGCTCGGCATACGTGCGCAGGGCTTCGTCCAGGCACGCGACGGCGAGGCCATCGACCCGATTACCGGCGACGTGACTGCAGATTCCTCCGTGGATTTCCAGTCGCCTTACCTTGTCAAGCTGCTTGCGAGTGCCCCTTTGAGTGAGCAGATCAGCTTCTACTTTTACGCGATCTTCGCCGAGAAGGGAGGCAACGGTGAAGTGGTGGTGGAAGACGCCTGGTTCAGCTACGGCGACCTGTTCGATACCGGGGTCGGCATGCAGCTCGGCCAGTTCCAGATTTCGGATGTGATGTTTCCTCGCGAGGTGCGCCTTACATTCCAGGATTTCATGCTCTACCGCATGGCCGGCATCACCTACGAGCGCGGTGTGCTGTTCGGCCGCTCATTCGGCCCCATGGACTTAGACGTAGGCTTCGTCAACGGTAACGGCATCGACGCGAACGCAGGTATAAACAGCCCGGGCTTCAGGCGTGCCGACCGGCTGTTCGACAACGATACCTCGAAAACCCTGTTCGCCAGGGCCGGGACCGACATTGGTGGTATCTCGGCAGGGTTATTCGCACTTTCCGGCGAGCAGCGGAACGCGGCCGGACCTGCCGGCATGCAGAGCGGCAACCGGGATACCGACAAGCGCATCCTTGGCCTCGACTTCTCCGGCGAGATCGGGGGCGGTTTCAACTGGTTCGCCCAGGTGTTGTGGAACGAGTGGGACGGCTTCCTGGACCCGGCGGTCAGCTACGAATGGCACGGGGCTTTTGCCGGGATCGACTGGGTGCGGAACGATCTCTGGACGCATTCGCTCCTCTACAACTACGCGGATGCAAACGACCTCGACAACACCGACACCGTGTTCGAAGGTATCGACATGAGCAGCCTCACGTTCAGCAGCTCGTACTACTTCATGCGGAACGTCAAGGGCGTCATCGAGTTCAACGTGGACCTCTTGTCGACGGACGAACCGGGGCAGTTCTTCACAGGCCATCTCAGCCGCGAGCACTACTTCCTGGTCGGCTTCGACGCTGCATTCTGATTGGCTGCGTTTTTGCTGCGGTGAGGTCTGCTTAAGCTGACGGTTGAGGAGTTGTCTTGGTACGACTCCGGTAAGTGCTACTTTCCGGTTTCCGGCTTCTGACCCGATCGCCCGAATACGGGCCTGCGGTATCGGTCAACCGCGGCTGTGCGTCGCCGGGCCTGTTGGGCGCGGTCTGCCGGTCGGGGGAGTCACCGTGCGCCAACGGCGGGTTCGGCCGGACGCTCGTGCCCGCGGAGGTCGTTGCCGTCTTCCGTTGCAGGCTCATTGAAACCCTTACCCTCGCCGGCTTCCTCGTGCGTCACCCCGTCCCGGATGTGGTAGATGCGCTTGAAGGTGGGGATGATCTTCTCATCGTGGGTGACAACGATGATCGCCGTTTCGAACTTGCGCGCCATGTCGTTCAGGATGCGGATGACCGCCATGGCACGCTCGGAATCCAGCGGCGCGGTCGGCTCATCGGCGAGAATGACAGGCGGACGATTGACCAGGCCGCGCGCGATCGCCACTCTCTGCTGCTCGCCGCCGGAGAGCTGCGAGGGCATGCCGCGGGCCCGGTGCTGCACATCCAGGGCAGTGAGCAGGTCGAGGGCACTTTTGCGCGCCTCGCCGTTGGCCCTGCCGGCCAGCATCGGCAATAAGGCCACGTTGTCGGTGACGTCGAGGAACGGAATCAGGTAAGGCGCCTGGAACACGAACCCGATCTTGTCGCGGCGCAGGGCCCGCAGGTCGTTCACCTTCCAGCCCTCGTCATAGATGACCTCGTCGCCCAGGGTCATCCGTCCGGCGGTGGGATCGATGACCGCGCCGAGACACTTTAGGAGCGTGCTCTTGCCCGAGCCGGATGGGCCGATCAGCCCCACGACCTCGCCCGGTTCCACGTACATGTTGACGTTCTTCAGGGCATCGACGGCGGTATCGCCCTCGCCGTAGCGTTTGCGCAGTCCTTCGATGCGAATGCCTTTGCCGTTCATCTCACCCTCCGATCGCCTCGGCCGGATCGATCTTCAGCGCCATGCGGATGGCGATGACGCTTGCAAGCGCGCATATCACGAGCACGGCAAGGAATCCCGAAATGGAATCTCCCGGCACCAGCAGTACGTATTTCGGAAACAGGGGCGCGGCGAAGGTAGCGGTGATCTTGCCGACCGCGAACCCGATCAGGCCGAGGGCCAGTGCCTGCTTCATGATCATGCCGGCGATCGTGCGGTTGCGGGTTCCAATGAGCTTCAACACCGCGATCTCGCGGATCTTGTCCATCGTCAGCGTGTAGATAATAAAAGCAACGATGGCAGCACTGACGACGGCGAGGATCGCCAGGAACATACCGATCTGCTTCGCCGACGTGGCGATGAGCTTACCGACGAGAATTTCCTCCATCTCCGGCCGGGTGTACACCGTCAGGCGCTTCCAGCGCCGTATGGATTCCGCCACCTCGTCCGCCACGGCCCATGGCTCGATGCGGACGAGGACGGCGTTGACGAAGTTGTTGCTGGCCTGGGAGTCGATCACGGCGTCGAGAAGCCCCGGCACACCGGGACGATTCAGCGCCGGATTGGCCGCGGTACGGCGGCGGCCCTGCCAGATGGCGTCGTTGTCCTTGAGAAACTGGGCTTCCTGGGCGTCCTTCAATGATATGAACACCATCGGATCCCCGTTCGAGGACACCATGCGCCGGGTAAGTCCGACGACGATGTACTCGTTGCGCCGTATCTGGATACGATCGCCCAACGCGAAACCTGTGGCGACGTCGGCGACCGCCTCGTAATGTCCGCGCGTGATATGCCGCCCGGCGACGAGAAACGGTGGCCATCCGGGAGGGCGATTCGCCCCGCCCGGCACGATCCCGACCACCATGGAGCGCACGTCGTGCCCGCCCTTGCCGACCTGCATGGTCAGATAGGTCACATTGGCCGCCATGGCTACGCCCGGTGTGACGAGAATGGTTCGATAGAGGTCGTCCTCGAGACTGGATGATTCCGCGTAAGGACCGAGCGTGTTCTGCTGGACTACCCAAAGATCCGCGCCGCTGTTGTCCAGCAGCACCTTGCCGTCGTCCACCATGCCGCGATACACGCCCGCCATCACCAGGGTGACGCCGATGAGCAAGCCGAGGCCGAACCCGGTGAAGACGAACTTGCCCCAGGAGTGGAGGATGTCGCGACCGGCGAGACTGATCATTGCGTCCCTTAGCGGATCTCGTCGACGATATGCAGGCGGCTGCGGGCGCTGAGCGCCTTGTCGCTGTAGACGACGATCCGGTCGCCCGCGTCGAGCCCGGCCGTCACCTGCACCCGTCCCTCCAGATCGGAGCGCCCGGGCCTGATGGGCGTGAATCTTGGCTCCTCGTCCACGATCCGCCACACGCCCATCCGGTCGCCCTGGCGCTGGACTGCGGCATTGGGAACCACGAGCGATGAGGGTAATGCCGCCAGGTCGACCGTGACTTCCGCCAGCTCCCCGACCGGTGGCAACGGTACCGGCACCTCGTCGAACACCACCTTGGCCAAAATCTCTTCCGTCACCGCATCGGCCTTCGGCTCCATCCTGAGCACCCGGCCACTCAAGAATCGACCGTCGCGCGAACGCAAAACGATCTGCGCTGGCAGATTCGCCGAAAGCCCCACTGCGCTGACCTGGTCAAAACGCACGTTGACCCAGAGACTTTCAGGGTTGATGACCTCAACAACGGCCTGGCCGGCGATAACGGTCGTGCCCGGATCGGCATCCCTCAGTGTGATCACGCCGTCAACCGGTGCAATCAAGCGCAGGTTGGCCCGCTCCGCGCGCAGTGCTTCCAGATCGGATCGGGCCCGGGTCAGGTCCTGCCGCACCGCCGCCAAAGCGGCCTCGGCAAGGCGGAGGTCCTGACGCCTGGCAGCCATTTCCAGTTCACTGGTCGAGCGGACCGCAAAGAGCTCCTCGTAACGGCGCGCTTCACGTTCAGCGTACGCGTGCCGTGCGCTCGATTCGTCAATCGAAGCCTCTGCGTGCTTGACCGCCGCTTCCTGGGACCGGATGCGGTCATCGAGATCGACAGGATTCATCTCGCCGAGCACCTGGCCCGCCTCCACGTAGTCGCCCACGTGCACGTCGAGCCAATCTAGGCGGCCTGCTGATGTCGGACCGATCTTGTAGGTGTACCTTGCCTCGACGGTGCCAATCCCGAACACGGCGGGATGGATGGGTTGGGTCTCGACCCTGGCTTCCGTCACGGCCACCGGCGCCAGGGGCCCCGAGCGCAGCGCTACATAGATGAGCAGCGCCAGCACCGGGACGATGGCGGCGGCAAGGGCCAGGGTACGGCGGCGCAAGAGTGAGCTCGTCATCTCGCACCTCCTATGCCGCGCCGATAGATCGCAAATACTCGCGGCGCCTCCCGGCGTATGCGCTCGGCATCGTCGGTGAGCAGTGACTGCATGACCAGGCCCTGGATGGTGCCGACGAACATCGTGACCGCCGCTTGCGTATCGAGCGTCACGGGTAGCTCACCCTGGGCCTTGCCGCGTTCGATCATGAGGCTGATGCGCTCGCCGTATTTCTCGATGAGCGTCTGTACCATTCGTTTTGCCGGCGTCGGTTCGGCCCGCTGCAGCTCCCCGAACATCATCCGCGGGACTCCGGGATGCTCGGCGACGAATTCCGCGTGGCTCATGAACATCGCCTCCATCGCCGCGAGCGGCGATGCGGCGCCCTCGGCCGCGCGGTCCAGGCGGTGCAGCAGACGTTCGGTGACCCATTCCATGACCCGCTGCCAGATCGCGTCCTTGCTCGGGAAATGGCGAAACAGCGCGCCTTGCGTCACACCCATGTGTTTGGCGATGGACGCCGTGGTGATCTCGCTGGGGTTCTGGGTGCTCGCGAGTTTCACCACCGCCTCGACGGTGACGGCGCGACGCTCGTCCGCTGAAAGATACTTGGTGGATGACATGCCTGGCCTCTGGAAAGATAGTAATTGATTACTATCCTAAGGCTCCACGGAGTGCGATGCAAGTCCCCCGTGCTCGTTCGCGCGCAAGCGAACCGGGCGATCTCGCCCGCGGCGGCGTTCGAACCATCCGACACCATCAGGGGTGACTTTAAAAGGAGCCTATATTTGAAGCGGAATCAGAGGGTGAGCTGGCACTGAGGAGTTAAATGGCTACGACGCAGCGTAAGGCCGCGACGGATCGTAGAACACGGCGCCCGTCACTGCGGCCCTGCATTCCGGCAGCACGGCGCTCTGGTCTGCGAGCAGCCACTGCTGCCGGTGCGCCGTTCCGAGCGGCAACAGGTGCGAGCCGTCGAAACAGGGCTCGATCATCCTTTGCGGCAGCAATAGCCGATGGTCCGGGCTTGCGGATAGCCAGCCCGCCGCGTCCCGGATTTCGCCCTCGGCGTCGTTGCGACGGTACCCGAAGTGCACCGCGGGCCGGTTCCACTGCAGCAGGAACTGTTCCTTCCAGCCCGCGAACCCCAGTGACTCGTCCGGACCGAGTACCCGCGCCGCGGCCTCGATGATCGCCTCGCCCGAACGCGTCGCGTCGATACGCGGGTACACGAGGAGCGAAACGCCTGACCAGATGATGGCCATGATTGCTGCATACCCGAACGCCGCTCTTCGGGGCCGGAACGCGAGCACCGCAGCCGTGCCGGCCAAACCGATGGCCGCGATGCTGAAGGCGAGAGACCGCGCCATTTCCGGCGCGGCGAATTTCGCCTGCAGGAACCCCGGTTCGGCGAGGGCGTATACGCCTGCTACAACCATCAGCAACGGCAAAGAGAGCCCTAGCGCGAACAGGGCACGACGCGGTCCGGCCCGGGCCACCAATTGCGGAAGTGCCGGTCCGGCAAGCAGGGCAAGCGCCGGCAGCGCGGGGAAGATGTAAAGCGAGCGCTTGCCTTCGCTGATCGAAAAGAACAGCAGGACGAGCAGCACCCAGGCGCCAAGGAGGAGCGTTGCCGCATTGCGCGCCTTCAGTTCCCTGGCCCAGCCGGGAATGAGCCAGGGAAACAGAAGCGTGAACGGCAGCCACAGCCACGGCAATGCGTTGGTCCACAGGTACCACGGCGGCTTGATGTGTCCCCAGGCATCTGCATAGCGGGTCACCGTCTGCCTGAACAGGATGTTGTCCCGATACTGCAGGAGCTCCGGATCGCCGGAGCCGGTGGTGACGAGCAGCATCGGCACGAGCCACAGGGCAATGGCGAGAAAAAACGCAGCAGGCAGGAGCAGCCAGCGCCCGCGGCACCAGCCGATCGCCGGGAGATTCCAGCCACGGCTGCGCGCGTACAAATAGGGAAGCAGCAGCAGAAGCGGCAGGAAGCCGACGCCCTTGGTGATCACGCCAAGCCCGCAGGCAGCACCCGCGATCGCGAGCCAGCGCCAGTCGGGGCCGAGCAGCAGGTGCCGCGACAGGCCATAAAGGCCGAGCGTGGTCCAGAAGCAGAGCACGCCATCGATCTGCCCCGCCTTCATCTGCAGTGGAAACTGCACGGTTGCGAGCAGCGCGGCAGCGGACCAGATACCAATATCGGAGGTCCACAGGCGTCGCGCGAGATCGTAGACCAGCCACAACACACCCAGGCCTGCGAGCAGCGAAGGCAGGAGCACGGCGACCGAGATCGAGTTCGTGAGCGCGTAGAAGCTCGCCACCAGCCAGAAGAACAGGGGCGGCTTGTCGGGGTACAGCACGCCGCCGACCCGCGGGATGAGCCAGTCCCCGCTCTCGACCATATCCTTTGCGATGAGGGCGAAGCGCGGTTCGTCCGCCGGCCACGGCTCGCGCAGCCCGAGACCGGCAGCGAGCACCGCGACTGCGATCACGAACAGCCACGCAAGCTTGCGCGCATCGGCGCCGTTCACGAGACGGTGGTTCCCTCGCGCCTGCGCAACCGGATATTGCGAAGGTAAATAAACGTGCCAGTGATCTGCCCGATGATGAAGACCGGGTCCTGTCGCCAGATCGCGTATGCCAGCAGCAGAGCGCCGCCGGACAGGCTCAGGTACCAGAAGGCCATCGGGAAGACACTGCGGCCGGCTTTTTCACTGGCCAGCCACTGCACCAGGAAACGCGAAAAAAACATGCCCTGGCCCAGGAGTCCCACCCCAAGCCACACCGTTCCGGTAGTCATCGATCAAATCCGCCGACGTTCGAGCCACATCACTCCCAGCAGGTCGACGATGCCGGCCCAGAGGCGATTCCGGATGCCATACTTGGAGCAGCCATGCCGGCGTGGGCGATGGTTGACCGGAACTGAACGGACCTTGCGTCCGCGCTGTCGCATCAACGCTGGCAGGAAACGATGCATGTGATCGAAAGCCGGAAGCTCCAGGAAATCTTCGCGGTAGAAAACCTTCAATCCGCAGCCGGTGTCGCGGATTCCATCATGCAGTATCGATGCTCGCACTGTGTTGGCGAGACGGGACGAAATGCGGCGGCTCAGACGATCACGGCGCGTCCGACGATCGCCGACCGTCATGCGGGTATCCGAGAGCAAGAGTGCGGCGAAGAGCGATGGAATATCGGCCGGATCGTTCTGCCCATCGCCGTCAAGCACCGCGACAATCGGCGCACGCGCGGCGCCGACGCCCGTGCGAATTGCGGCACTCTGCCCGCGATTGTGATCATGGCGCTCGACCCTCAGCCAATCATGGACTGCGGCGAGGGATGCGGCTTCGGTGACCGTCAGATCGACGCTGCCGTCATCGACCACGATCACCTCGAAGCGCATGCGGCTGGCAAGGGTTCTCTCGATCTCCTCGATGAGGGGCTCGAGATTGCCGCTCTCATTGTAGACGGGGATAACGATGCTGAGCTGCGGGTCAGCCGGTGTTGATGCGCTCACAGTAGCTACCGCGCAATTACAGCGGCGGCGGTTTGCTCCGGCGCTGTCTCATCGAGAGGAATCTGCGCAATCAGGTTCGTTGCCGCCTGGCCGGCCACGAACCCGAAACTGACCGGCCGTTCCCGGCCGGTGTCGTACGCATAGTGGATCTCGTCGGTGCCTTCCCACGCGATCGTGCCGCTGTCGCTGTCCCAGATCTGCCAGGAGACGCGAATGCTCGCGAGCTTCGTATCGAGAAGCCGCAGGCCGCCGACGCTGAAGCGCTTGTTCACCGCCTGATCGAAGTCGGCGAGTTCGAGCAGGCCGAGGTAGCGCGCGTCGCTGACCTCACCCACCTGTCGCAACCTTTCCTTCTCCATGATCCCCGTCGCCTTGTAGTCTTCGATCATCGATTTGTAGGCAGCGGAAAGGCCGGCGCTATTGACGGCGGAAAGCACCTCCGCCAGGCTGACGATGCGCAGGTCCTCGCGAGCGTCCGAGAGCGAACTCGCGAATGCCAGCGCAAGCGCAGTGCGGCTCGCCTCATGGCCCGTTGCAGAAATCGGCGTCAGGAACCCGATGCCTCCGCTGCGGAAGGCTTCCGGATTGAGCGAAAAATCCGTGGCTTCCGTGTCCGCTGACAATTGAGCGGTGCTCGCGCAACCGGCCATCGATACGGTTGCAAGCAACACCACCATGAACTCACGCATCCGGGTACTCCTCTCCATTCTGAAGTACCCGGTGAGACGTGTTATAGGGCGAAATCCTTCGCGACTAGCGCTTCAGTCCTTTAGTGGAGCTTTCGCAGCACTCGCGGGGCAGATGCCTTGTCCACTGCCGCAGGACAGCTAAAGACAGGCCTTACCTGAACTCGAAGTACTCATATTGAAGGTTCGCCTCCGGTATGTCGTGCTCGCGCATCGTTGCACGAATCGCTTGCAGGAGGCCGGCAGGTCCACAAAAGCTGATGCTCACCGATCCAGCGCCGACGTTCTTGACGATATCGTGGAATGGTTTTGTGAATTCCGGGCTCATGGCCCCGGCGGCTACGGGGACGTACCCTGCGCCTCGGCGCCTCGCCAGGTCGGCAAGGACCTCGCTGTTAGGAAATTCGCGACCGGGCGTAAAGAAGTAGAACAGCGTGACCTTGTCGAATCCGGTGCCGGACTCGTCCGTCAGCCAGCTGATGAACGGGGAGATCCCGACACCTCCGCCGATCCACACTTCCTGGTTAGCGTCAGAAGGTCGCTTAAATCGACCGTAAGGCGCGTAAACGTCAGCGTGCATGCCAACCCTGGTGTCACGGGTAAGTTTCCGTGTGTAGTCGCCCAGGCTCCGGATGACGAAGTTGACGTGGCCGTGGGACTCGCTTCCGCTTGCGATCGTAAACGGGTGCGGCTCGCGCAGGCCGTCCTCTTTCATCCGAATAAAGGCAAATTGGCCGGCTTCGAACCGCACCGGATTCATCACGGGCGCCATTTCCAGATGCAGGGCATCCTCTCCAGGAGAGACTCCGACGACGCGGTACTCGGCATGTTTGGAGACGAATGGATACAACGCCAGTTTGTATCCGGCGCCGGCAACGCCCAGCACTGAAATGGTCGCCAACCACGTTCCGGCAGCGCTGCCGAGCGTGATCGGTGACTCGAAGCTGAGCCAGTGAAGGATGACGATCAAGAACAGCGGGCCGGAAGACTTGTGCCACAAGCGCCAGCGGTGGTAGGGAATCTTCCTGTTCAGCGCCAGCAACACGATCAGCATCAGCGCGACGAAACTGAGTTGCCGCACAAGGCGCGTGTAAAATGGCGGCAGCGTGATGATTGAAGCCGTGTCCCAGGTACCGATGCCGGCCTTGAACGCCAGGTGGAAGGAAGCGAAGCCAAGCGCCCAGACGCCAAGCCACTTGTGCGTCAGGTAAACCCGGTCCAGCCCGCCGAAGAGCGACTCTATAAACTGCCATCGACTGCCGAGCAAAGCAGCGGTACCCATCAGCGAGAACGCCGTCACGCCGGAGGACAGGCTTAAGGTGGCAAGCGTAAACCGCGTCCCGGGAGCAACCTGCGCGACCACAACCGCGCAGCTGATGGCTGCAATGACAAGGACCGCCTGCCAGCTTCTGATGTGCATACGCGAAACCTCCTTCCTTTTCGGTTTAGTCTATTGCATCCGGACGGCGGTGAGTGGCCAGCTGGTGGTGCGCACTTCCAAGCTGTGCGCATTTCTCAGGGACGAGCGAAGGATTCATCGCGAAATGTCGTCTAACGGCGACGTAAATGAGGACCGGCCGGCTCGGTGAAACGTTCCCAACTCGAG
>Ga0079224_100015812_pt1 | contig 10583 bp, 10 predicted proteins | sample Stecom2015_FD_80414 | JGI IMG/M metagenome (GOLD analysis project Ga0079224, IMG submission 80414) | Agricultural soil microbial communities from Utah to study Nitrogen management - Steer compost 2015 | ecosystem: Environmental > Terrestrial > Soil > Agricultural land | place: USA: Utah...
GGTCAAAGCGGCATATTAGCGCGTCATTTCCGTGCGGCGTCTATCCCTGACGCAAAACCGCCGGGCCCGCATCTGTGACGATGCAGTGCCCGGCGGCGTTGGGGCAGGTTCAGGCAGAGGCTCAGGAAGCCAGCAGCTGGACGCTCGGATAGCCCATGAGCTTGAGGATGACGTAGTTGACGGCTGCTTCACCCTGGTCGTCAGCCACCGTCACGATTTCAGCAAAACGGGGTAGACCGGCCTTGGACAGTATCTGCCAGATTTCTGCGGCCGACTTCGGCTTGCCGTGCTCGTCCAGCAGTTGGGAGTATGGCACATGCACGACCTTGCCTTCCGGGGTCTTGGACGGCAGTTTCTCGCCGGATGCGAGGTAAACGCGCGGGAAGGCTGCATTAGCCGCAGGCTTCACTGTCGTGAACACGTTTTCCCGTGCGTTGGCCTTGTATTCCACAGGTGGAATGTTCAGGTCGAAGGGGATGGTCTTTTCGGCCACGACGGTGGGCTTGTTGCTGAGCGCGTTGCCGCGTTGTGCCCAGGTGTCGATGGTGTCGGTGAAGATTGACACCTTGGCCTGGCCCAGGCGTTCCAGCGCCACGAAGGCCAGCGCCGCGTCAGGAGTGATGCCCTGGCCGCTAACGATAACGGCTTCATGCTTGGGGTTCACGCCCGAAGTGCCCAGCAGTTTCTTCAGGCCATCCGTATCGGCCAGCTTGTCGCGGAACTCCTTAGCAGGGATGTTGAGCGCGAAGGGGAAATGACGGCTATCGAATTGGGCGGGGTCGCGCAGGTCGATGATGCTCACGTGGATGCTGCCCAGGGTGCGGGTGCGCAGGCCACCCCACCATTTGAGCCAGTCGGTCTCACGCAGGATGTAAGGAGCGTCGTAGGTCCAGAAGGGCAGTTCGCGCTCGTCATGCAGCCAGCCCAGCTGGGATGCGGGGAAATGCTTGACCTTGGGATAACCGGCAATGAACTTGGCAGCAAAGAAGGGCACACTGCCGGCAATACCGCCACCGCAGTGGGTGTAGAGCTGCTGGTCATCGGTGATGCCATTGAAGGCCAGCAGCGCACGAATGTCTTCAGCCGACTTGAAGGTCTTGTCTTCGTTGAAGAACACGGCAGCAGGCAACATCTTCGCATGGGGGATGTGTCCGGGGCGGTTGTAGTTCATTGCGATGCCGAAGTGCCAGTCCGGGCCCAGGCCCTCGACAAGAGCATTGGCCTTGGTGTCTCCGCTGGCGGCAACCACCTCGGCGACTTCTGCCTGGAATTCCGAGCGTAGCGCTTCAATCTTGTAGTCGCCCTTTGCGGGTTTGGCCGGAATTTCAGCGGTGACCGGGTTGCCGGTCGCTTCCCATTTGCTCAGACCACCGTCCAGAATGCGCAGGTTTTCAACGGGGAAACCACTGTAGAAGAAGGTGTAGAACAGGCGGGTCGCATAGAACTGGCCGCCCTGGTCATACATGACGATGGTCTTGTCCTTGGAAACCCCCCAATTCTGGAGCAGGGTTTCCATTTCCTCGCTGGGGCGCTCCTGGAAGGCGTAAGGAACGTTCACGGAGTCAGTGAAGTAGTCCACACCGCCGCCGTAGGACACGCGTACACCTTGCGACACGCTTTCTTCCTTGGGGAAGGAAACGGAGTGTGCACCTGGAATGTGCTTGGCAGTGTAGAACTGTGTGGGGGAGGCGTCGAGAACCAGGACGTTGGGCTTGCCTATGTTCTCCTTGAGCCATTCCACGGTGGCGAGGTTGGGGTTGCCGGGTTCAGCGGCAGCGGCGGAAACGCTCAGCAAGGCGCTGGCGGTAATCAATACAAAGTGCTTCGTCAGTGTGCTGTATCGCATAGTATTGCTCGTACAAAAAATCGGGTCTTCCGGCCTGGGACAGGCCGGTAGTCATCGCTGGTCGCAAAGCTGGTCGGGTGCGGGTCGTTGGCCCGCTCAACCACAGGTCAGGCCATCGCTTTCCATGGTGGACTGGTGGCGGATGATCAATTCGGTTTCGGGTTGCACCAGGCCTTGTTGGCTGGCATCGAAGTGCAGCTCGAACGTGGAGCCTTCCAGCAGCTTCACGGAGCTTTCCCAGCCGGCTGCAAGCACACGGGTGTCGTTATTGAGCCAGAGCGGCAGTCCGCCCTTGCTTTCTACGGTGACAATGCTTGCATCCACCTTCTTGACGACGACTTCCAGGCTTTGATTGGCGTGGGCGATGCCCAAGCCTGCTGATAGCAGCGCTGCAATGGACAACGTTGTGAGGATTCTCAAGTTCACTTCCTGCTCAAGAATTGGCGTTCATGCCGCTGACTGATCATGCAAAGGCACGAGGGAAGAGGATGGTAGGACATCCAAGATATTCTTGGAAGGAATGGATGGCTATATTCACATAGCCGTGGGAAATATAAAAACCGGATCATCTGCATTATCATGCGCAGCTCCTCTCGAGTTTAATGATGTCCAGCAATAAGCTTCCATTTGGCGCGCCATTTCAGGCGTCGGCCGATTCCGTTCCTTCTCCTTTCCCTCAATCAGACCGGCTCCCTGCGTTCGTGGCCGGCGGCGCAGCCCTTGCTTTGTTCGCGGTGTTGTTCATCACTGTTGGCACCCGTCAGGCGTGGCTATTCCTGGTGGGCATGCTTCTAGGTGTCACCCTGTTGTATGCGTCCTTCGGTTTCACAGGGGGGTGGCGCCGCCTGGTTCTTGAACGGCGCAGCCGCGCTTTGCGCGCTCAGCTGTTGATGGTCGGTCTTGCTGCCACGGCGTTCTTTCCTTTGCTGGCGGCGCCATCTGTCGGCGGTAAAGCGCTGGTGGGTGCCTTGGCCCCAGCGGGCGTGGCCGTGGCAGTCGGGGCATTTGTGTTCGGGATAGGAATGCAGCTGGCGGGCGGCTGCGGTTCCGGCACCCTGTTCACCATCGGTGGCGGGAGCAAACGCATGCTGGCCACGCTAACAACCTTTGTTCTGGGTGCGCTGATTGGTACCGCACATCTGGGGTGGTGGCTGTCACTGCCGTCCCTCGGAAACGTTAGTCTGGTGAAAGAGCTTGGTGCGCCCGTCGGTATAGCGGTCACACTTGCTGCGCTGACGGTCGTTTACGGCTTGGCCCGTCATTGCGAGAAGAAGGCGCACGGGGCAATTGAACCCTTGGGAATGGTGGCACCCGCGCCGGGCAGGCGGCTGTTGCAAGGCCCATGGTCGCTGCTGACGGCGGCAGTGGTGCTGGCGGCACTGAACGTTGTCACCCTGTTGATTGCCGGACACCCCTGGTCAATTACCTATGCCTTCGGCTTGTGGGGCGCCAAGATTGCCCAGGCTTTCGGGTTTGCAGTGTCCGACTGGCCCTTCTGGCAGGCAGGCTACAACGCGCGCGCCCTAAACTCCTCAGTGCTGGCGGACACCACTTCCGTCATGAATTTCGGTCTGATGTTGGGCTCGGCTCTGGCCGCCGCGCTGGCCGGCAAATTCGCAGTTGGCCAGTCGATCCCCCTGCGTGGATATGCCACGGCGCTGATCGGCGGCCTACTGATGGGCTATGGGGCGCGGGTTTCCTTTGGATGCAATATCGGTGCATTGTTTTCCGGCATTGCCTCGGGCAGCCTGCATGGCTGGCTATGGTTCGCATGCGCCTTCGCAGGCAGCTGGCTTTGTGTGCGCATCATTCGCCCCGCTTTGAAGCTGGACTGAAGGAGCCGACATGACACAACGACACACGCTTCTGTTTGGAACCGTGCTGGCGGTGGCGGGAACTGCCATAGCGGCAGACCATATCGCACATTGGAAGCCGTCCGCACCACGCAGAAGCATTGCAACCGAGGCCGCATCCGATTCAACCCGAGGGGCGGGCGCACACGCGACACCGAGCGCCTCAGGTGTGTCAGATACACTCGGCGCATCAAGCGCCTCGCCCTCGCCCGCACCGGCTCCGGTGGCGGTTCCTCCGGTCGAAGAAGAAGGCATTATTGAATTTTCCCCTTGCTCGGCCAGCATGGACGGGCTGATGGCTGCTCCCGTTTCCCCGGCTCCAGCACCTGTGGCCCCTGCACCCGCCCTTGTCGCCCCGGCACCGGAGGCGGAAGAGGAAATCATAGAGTTTGCGCCGTGCGCGGCGGCATTCTAGCCAGGCGGGCCTGTCCATGGACCTGCTGCGTTATGCACACGAAGCGGCGTATTGCGAACGCCTTCTGGCCAAATCCGGCCTGAGTGTGTTGACGGCCACGCTCCCTGCATCTGCGGCACCCAGCCACTGGACCCACTATCCGGAAGGGGATGTGCACGACCCGGATACCGGCGCTCATTGGTATTACCACAGCCATGGCAAGCCACTCAGGGCAAGCACGGGGGTGGGGGACACCGCAGCTGCGGCGGGCGCACCAGCAGCAATTGCCCGCGAACACGGTTCTCTTCCGGGTGAAGAGGGTGTGTTCCCGGGTGAGCATGGTCACTTCCATTGTTTCGTCTGCCCCTCCGGAAAAGGCGGGCCCATTCATCATCTGGTCGCCTTATCCGTGAACAATCTTGGGCAGCTTCTGGGCTTCTTCACTGTAGGCCGGCATGTGGTCAATGATGTGGATATACCTGCACCGGAGCGTGTCGCCCTGATTGAGCGTTTCGATGTGCAGCTGGCGCGACCGGATTATCTGGTCAACCGCTGGCTGACTGCTGTTGTGGCCCTCTTTCAGAATGAAATTGGCGGCTTGATACACAGGGGTAGCCAACAGGCCATGTTCGACCCCAGACTAGACGTGACGGCCAGCCTCCAAACGACTCTGGCTGAAAAAATGCAGGAGTTGTCGCCAAGCTGAAACGTCTTGCGCGCTCACTCCCGGGCAGGTGGTGGGGCAGGTTGGCTGGACGCCGGGAATGCGGATGCCCTAGAGCAGCTTCATACGCTGGGGCTTGCCCTTGATGAGAATATTGCGCAGACGCGGGAAGGCGCGACGGGCAATGTTGCGGTCGAGGGCCACGTAGGAAACTTGCTCGGTGATGTGGATTTTGCCGACCTGTTCGCGAGTCAGCCCGCCGTCGCCAGTCAGTGCACCCAGCAGGTCGCCGGCCCGCAACTTGGCTTTTTTACCGCCCAGCACCAGCAGCGTGACCATGGGCGCCTGGCGAGGGCGGCCACCCGCCTTGCCACGGGGCAGGGCATACCACTCCAGTGCCTGACCCTGCTGCTTTTCCACTCGCGCGGCAATGTGTTTTTCGTCCGGGCTGCACAGGCTCAGGGCCAGACCTCGCTGCTGCATCCGGCCGGTGCGGCCAATGCGATGAACATGCACAGCCGGCTCCCGTGCGAGTTCCACATTGATCACCATGGGCAGGGCGGGAATGTCCAGGCCGCGGGCGGCAACGTCGGTCGCAACCAGAACGTTGCAGCTCTGATTTGCAAACTGGGCCAGTACATCGTCGCGGTCGCGCTGGTCTTTGTCGCCGTGCAGGGCCAGTGCACTGAACCCCTGATGGGACAGATAGGCGGCCAGATCGGCGCAGGCATCCTTGGTGTTGCAGAAAAGCAGGGCTGATTCCGGCTGGAAGTGTTGCAGAAGCGAGGCCACAGCTTCATGCCGTCGGACTTCTTCCACTTCGAAGAACTGCTGTTGAATCTGGCCTTCTTCGTGTTCCATATCCACCTGCACCATGGCCGGTTTATTCAGCAGCCGGTCGGCATCCCGCTGGATGGTGTCGGGGTAGGTAGCGGAAAAGAGCAGGGTCTGCCGTGTGGCCGGGCAGGCTTCGGCAATCTCAACGACGTCGGTAAAGAAACCCATGTCCACCATGCGGTCTGCCTCGTCCAGCACCAGCGTGTGTACCGAGGAAAGCGACAATACCCCGCGGCCCATGAGATCCAGCAGGCGGCCGGGTGTGCCGACCACGATATGTGCACCGTGTGCCAGCGATTCGACCTGGGGCCGGGCGCTGGCCCCGCCTGTCAGTGTCAGTACCTTGATGTTGCCTTCTGACCGCGCCAGACGACGCAATTCGGTCGCAACCTGTTCGGATAGTTCGCGTGTCGGGCAGACAACCAGGGCCTGGATCTCCCAGCGTCTCGGATTGAGCCGGTGCAGAATGCCCAGCCCGAAGGCAGCTGTTTTGCCGCTGCCTGTTCTGGCCTGGGCGATGAGGTCGCGGCCTTCCAGAATGTGAGGCAGGCTTTGAGCCTGAATGGGCGTCATGCTGGTGTAACCCAGCTGCTCGAGATTTTCGAGCTGTGAGGGGGAAAGCGGAAGCGAGGAAAAAGCAGATGCAGTCACGGTTGGTCACTCGACAGGGGCGTATATGCGATCATACAGGGCCGCGCCCGGCGATTCATTGCTGATGATCTTGAGAGAAGCACAATCATGACAACAACCCATTCAGGCGGGGAAACCCCGCATCAAAACTGTATTTTCTGCCGCATAGCTGCAGGTGAGATTCCGGCTCATGTGGTCTACGAAGATGAGCAGCTCAAGGCTTTTCTGGACATACACCCAATACGCCCCGGCCATGTTCTCATCATTCCCAAAGCGCACTATGACTACTACGACGACTTGCCGCCGGAAGTGGCTGCCGCGATCGTGCATCTGGGGCAGCGCCTTGGCAAGGCCATGAAGGCCGCCTATGGGGTAGAGCGCGTGGCCTTTGTCTTCACCGGCACGGATGTGGCGCATACTCATGCCCACGTTCTTCCCATGCATGAAAAAACGGACATCACCTCGCCTGTTTATATCGAGCAGCAGGGTTTGACCTTCCGGCTGGCACCACGCGCACAGGACGAAGATCTGAAGGCGGCCGTGGGTTTGCTTAATGATCACATGAGTCATGCCTCTGCAGCGAAATGAAATGTCGCGGGTACCGCGACGGGTTGCCCACCTGGACATGGATGCTTTCTATGCGTCGGTGGAGTTGCTGCGCTACCCGGAACTGAAAGGGCTGCCGGTTGTTATTGGTGGCAGCAACGCGGCGCAACCTTCATTGGCTCCTGACGGTACCCGCCTGTACTCACGCTTGGGAGATTATGTGGGCAGAGGGGTTGTGACCACCGCCACTTACGAGGCGCGGGCGCTGGGTGTGCATTCGGCCATGGGGATGATGAAGGCGGCCAGGCTTGCTCCGGATGCCATTCTTCTGCCGGCGGATTTCACCCGTTACCGCGAATATTCCCGCCTGTTCAAGCAGGCTGTGGTGGAAATCGCCCCCCATATGGAAGACCGCGGCATTGATGAAATTTATCTCGACCTCAGCACCCTTGCGCAGGACAACCTGACACTGGCGCAAACCTTGAAACAGGCAGTGCGGGAAGCGACCGGCCTGAGCTGTTCGATTGGCATCGCACCCAACAAGCTGCTGGCCAAGATTGCATCCGACCTGGACAAACCCGACGGCATCACCCTTATCGGTGAAGGCGATCTCGAGCGGCGGATCTGGCCGCTGCCGGTGGGGCGTATCAATGGCATCGGCCCCAAGGCACAGCAGCGGCTCAATGCCATGGGGATTCAAACCATTGGCGAGCTTGCCGGCACTCCGCTGGATCGTCTCATCGAGCAGTTCAGCGAACGCTATGCCTTCTGGCTGCGGGAAGCGGCGCACGGGCGCGATGATCGGCCCGTTGTGATGGAGTCCAGCCCCAAATCGGTCAGCCGCGAAACCACATTTGAACGCGACCTGCATGTACGGCGCGACCGCGAGACCCTCGCCAGGGTGCTGGATGCGCTCTGCCAGCGGGTTGCCGGTGATATGTCACGTAAGGGAGTGGCCGGCCGCACCATAGGGGTGAAAGTGCGTTTCCATGACTTCCGCACGGTCACCCGCGATGTCACGCTGCCCAATGTGGTCAGCGATGCGGCTGCTATTCGCCGCGCAGCCTCAGTCGGGCTGGGCCGAGTGCCCATGGAGGGGCGCATCCGTCTCCTCGGCGTGAGAGTGGGAGGGTTGGAAGTGCCGGGAGAAACCAACGCGCAGGCGCAGGGTGCGGACGCCTTGCAGCTTGACCTCTTCCAGTGAGCTCAGATATCCAGTTCCGGAACGAGCCGGTCGCCCACGCTGAGCACTGAGCCCGGCTGCGTCCCCGCGACCACCGCGTTCACGCCGAATAGAACACCGCTTTCGAAGCTGCGATAACTCTGCAGTGTGGTCATGGGCTCCGTACCCACTTCGCCAGTCTGAGGGTCCACATTGGGAACGGGGCAACGCGGACAGCGTTTGACCAAAGCTAGGGTGAGCGGCCCGATACGGAAGCTGCTGACGTAGTCTTCCTCATAGGCTTCCAGACCCTGCACGACAATGTTGGGTCGGAACCTTGCCATGCTGACCGCCTCGTGGCCGCGGGCGAGCAGGCGTACGTTCAGGTCGTCCAGAGAAGCCTGATTTGCAATCAGAAAGGGAAAGCCGTCGGCAAAGCCCACCAGATGTTCTTCAGGGAAACTATCCTGGGCTGCATTGCGTTCCCGCCATGCAGCCACCCTGCCTGGGTCGACCACGCGTCGTGCCTCGGGGTGAGTGCGGTAGAGCCGGCAGGGCAGTCCTAGGTAATCACTGAACCAGCGGCCGGCCAGTTCGCCTTCGTCCTGGCCCAGTGTCGGGCTGTTCCAGATCTGCAGAGGTACGGCCGGGCGTCGCGTTTCGACGGGCTGCAGGCTGATGCGCAGGGTGGGCATTTCCGGCGCATTGAGAAACAGCGCAGTGGCGTCCAGCGCCGGCTGGATGAGTGCCATGCGCGGGTGAGCCCGCTGCGTGAGGAAGCGGCCGTTCGAGTCGACCACCACCCATTCGCGGTCGTGAGCCAGCCCCGTTGCGGAAACGCCGATCTGAGTATGGGTGATGCTGCCGCAGGACTTGACAGGATAAGTGTGCAGGGAGAGGATGCTTATGGTCATCGGGGTCTCGTGAAGGCCTGGTGGCTCTGTTCCGGCATGATAGCGCGCCCGCTCAAGCTCCAACGCTTGGTCTTGCAGGGCGCGCTAAACTTTCATCTGCATTTTCTGGCGTCACACTGGCGGCCACTTTCATCTTTACAGGGAATTGATATGGAATTTGATAGGGCGGGGATGAACGCGCTGATGGATATCGTCGCGCGTCCGGAACTGGTGTTTGTTCGTGGAGAAGGCTCCTGGATAGAGGACCACAACGGCAAGCGCTACATGGACTTCATCCAGGGCTGGGCCGTGAACAGTCTTGGGCATTGCCCGCCTGCAGTCCGACGAGCGCTGGAAGAACAGGCCGGGCTGATGATCAACCCCTCGCCGGCTTACTTCAACCGCCCGGCAATGGAACTGGCCAAGCGTATTACCGGGGCCTCGTGCTTTGACCGCGTGTTCTTCGCCAACAGCGGTGCGGAAGCCAATGAAGGCGCCATCAAGCTGGCGCGCAAATGGGGCCAGCTGCATCGCAACGGCGCCTACCAGATCATCACCATGGTGAATGGCTTCCACGGCCGTACGCTGGCCACCATGTCGGCTTCCGGCAAGGCTGGCTGGGACAAGCTCTTCGCGCCCCAGGTGCCGGGCTTCCCCAAGGCTGTGCTGAACGACCTGGAGTCGGTCAAGGCGCAGATCAATGACGAGACCGTTGCGATCATGCTGGAACCGGTGCAGGGCGAGGGCGGCGTCATGCCCGCGACCCGGGAGTTCATGCAGGGCCTGCGCGCCCTGGCGGACGAGCATGGCATCCTGTTGATTGTGGACGAGGTGCAGACAGGCTTCGGCCGCACCGGCACCCTGTTCGCTTACGAGCAGTACGACATTCAGCCCGACATCATGACGCTGGGCAAGGGCATTGGCAGTGGCGTTCCACTTGCCGCCCTGTGTGCACGTGAAGAGGTGTCCTGCTTCGCTCATGGCGACCAGGGCGGTACCTATAACGGCAACCCCCTCATGACGGCAGTTGGCGTGGCGGTATTCGACGAGCTGACTTCCGAAGGCTTTCTTGAAGGTGTGCGCGCCCGCGCGGCCCAGCTTTCTGAAGGGCTTCAGGCGCTGAGCGCCAAGTGGGGCCTCAAGGGCGAGCGGGGTACCGGCCTGCTGCGCGCTCTGGTGCTTGACCGCGAAGATGCCCCGGCCATCGTGAAGGCTGCCATGGCGCGTGACCCGGAAGGCCTGCTGCTGAACGCCCCGCGCCCCAACCTTTTGCGCTTCATGCCGGCACTGAACGTGTCGGAAGAAGAAGTCGCCTGGACCTTGGCGCGCCTTGACGAACTGTTTGTTGAAGTTCGCAATTAAGCGCATTTTGATGTGAGTCGGGGTCGGGGCATGTCGTCCACTTTGCTGAACGATCTGCCCCGACCCCATTTTCATTCCCCTTCGCCGAATCAGGCAGCGGCCTTGGCCTTGACCACCTGACGCCATTTGTGCAGCAGAGGCTCGGTATAGCCGTTGGGCTGCTCCAGACCCTTGAACACGAGGTCGCAGGCGGCCTGGAAGGCGATGGAACCTTCAAAGTCGTCGGCCATGTTCTTGTAGAGCGGGTCGCCGGCGTTTTGGCGATCCACCACTGCCGCCATGCGCTTCATGGTTTCCATGACCTGCTCACGCGAGACAACGCCGTGTCGCAGCCAGTTGGCCATGTGCTGGCTGGAAATGCGCAGGGTGGCGCGGTCTTCCATCAGGCCGACGTCA
>Ga0079224_100015813_pt1 | contig 10583 bp, 12 predicted proteins | sample Stecom2015_FD_80414 | JGI IMG/M metagenome (GOLD analysis project Ga0079224, IMG submission 80414) | Agricultural soil microbial communities from Utah to study Nitrogen management - Steer compost 2015 | ecosystem: Environmental > Terrestrial > Soil > Agricultural land | place: USA: Utah...
CTGCTCGCTCTGGTGCTGATCCTGGTGTTCGGCGGCCTCGGCTACTGGAACATCCGCCCGGAGAGCTTCCTGTCCGGCCCGGCGCCGGCCAGCGACCCGGAGAATCCGATCGACTTCTACGTGCTCAATGCGCGCACCCTGCAGTTCCAGGAAGACGGCCGCCTCAACTACGAGCTGACCGCCGAGAAGATGGAACACCAGAAGGCCGACGACATGACCTTCGTCGAGCAGCCGGAAATGCACCTGTACCGCGGCGAGGAGATTCCCTGGCTGATCCGCAGCGAGCGCGCCGAGGTCAAGCCGCAGGGCGAGGAGGTCGAGCTGATCGACCAGGTCCGCGTCGAGCGCACCGATGCCCGCGGCCGTCCGACCATTCTCACCACCACGCGGCTGACACTGTTTCCGGAACGGGAATATGCGCAGACCCGCCAAGCCGTTAGAATCGTCGCCGCCAACGGGGTGACCACGGCACAGGGAATGAAAGCGTATCTGAACGACAGCAGGATGATCCTGCAGTCCAACGTAAGAGGCCAGCATGAGGTTCGTTAAAACCCTCCCCCTACTGCTCGGCCTGGGTGCCGCGCTCGGAAGCGCCGTTGCCTGGGCGCTGCCGGAAGATCGCAACCAGCCGATCCGGGTTCAGGCGGACACCGCTGAACTCGATGATCGTCAGGGCGTGGCGGTCTACCGCGGCAACGTCATCATCACCCAGGGAACGATGAAGATCACCGGCGACACGGTCACCATCACCCAGAACGCCCAGGGCGACATCGACGTGTTCACCTCGGTGGGCAAGCCCGCCTACTACGAACAGCAACCGGCGGTCGACAAGGACATCGTCAAGGCCTACGGCCTGACCATCCAGTACTTCGCCGCCAACGAGCGCATCGTGCTGATCGACCAGGCCAAGGTGGTCCAGGAAGGCAACACCTTCGAAGGCGAGAAAATCGTCTATGACACCCGCCGGCAGATCGTCAACGCCGGCCGCGCCACCGGCAGCAACGTGACCACGCCGCGCCCGCGCATCGACATGATCATCCAGCCGCGTTCGCGCGCCGACGAGACCCAGACTCCCTGATGGCCATTCTCAAAGCCCAGCACCTGGCCAAGAGCTACAAGAGCCGCCAGGTGGTTCGCGATGTCAGCCTGTCCATCGAGAGCGGCCAGATCGTCGGCCTGCTCGGCCCCAATGGCGCGGGCAAGACAACCTGCTTCTACATGATCGTCGGCCTGGTCCGCGCCGATCAGGGCCGCGTGCTGATCGACGACCTCGACGTCACCCACCAGCCCATGCACGGCCGCGCCCGCGCCGGCATCGGCTACCTGCCGCAGGAAGCCTCGATCTTCCGCAAGCTGACGGTCGCCGACAACATCATGGCGATCCTCGAGACCCGCAAGGATCTCGACCGTGCCGGCCGTCGCCAGGCGCTCGAGGACCTGCTCCAGGAATTCCACATCAGCCACATCCGCGACAGCCTCGGCATGAGCCTGTCCGGTGGTGAACGGCGCCGCGTGGAGATCGCCCGCGCCCTGGCCACCGCGCCGAAGTTCATCCTTCTCGACGAACCCTTCGCCGGCGTGGACCCGATCTCGGTGGGCGACATCAAGCAGATCATCCACCACCTCAAGGCCAAGGGCATCGGCGTGCTGATCACCGATCACAACGTCCGCGAGACCCTGGACATCTGCGAGACCGCCTACATCGTCAACGACGGTCGCCTGATCGCCGAGGGCGATGCCGAAACCATCCTGGCCAACGAACTGGTCAAGGAAGTCTATCTGGGCCACGAGTTCCGTCTCTGAAGCCTGCCCCGATGGCGTGCAATGCGCCGTCGGGAAAAAAGCCTGCCGCTTCGTCTAGGCAAAGCCGAAAAATTCAGGCATATATCTTGCTTAAAGGCGCACCCGCGCCTTCTCCGTGAGCGCGCCGATCCCCAACAGGCGCACAGCAAGAAGGTATTTCCCCCTGCCATGAAGCCATCGCTTGTATTGAAGATGGGCCAGCAGCTGACGATGACGCCGCAGCTGCAACAGGCCATTCGACTGCTCCAGCTCTCCACCCTGGATCTGCAGCAGGAAATACAGGAGGCACTCGATTCCAACCCGATGCTCGAGCGTCAGGAGGAAGGCGAGGATTTCGACACATCCGACCCGCTGGCCGACAACGCCGAGCTGCAGCCCACCCCGGCCCAGGAAATCACCTCCGGCGAGTCCTACGAGGAACACGCCAACCTGGAAAGCCTGGCAGAGGGCGAATGGAACGAACGCATCCCCAACGAGCTGCCAGTGGATACCGCCTGGGAGGACGTCTACCAGACCAGCGCCAGCAACCTGCCGGCCAGTGATGACGACGACTGGGACTTCACCAGCCGCACCAGCGACGGCGAAAGCCTGCAGACCCACCTGCTCTGGCAGCTCAACCTGCTGCCGGGCCTGTCCGACACCGACAAGCTGATCGCCGTGACCCTGGTCGACGCGCTCAACGAGCAGGGCTATCTGGAGGAAAGCATCGACGACCTGGTCGCTGCCTTCGATCCGGAGATGGAGATCGAGGCCGACGAGGTCGAGGCCGTGCTGCACCGCCTGCAGCATCTGGAGCCGGCCGGCGTGTTCGCCCGCGACCTGCGCGAATGCCTGCTGCTGCAACTGCGCCAGCTGCCCGCCGACACCCCCTGGCTGGAACAGGCCAAGCGCCTGACCGGCGACTATCTGGACCTGCTCGCCGGCCGCGACTATGCCCAGCTGATGCGCCGCATGAAACTGCGCGAGGACGAGCTGCGCGATGTGATCGCGCTGATTCAGAGCCTCAATCCGCGGCCCGGTTCGCAGATCGAGGCCAGCGAGCCCGAATATGTGGTACCGGACGTCATCGTCCGCAAACACAATGACCGCTGGCTGGTCGAACTGAATCAGGAAGCCATGCCGCGCCTGCGCGTCAATCCGCACTACGCCAGCTTCGTGCGCCGTGCCGATTCCAGCGCCGACAACACCTTCATGCGCAATCAGCTGCAGGAGGCGCGCTGGTTCATCAAGAGCCTGCAGAGCCGCAACGAGACGCTGATGAAGGTCGCTACCCAGATCGTCGAACACCAGCGCGGCTTCCTCGAATACGGCGAGGAGGCCATGAAGCCCCTGGTGCTGGCCGACATCGCAGAGGCGGTGGGCATGCACGAATCGACCATTTCGCGGGTGACCACCCAGAAATACATGCACACGCCGCGCGGGATTTACGAGCTGAAATACTTCTTCTCGAGCCACGTGAGCACCGCCGAAGGGGGCGAATGCTCGTCCACCGCGATCCGCGCGATCATCAAGAAGCTGGTCGCCGCGGAAAACCCGAAAAAGCCGTTGAGCGACAGCAAGATCGCTGGTTTACTGGAAGAACAGGGCATTCAAGTGGCCCGCCGGACCGTCGCCAAGTACCGGGAATCCCTCGGAATAGCGCCTTCCAGCGAGCGTAAGCGACTGGTCTGACAGGTTTGTTTGACCCACGCCAAGTTGTTCGGCGGACAGCTCGATTAGGCTGTCCTACATTGCTGGCAAGAAGGAGATGCGGAATGCAAGTCAACATCAGTGGCCATCAGCTGGAGGTGACCGACGCCCTGCGCGACTACGTGATCGAGAAGTTCGGCCGACTGGAGCGGCACTTCGACAAGATCACCAACGTGCAGGTCGTCATGCAGGTCGAGAAGCTCAAGCAGCAGATCGACGCAACCCTGCACGTGGCAGGCGGCGAAGTGGTCGCCAATGCCGAGCACGAGGACATGTATGCCGCCATCGACCTGCTGGTCGACAAGCTCGACCGGCAGCTGATCAAGCACAAGGAAAAGAACATCGATCGTCAACAGGGCGCGGCCGTCCGCTGATGTCCGCCCGCTTCCATGATCCGACTTGAAGACATACTGACGTCCGGCCGTTCCCAGGTGAACGTGCCGGGCGGCAGCAAGAAACGCGTTCTGGAACAGATTGCCCAGCTGATCGCCCGCGATTTCCCCGAGCTGGACGCCCAAACCCTCTTCGAAAGCCTGTTTGCCCGCGAGAAGGTCGGTTCCACCGGCTTCGGCAACGGCATTGCCATTCCCCACTGCCGCCTGCCCGGCTGCCCCGCGCCGATCAGCGCCGTGCTGCGCCTGCAGGCTCCGGTGGATTTCGACGCCCTGGACGGCGCCCCGGTCGACCTGCTGTTCGTGCTGCTGGTCCCGGCGGAAGCCACCGACGAGCACCTCCAGCTGCTGCGCCAGATCGCCGCCCTGCTCGACCGGGCCGACCTGCGCGAGGCCCTGCGCGAAGCGCCGGACAACGAGGCGCTCTACCAGACCGTGCTGCGCGCCCAGCGCGAGCTGGAGGCCTGACGCGATGCGCCTGATCATCGTCAGTGGCCGTTCCGGTTCCGGCAAGAGCACGGCCCTCGACGTCCTCGAGGACAACGGCTTCTACTGCATCGACAACCTGCCGGCCGTACTGCTGCCGGAACTGGCCGAGCGCGCCCTGCTGCACACCGAGCTGATCCATCCGCAGGCCGCAGTGTCGATCGATGCACGCAACCTGCCCAGCCAGCTGGAACGCTTTCCCGAGCTGCTCGCCGAGGTGCGCAGCCGGCACATCCAGTGCGACGTGCTCTACCTGGACGCCGACGACGAGACGCTGTTCAAGCGCTTTTCCGAGACCCGCCGGCGCCATCCGCTGACCAACGACAAGCGCTCGCTGGCCGAGGCGATCCGTGACGAGACCGTGTTGCTCGGGCCGATCATCGACCATGCCGACCTGAAGATCGATACCACCCGGCTCAACCTCTATCAGCTGCGCGACACCCTCAAGGTGCGCCTGCTCGCGAGGCCGGAGCCGACCACCGCGTTCCTCGTCGAATCCTTCGGCTTCAAGCGTGGCATGCCGGTGGACGCCGATCTGGTGTTCGATGTGCGCTGCCTGCCGAACCCCTACTGGATTCCCGAGCTGCGTGACCATTCCGGTCTCGAGCAGCCGGTCATCGACTACCTCGGCGCCCAGCCGGACGTCGAGGAAATGTTCCAGGACATCAGCAGCTATCTGCAGAAGTGGCTGCCGCGCTTCGCTGCCAGCAACCGGGCCTATGTGACCATCGCCATCGGCTGTACCGGCGGCCATCACCGCTCCGTATACCTAGCCGAGCGACTGGGACGCCTGCTCAAGGAACAACTCAAGAACGTCCAGGTCCGACACCGCGACCTGTAGACCTGCCGCGACACTTCAAGGACCCCCGATGCCTGAGTGCCAGATCACCATCATCAACAAGCTGGGCCTGCACGCCCGCGCCGCTGCCAAATTCGTCGGAACCGCCAGCCGCTTTCCCTGCGAAGTCAGGGTCGGCCGTGATACCGAGAGCCTGATCGACGGCAAGAGCATCATGCCGGTCATGATGCTGGCGGCCGGCCAGGGCACCGTGCTGCAGCTGCAGACCGAGGGCCCGCAGGCCGAGCAGGCGCTGGCCGCGCTGGTGGCGCTGGTCGAGGATTACTTCGGCGAGGGCCAGTAGCCGGCTCAGTGGCCGGCCACGGTCATCCGCTCGATGAGGATGGAGCCGGTGCGGATATTGCCGCGGGTCTCCACATCAGAGCCGATCGCCAGAATCTGCCGGAACATGTCCTTCAGGTTGCCGGCGATGGTCACTTCCTGCACCGGGAACTGGATCTCGCCGTTCTCCACCCAGAAACCGCCGGCACCACGCGAGTAGTCGCCGGTCACCATATTGATCCCCTGCCCCATCAGCTCGGTGACCAGCAGGCCGCGGCCCATCTGGCGGATCAGTGCGGCCTGGTCGAGATCGCCATGACTGACGAACAGGTTGTGCACGCCGCCGGCGTTGGCGGTGCTGGGCATGCCCAGCTTGCGCCCGGAATAGGTGCCCAGCACATAGTTGACCAGCTCGCCGCCGGAGACGAAGGGCTTGGCGTAGGTGGCCAGGCCGTCGCTGTCGAACGCGGCGCTGCCCAGTGCGCGCGGAATATGCGGGCGCTCGTCAATGTCCAGCCAGTTGGGAAACAGCTGCTGGCCGAGCGCGCCTTCCAGGAACGAGGTCTTGCGGTAGAGGTTGGCCCCGGAGATGGCCGCCACAAAATGGCCGAGCAGCCCGGTGGCCAGCTCGGGGGCGAACAGCACCGGCACCTCGCAGGTCGACACCGCCCGGGCGCCGAGGCGGCGCACGGCGCGCTGGGCGGCGCGCTGGCCGATGCTCTGCGGCGACGCCAGCGCCTCGCCGACGCGCCCGGAGTCGTACCAGTAGTCGCGCTGCATCTGCCCCTCGCCCTCGGCGATCATCACGCAGCTCAGACTGTGGCGACTGCTGGCGTAGCCGCCAATGAAGCCACGACTGTTGCCATAGACGCGGCAGCCCTGATGGGTGCTCAAATAGGTGCCGTCGGCATTGCGGATGCGCTCGTCGAACTCGAAAGCCGCTGCCTCGCAGGTCAGGGCGCGCTCCACCGCCTGATCCGGCGTGATCGACCAGGGATGCCAGAGATCCAGATCCGGCAGCTGGTCGGCACGCGCCAGACGGTCGGCGTCCGGCAGACCGGCGAACTCGTCCTCGGAGGCGTGCCGGGCGATCGCCAAGGCGGCCGCGACCGTCTCGCGGATCGCCTCGTCACCGTCGGCGGAAGTGCTCGCCGAGCCCTTGCGCTGGCCGAGGTAAAGGGTGATGCCGAAGCCCTGGTCGCGGTTGAATTCGACCGTCTCGACCTCGCGCTGGCGCACGCTCACCGACAGCCCCTGCTCCAGCGAGACCGAAACCTCGCAGTCGCTGGCGCCCTGGCGCGCGGCCTCCTCGATGATCCGCGCGACGCGTTCCTCGAGCTGCGGCAGCACCTGCGGACCGATCGACTGTACTGAACTCATTGCACCTCCCCAGCGGCCCGCCCGCACAGGGGCGCGGCGGGTCCGACGCTGCTGTTATCATGGCGGCCATTTCCACTGGACACCGCCATGGCTGATTCTTTCGACGACTTCTCCGAGGAGAAGAGCAAATCCCAGGTCAAGCGCGAGCTGCATGCGCTGCAGCAGCTGGGTGAACGCCTGACCACCCTGAAACCCGACATGCTGGCCCGTCTGCCGCTCACCGATGCCCTGCGCCGGGCGCTGGACGAGGCGCCCAAGCATACCGCCCACGCTGCCCGCAAACGGCACATCCAGTTCATCGGCAAGCTGTTGCGCGACCAGGATCTGGACGCCATCCACAGCCTGCTCGAACAGATCGACAGCTCCAGCCGCCAGTACAACGAGCGCTTCCATGCCCTGGAGCGCTGGCGCGATCGCCTGGTCGAGGAAGGCGATGCCGCCCTCGAGGCGCTGGTCGTCCAGTTCCCGGAAGCCGACCGCCAGCACCTCCGTGGCCTGATCCGCCATGCCCAGCACGAGGCCGCCCGCAACAAGCCGCCGGCCGCCGCGCGGAAGATCTTCAAGTACATCCGCGAACTCGACGAGGTCCAGCGCGGCCTCAAGTAGCCGACCCCGGAGCGCTCGTCAGCCAAAGGCACATCGGCGCCACCCCGACGGCGGTGACGAGGCCGCCAACCCGCATCCCCGCCTTGTCACTGCAGCGCTCCGGCCGGAGACGATGCGCAGGATCCAGTAGCCCTTGCCGTACAGCACCCCTTCGAACAGCCGTCCGAACAGGAGCTCCGTCATCAGGCCCCGGTTCCACCCACGGTAATGCTGTCGAGCTTGAGGGTCGGCTGGCCGACCCCTACCGGAACCGACTGGCCGTCCTTGCCACAGGTGCCGACCCCGCTGTCCAGCGCCAGGTCGTTACCCACCATGGATACCTTGCTCATCGCCTCCGGCCCATTGCCGATCAGGGTCGCGCCCTTGATCGGCGCGGTGATGCGGCCGTCCTCGATCAGGTACGCCTCGCTGGTCGAGAACACGAACTTGCCGCTGGTGATGTCCACCTGACCGCCCCCCAGATTGGCGCAGTAGATGCCCTTCTTCACCGAACGGATGATCTCTTCCGGCTCGCTCTCGCCGGCCAGCATGTAGGTGTTGGTCATGCGCGGCATCGGCAGGTGCGCGTAGGACTCGCGGCGGCCGTTGCCGGTCGGCGCCATGCCCATCAGGCGGGCGTTCAGCTTGTCCTGCATGTAGCCGCGCAGAATGCCGTTCTCGATCAGCGGTGTGCACTGGCTGGGCGTGCCTTCATCGTCCAGGCTCAGCGAGCCACGGCGCCCGGCCAGAGTGCCGTCGTCGACGATGGTGCACAGGCTGGAAGCGACCTTCTCGCCGATCCGCCCGCTGTAGGCCGAGCTGCCCTTGCGGTTGAAGTCACCCTCCAGGCCGTGGCCGACCGCCTCGTGCAGCAGCACGCCGGACCAGCCCGGGCCGAGTACCACCGGCAGGCTGCCGGCCGGCGCCGGGCGGGCCTCCAGATTGACCAAGGCCTGGCGCAGTGCCTCACGGGCATAGCCCATGGCGCGGTCTTCCTCGAGGAAATAGCGGTAGTCGAAGCGCCCACCGCCGCCCTGGCCGCCACGCTCGCGACGGCCGTCCTGCTCGACGATGACGCTGACATTGAAACGCACCAGCGGGCGGATGTCGGCGCCCAGGGTGCCGTCGGCCTGAGCGACGAGAATGCGGTCCCAGACGCCGGCGAGACTCACCGTCACCTGACGGATGCGCGGATCGAGGGCGCGGGTGGCGGCGTCGATGCGCTTGAGCAGTTCGACCTTCTCGGCGCGGTCGAGCACTTCCAACGGGTTATCGCTCTCGTATAGGCGACTGACAGCCGGCGTGACAAAGGCCTGCAGACGTCCGGACTGGCCGGCGCGGGCGATCGAGCGGGCCGCCTGGGCCGCATGGCCCAGCGCTTCCGCGTGAATGGCGTTGCTGTAGGCGAAGCCGGTCTTCTCACCGGACAGCGCGCGCACACCGACCCCCTGATCGAGGTGAAAGCTGCCTTCCTTGACGATGCCATCCTCGAGGACCCAAGCCTCGGAGACCTGAGCCTGGAAATACAGATCGGCGGCGTCGATGCCAGGGCCGAGCAGCTGGCCGAAGACGCCTTCCAGGGCGTTCAGATCCAGCCCACCCGGTTCCAGAACCTCGCGGCTGACACGTGCTAGCAAATCAGTCATCTTCACTCCGCTTCGGGCGACCGGGCTCGGTCGCCACGTCAATTCGTCGGTGCGCCGCCACCGGCATGCGCTGGCGGATCGCCGCCTGCTCGGCGGCATCGCGACCCGCCAGCAGCACCGCCTCACCGCGCGCCTGCTCGGCCAGGATACGCCCCCAAGGATCGACGATCATCGCCTGCCCGTGGGTTTCCCGGCCCCGTGGATGCAGGCCGCCCTGGGCGGCCGCCAGCAGGTAGCACTGGGTCTCGATGGCGCGGGCGCGCACCAGCACTTCCCAGTGCGCGGCGCCGGTCACCGTGGTGAATGCCGAAGGGGCGCTGATCAGCTCGGCACCAGCCGCGCGCAGCGCGACATAGAGTTCGGCAAAGCGCAGATCGTAGCAGACCGTCAGACCCAGCCGACCCACCGGGGTGTCGGCCAGCACGAGGCGGTCGCCGGCGGCGTAGTCGTCGGACTCCCGGTAGCGGCCACGGCTGTCGGCCACATCCACGTCGAACAGGTGCAGCTTGTCGTAACGCGCCGCCCGCTCACCATCTTCGTCGATCAGCAGCGAGCAGGCGTGCGACCTGGCCTCGGGCTGGCCGTCCGGCGGCAACGGCAGGGTGCCGGCGACGATCCACAGCTTCAGCGCCTTCGCGGTGCGCTCCAGCCAGGGCAGGATCGGACCTTCACCCAGGGCCTCGGCGCGCCCCAGCGCGGCCAGGTCGCGACGGCCCATGGCCGCGAAGTTCTCCGGCAGCACGGCAAGCCGGGCGCCACCCTCCGCGGCCCTGCGGAGCAGACGCTCGGCACTGGCCAGGTTGTCGGCGACGTCGTCGCCGGACACCATCTGGATGACCGCCAGATCCGTGGGATTGCTCATCGCGGTTTCTCGAATGGTTTGTCGAAGCTGATCTTCGGATCGTCGAGCGGCCCGTTGACGTCGTAGCGCACGCTGGCAAAGCGGGCGATCTCGTCACCGAGCAGCTTGTCTGCGATCAGCAGCGCGCCACCGACCGCCGGCGCTCCCACCAGCAAGGCAGCCAGCGGCAGGTTGTTGGAGACCGGCAGGGTGACCAGCACCTTGGCATCGATGCGCTGTTGGCGCATGTCGAGGATGCCCTCCAGCTCGAAGTTGCTCGACGGCCCCTCCATCGTCATCGGTTTGTCGGTGCGGTAGACCCCGTCGCTGGCGTGCAGCACGCCGCGGAAACGGTCGTAGCTGAGGCCGCGACCGAGCATGTCGGAGAAGTCCAGACGCAGGCGACGACCGATGGAATCGAAGTTGAGCAGCCCGAACACGCGCAGCGCCGAAGCGTTGCCATCCAGTTCGCGGACCTGCCCCTCGTCCATGCGACCGCCCATTACGCCGCTGAAGCCGGCCAGCGACACTGCTGCCGGCGAGCCCGGCCAGCGGCCATCGACGTCCAGGCGGAAACGCTTGCTGCTCAGGGTCGGCGCGAAGTCCCAGGCACGCAGCACGTCGGCCAGATCGGAGCCTTC
>Ga0079224_100015814_pt1 | contig 10582 bp, 11 predicted proteins | sample Stecom2015_FD_80414 | JGI IMG/M metagenome (GOLD analysis project Ga0079224, IMG submission 80414) | Agricultural soil microbial communities from Utah to study Nitrogen management - Steer compost 2015 | ecosystem: Environmental > Terrestrial > Soil > Agricultural land | place: USA: Utah...
ACGAGCAGCGCGTCCATGAGGAAGTTGCCTTCCCGCACCCGGTTGAACGCGCGGTGCAGGTTGCGGTTCAAACACAGGATGAGACCGAGCGCGTGCTCGGCGACGGCGTGCGGCGAATAGGCGGGGACGCGCGCGATCGTGAGGCCCAGATCCGTGGCGGCGCGCAGGTCCACGTTGTTGAAACCGGCGGAGCGCAGGGCGACGATCTTCGTCCCGCCGGCCGCGAGCAGCTCCAGGACCGGGCGGCTCAAGTCGTCGTTCACGAACGCGCACACTCCGGCATACCCGTTCGCCAGCGCTGCGGTCTGCTGGGTGAGCCGCAGCTCCAAGTAGGTCAGCGCGTGGCCTTGCCGCTCGGCGGCGGGCTGGAGCGAGCGGCGATCGTAGGGCTTGGTGCTGAAGACGGCGACGTCCATGGTGCTCCGACTATAGGGCGCACCCGCGGGCGGCGAAGGCCCCTTGCTCCGGCGGACGCCCGAACGGTAGGTGTTCGATCGAGCTTTAGGGCAAGAACCTACGCAGCCGGTCAGAATGGAGGGCTGGCGCCGCCACTCATCTCCGAGCAGGCTCCTCCAAACTCACCGCAGCGCATGCCCCCGAGCGATAGACCCGCGCCCCTCTCGAGACACGCCCCCCCTCTGCCACCCCGACGGCCTGCGCGCGCGCGGAGCGGGCCGCCGAGCGCGCCGAACGGCGTGCCCGTCGGGTGCACCTACGCGCCACCGCGCGCGCCCACGCCGTCACAGCCGGGCGCCTTGGAGCTCGGACCGTCGGTGATCGTCGAGCGCGACCCCGAGCGAAACCTCGGTCGCATGCCATCGACGCTGCCTCCGGCTTCGAGGCAAGGTGGCTTCGGGCCGCGGATGCGCGCGCTCTTGTGGCGGCTCGTTGGTCGCTGACCGGGCGGCCGTTAGAGCATGGAAGCGCATTGCTGCTGTCGCCGGCCCGGCCCCGGAATCTCCCCAACAAGCGTGATGGTCGTTCCAAGAATGGAACGGTGTTGTATCCATTTTATCACTAATCGATACGACGGCGCGGCCCTAAGCTCCCGGCTACCGCTGCGCGGGTGACGGCCTTCGGGGGACCGGCGGCCGCCGCGCCAGCGAGCTCGGGAGAGAACGACCATGAAATCGATCGCGACAGTGACCTCCATCGCCGCGCTGTGTTTGACCGCGGCTTGCAACAACCCGGCCGACAAAGCGCCGCCGGCCAAGGTGAGCGACCAGCAAGCGCAGGCGGCGGCGCCGGCCGCGGACGACGCCAAGGCCGTGACCCAGGTGCTGCGCATCGATCCCGCGAACACCAAGCTGAAGTTCACTGGATCGAAGGTGACGGGCAGCCACGACGGCAGCTTCGAAAAATTCGACGGAACCGTCAGCCTCAAGGGTGACAAAGTCGAGAGCGCCGTCATCAAGCTCGCGATCGAGATGGCCAGCGTGCAGACCGAGCCGGAGAAGCTCCTCGGTCACCTGAAGAGCCCCGATTTCTTCGACGTCGAGAAGTTTCCGAAGTCGGAGTTCGAGTCGACCCGCATCAAAAGCGGCGGCGCGAACGGCGCCACCCACACCGTCGAAGGCAAGCTGACCCTGCATGGGGTCACCAAGACCATCAGCTTTCCTGCCACGCTGCAGCTCACCGACGACAAGCTGAACGCCAAGAGCGAGTTTTCGATCAACCGCAAGGACTTCGGCATCGTGTACCCCGGGATGCCGGACGATCTCATCCGCGACGAGGTGTTGATCAAGCTGGACGTCGCCGCGCCCCGCAAGACGGGCGCCTGATCGGTGCTCTAGCCCTGCTCGCCTTCGCACGCGCAGCGCGCAGACCGCACGCGTTGTTCGGCCGAGTGCACCCGCTCGCGCGCTCGGGTGCACTCGGGAGCCGCGTCACCGGTGAGGCGGCAGATCCCTTGCGCGGCGCTGCGCATGGACGCCAGCGCTCGGCAGGCGAGCTCGCACCCGGCGCTCACGCCCGCGGCGCGGGCCTCGGCGTCGCGCGGGGCGGGGGCGCCGCCTTTGGGGGCCGGCTGGCGCCGCGGCCGCGCGGGCGCGCTGGCGGAGCTGGGCGGGCTCGGCGCGGCGTCGTCGTCCGCGCGCTCCGCTGGCGGCCCGCCTTCGTCCGCGCTCTCGCTCTCGACGCGCGCGGCGCGCTTGCGGACCGCCAGCGCTTGCTCGAGCTGCTGGGCGCTCACCGCGAGCTCGTGCTCGAGCGCCTGAAGCTCGCTCGCAGCGGCGCTCGGAGCGGGCCCCGTGGGTTCGGTGGCGGGCTGCTCGGCGGGCGCTTGGGCCGGCGGGGGGCTTTGGGGAGACTGTTCGGCGGGACGCGCAAGGCCGCCGCACCCGGCGACGGCGAAGATCAACGAAGTCCACCAGAGTCGCATCACGACAGGCTACTTCGCGAGCTGCCGAATCGCGAGCGACCTTGCGGGCGCCGATCGCCCTCGCGCGCGCGCCAAGCCGGCAACCGCTCCGAATGGCGGGGTGGTCGCCGCCGGATCCACCCTGGCGGCAGTTTGCCATGCTACCTGGATGATAGAGGCCTTTGCTCCCGCGGCTTTGTCATCGAAGCCGCCAAACTTCGTTGATCCGCCGCCGTTCCGGTCTACTTTTGCGAGGACCCGTCCCCGGCGGCCTTGGCGGCCGGGTGATCACTCGGAGGTTTGGTCGATGCTTAGCCCGTTTGGCAAACGCCCCCTGACGCTCGCGGTGCTCGCCTGGATCGCGGCCTGCGGAGATCCCGCCGGCACCCACGAAGGCGATGGCACCTACGGCAGCGGAGCGCAGATCGGCAGCGGCGGATCCGCCATGGGCACCGGTGGCACAGCACCCAGCACCGGCGGCGCGACCCCGGGCACCGGCGGCGCGGCTCCGGGTACGGGTGGCGCGGCACCGAGCACCGGCGGCGCCGCTCCTAGCACGGGTGGCGCGACCCCGGGCACCGGCGGCACCACGCCGGGCACCGGCGGCGCGGCTCCGGGCACGGGTGGTACGACCCCGGGCACCGGCGGCACGACCCCGGGCAGCGGGGGCAGCACCGTCGCCGACGGGGGCTCGGGGACGATCACGGCGCAGTACGGTGCCGCGGCGGTCTACTCCGGCGGGCGCCAGTACATCATTCAAAACAACGTCTGGGCGAGCAACTCCTCTCAAGCGATTTCGTACGACGCCAACAGCTTCACGATCACGCAGCAGACGGGCAACAACGACAACCAGGCAGCGCCGGTGTCGTTCCCGTCGATTTTCATCGGATCGAACCACGGCCGCACCTCGCAGCTGAGCGGCTTGCCCAAGCAGGTCAGCACCATCGGCGGCATCCCGCTCAAGTGGTCGCACAACGGCGGCTCTGCCGGTGGCAACTACAACGCGGCCATCGACGTCTGGTTCAGCACCAGCTCCGCCGGCGATCCCGAAGAGCCCTCGGGAGGGTTCTTGATGGTCTGGCTGCACATGCCGAACAACGCCCGGCCGATCAGCGACAACGGCAACAGCAGCACCGGCCAGAGCGTGAACATCGCGGGCGTGAACTACGACATCTGGTACGGCCACCACCCCGATTTCGGCGTCCCGTGCGTGTCCTACGTGAGCCAGGGGACGGTCGGCTCGGTCGACTTCGACCTCAAAGAGTTCTTCGACGACGCGATCGGTCGCAGCTACGTGAACAGCGGGTGGTACCTGACCAACGTCTTCGCGGGCTTCGAGATCTGGAGCGGCGGGGTCAACCTCTCGACGACCGAGTTCACGGTCGAGGTGAACTGAGGCCTGCACGGCGTTCGCCGCAGCGCGTCGGTCGCTGCGGCGGGCCGCGGTACGATGGCGCCGGCTTGCCGCCGAGACGCGCCCACACCTGACCCCCCGCCGCAACCAAGAGCGCCAGCGGCCGCAGGAGCTGCCCCGCTCGATCGCTCTAATCTTCTTTGGTGCGGGGCCGTCTTGATAGAACGGCATGCTAAACGTCGGGCTTCCGCTGGCGCGCGCATCGGTCGAGCTGTGCTTCGAGCCGTCGGAGCGCTTCGTGGCCGAGATCGCCCGTTGGGTCACCGACTTCTGCCGCATGACGCTGGAAGATCTCGAGCTGGCCTCACGGCTGCACCTGGCGGTCTACGAGCTGGCGGAGAACCTGGTGAAGTACGGCTCCGGCCACACCGTGAGCGTCGATTTCGAGGTCTGCCGCTCCGAGCTCGGGGTGCTGCTCCGCCTGCGCACGAAGAACCGCAGCACGCCCGAGCGCCTGAACGAAGCCGTCGAGCTGCTCACCCGGATCCGCGCGGCCGAAGACCCCGTGGCGCTCTACGATCGGATGATCTTGGAGTCGGCGCCCCGAGAGGATCGCTCGGGCCTGGGTCTGGCGAGGATCCGCGCGGAAGGGGAGCTCGAGCTGGATTTCTCGCGCGACGGCGACGAGCTCAGCATCGTGGTGGAAACCCGAGTCACCCCCGGAGCCCGTCCATGATGGTGTCGCTGCCTGCCGTCACCAAGGACGGCTTCCGGCTCGAGGTCGTCGCTGGGGCGGGGCCAGCGGTGCGCTTCTCGGGCAGCGGCGACATGGAGGCGGTCGCCGACGTGAAGCGGTTCCTCAAGCTGCTCCACGCCGAGCTTTCGACGGCGAAGGCCGCGGAGGTGCGCGTGGACTTCGCCGAGCTCTACTTCATGAACTCGTCGTGTTTGAAGGCCTTCGTCACCTGGGTCCACGAAGTGGACACCCAGGGCAGGCCGTACGCGATCCGATTTTTGACCAATCCCCGCCTGCACTGGCAGCGCCGGAGCCTGGCCACCTTGCAGCGCCTCGCCCCCAAAGTGGTTGTCATCGAAGAAACTTGAAAGGCCCGGCGTCCCGGGCGAACGGGGAACCCTCTGACTCATCCCCTCATTTCCATCGGAGCTTTTCTTCCTTCGCGCCGCTCCATCCTGCAGTGCCACGCGACGGATTCGACGGCTACCCAACCGGCGTCCGGTCTCGCCGGACCTCTCTTGGGCTTTCGGTCTCCCTCGCAGATCGAGATCTGACCGTGCCAAAGACCGCTGAAGCGTTCCTGCCTCGGGGGCCCCCACCCCCTCGGCGGCAAGCGCAACATTTTCTGCTGTGATCCGCCGGAATTTGTCAGGGAGGCCCCGATTGCTGCGATCGCCTCCCCGTGGTTACCGCTGAGCGCTGCGCGTGCACCTTGCCAGCACGGGGGTTGTCGTTTGATCGTATGGATCCTCGCATTCCTTTCGACGCTGCCGATTTCGGAGGCCGATCGTGACGAGCCGGAGTGGCAGCGCCAGGCGCGCTTGAGCCTCGTCGCGCAGGCGGTGGATCAGGCGGCGGTTCGCCACGCCGGGGGCGAGGTCCGCCGCAGCGAGCTGGCCTGCGCCCTGCTCGCGGTGGGCTGGCGAGAGTCGCACTGGTCGGCCTACGTCGGGCAGGCGCGGTGCGAACAAGGGACGTGGAACTGCGACGTGGATCGGCGCACCGGTTTGCCCCGGGCGCGCACCTACTGGCAGCTTTGGCCGGCGGCGTGCCGACCGCTGGAGTCCGTTCCGCCTGGCTCCGACGCCGCGGTGATCGTCGGCGCGGCCTGCGCCGCGCGCTACCTGGCTGCCGGCAGGCGAGCGTGCGGTTCCTGGCAGGGCGCGTTCGGCTACTACGCGGGCAGGGGTTGTGAGTGGCCCGGCGGGGAGCGCCGCGCGCGGCTGATGCAGCGGATCGTCGCCGCGATGTGACCGCGCCCGGCGGCGGCGTCCGCCGCTTCTGATCGCAACGGAAACGGCGCTCCTGCGTGTCGGTGGCGACGCACGGGGCGTGGGGGCCGCGACACTCTCGGCGAGGGGCGCTCGCGCGAAACGGGCCGTTTTCCCGGGCCGCGGCAGCGTCGCCGCGCGAGCACATCGCTTGCAGCTGGCGACCCGTCGCGCGCTCCGGCGCTCCCGTCCGTTCGAAGGAGGCTCATGAACCGTCACCTGCTGTTCGCGCTCTTGTGCTGCACCCTCACCTTGCTTGCCGGATCGGCCGCCGCCAGCGCCGCGCCTCCCGACGAGAAGACCCTCTCGCCCTATTTCTTCGTCGAAGACGCCGAGCCAGGCGTCGACGCGCTGCCCCTCAAGGGCACCAAGGTGGAGGTCGCCATCGTCGGGCCGATCGCCGATGTCCGCGTGACGCAGACCTACGAGAACACCGGAAAGAAGCCGATCAACGCGCGCTATGTGTTCCCCGCGTCGACCCGCGCCGCCGTGCACGGGCTCGAGATGACCGTCGGCGACCAGGTCATCCGAGCCAAGATCAAAGAGAAAGAAGCCGCGCGCCGCCAATACGACGCGGCCAAAGCCGCGGGAAAGAACGCGGCGCTGCTCGAGCAGGATCGCCCGAACGTCTTCACCATGCGCGTGGCCAACGTGATGCCGAAGCAGTCGATCGTGGTGAGCTTGCGCTATACGGAGCTTATCGTCCCGACCAGCGCCGTCTACGAGTTCGTGTTTCCGACGGTGGTGGGGCCGCGCTATTCGAACCGGCCCGCCGCGAAGCACAACGACTCGTTCGTTCAGACGCCCTACTTGCCCGAGGGGCGGCCTTCCCCGGCGCCTTTCGAGCTCACCGGGAGCCTGTCGACGCCGCTGCCGGTCAAGCAGGTCACCTCGCCATCGCACAGGCTGACGGAGCAGCGCCGCCACGACAAGCTGATCGACTTTTCGCTCCCCGACGCGGAGCGGCTCGCGGGCGACCGCGACTTCATCCTGCGATACCGGCTCGCTGGCGACGCCGTCTCGACCGGGCTCAGCTTGTACGAAGCGAACGGCGAGCGCTTCTTCTTGCTCGCGGTCGAGCCGCCGGCGCGGGTGGCCGCCGAGCAGATGCCGCCGCGAGAAATCGTCTTCATCGTCGACGTCTCCGGCAGCATGCACGGGTTCCCGATCGAGACCGCCAAGCTCCTGATGAAGGGGCTCCTGGGCACGCTCCGGCCCCAGGACAAGTTCAACCTGCTGCTGTTCTCCGGGGCCTCGCAGGTCCTGTCTCCGCGCTCGCTGCCAGCGGACGCAGCCAACGTCTCGTCCGCGTTCGCGCTGCTCGACGCCGAGCAGGGCGGCGGCGGCACGGAGCTCTTGCCTGCGCTCGAGCGCGCGCTGAAGCTGTCGCCGGAGCCGGGGCTCTCCCGCACGTTCGTGGTCGTGACCGACGGCTACATCGACGCCGACAAGCAAGCGATCGACCTGGTCCGAAAGAAGCTCGGCCAGGCCAACGTCTTCGCCTTCGGCATCGGCAGCTCGGTCAACCGCTACTTGATCGAGGGCCTCGCCAAGGCGGGCCAAGGAGAGCCCTTCGTCGTGACCGAGCAGGCGCAGGCGGCGACCACCGCTCGGCGGTTCGGCGAGTACGTCGGCGCCCCCGTGCTGACCGACGTCCGCGTCCGCTACGAAGGTTTCGGCGCCCACGACGTCGAGCCCCCGGCGATCGGGGACTTGTTCGCCGAGCGCCCGATCGTCGTGCAGGGCAAGTGGCGGGGGGCGCCCAAAGGCAAGATCCGCGTCACCGGTCGAGCCGGTGGCGGCGTCTACGACCACACCATCGACGTCGCAGCGGTCGCCACGCGCAGCCAGGACCGGGCGCTCGCCTATTTGTGGGCGCGCCAGCGCATCGCGGAGCGCTCCGACTTTGGGTTGGGGGAGCCGAGCCCGGCTGCCAGGGCCGAGGTGGTGCGACTCGGGCTGCGCTACAACCTGCTCACCGCCTACACGTCCTTCATCGCTGTCTCCGAGCGCGTCGTGAACCCTGCGAGCGGCGCCCGCGATGTCGCTCAGCCGTTGCCGCTGCCCCTCGGGGTCTCCGAGCTGGCGGTCGGGGGTGGCCTGCAGCACGCGCCGGAGCCGGAGCTGTGGCTGCTCGCCGGCCTGGTCGCGCTCGGGCTCGGCGCCGTCTCGGTTCGCCGGCGCCGGTGGGGGGCGGCATGACGTCCGAAGCCCTCGAGCGGACTGACCACGGTCCACGGCGACCCGCGGGGGTGCTCTCGACCCTGGTGTGGCTCGCGCTCGTGGCGACCCCCGCTGCGGCGGTGAAGCTCCGCTATGGGAACGCGCCCGTCGATGACTACGCCTTCATCCTGCGCCCCACCTGCGGCCTGGTGTCGCTCGTGAGCGGCGAGCGCTTCGCGCAGGTGAGCGGGTTGGGCTGGGTCTGCAAGGAGCTGGAGCTCGCCGTCGTGCCTGCCTGCGCGGGCATCAACTACCTGGTCGTCGTCTGGCTCACCTTCGGGCTGGGGCTCGGCGGCAAGCGGGTGGGACTTTCGCGCAGGCTCTGTTGGCTGCCGATCGCCGCCTTGGCAGCCTTCGGCCTGACGATCGCCGTCAATGCCGTGCGCATCGGCCTCTCGGTGCTGCTGCGCGACGTGTCCCTCTCCATCATTTCCGCGGAGCAGGCCCACCGGGTGCTGGGGGTCAGCGTCTACCTGGTCGCGCTGTGGGCCATCTACGAGGTCGCGCAGCACCTGCTGGAGCGGCCAGGGGGTGTCTCAGCAGCAGCACCCGAGGCCGCCGTGCCGCTGCCACGGGGGGTGCGATGAAGCCCGGTGCGATCTGGATCCCGCTCGCGTGCTACCTCGGCGTCACGGTCGTGGTCCCGCTGCTCAACGGCCACCTCGGACGAGGTGCGAGCACGCACTTGCTGACCGTGGTGCTCACCGCATCGCTGCTGACGCTGCTCCGCATCGCCTTCGGTAGAGCGCGGCAGCGATGGCGAAGGTAGCACGGGCGCGCACATCGCCCATCGTCGCCCCCGCCGCGCTGGAGAACACCGATGGCTCGGCAGGGCGGAGTTTGCGGCGCAAGCCGTGGGTCGCGCTATGATTGACGATGGGTGCAACGGCTGGAGCTTCGGTACGACAACGTGACGGCCTTGATGACCGATCACGAGCAGAACTTGAGCCGGCGGCGCGCGTTCGTGGCCGGCGCCGCGCCGCTGCCCCCGCGCGCGCCCTGCGAGCTCGTCGTCGTCCATCCCAGGAGCGGCCGAGAGTTTAGCGTCCGCGCCGAGGCGGTGTGGGCCGACGGCGGCGGCGTCGGGCTCGAGCTCACCGGTTTGGACGCCGAGGTGAAGCAGTCGCTGGCCACGTTCGTCGCCGCCGACGCCGAGGGCTCCGTCCGAGCCTCGAACCCAACCGACGACGAAGACGGCGGCGCGCCGCAGCGCAACTTGTTCGACCGCGTTCGTGGCATGAACAGCCGAGAGCGCGACGAGCTGGCGCGGACGGGCAGCTTGCCCGAGCGGGTGGCGATCGAGCGGATCTACGGCGGGAGCGTCTGGGAGGGGCTCTTGCAAAACCCGCGCATCACGCCCGCCGAGCTCGCCCGGATCGCCAAGAACGGATCGCTGCCCAAGCCGCTGGTCGGCACGATTGTTCAAAATGCCGGCTGGCTCGGCTCGCCCGAGCTGCAGCGCGCGCTGTTGTCGAACCCGCGCTGCACGGGCGCGCACCTGGAGCGGGTGTTGCGCGCGCTGAAACCCGCGGACTTGAACCGGCTCGCGCAGCACTGCCCGTATCGTGCGGAGGTGCGCTCGGCCGTGCACCGGCTGGTCGCGCGCAAATGATTCAGGCCGTGGCCGGCAGCCAGCGGTGCCCGTTCCTGAGGTAGCGATCGACGCGGACGGTGTCGAAGCGGCCGGCCGCGAAGGCGCGCACCGTGATGGTCACCTGATCGTCGCCGAGCTCGATCAGGTTGTAGGCGTTCGGATCGCTGCGGAGCCGCGTGGAGGTGGTCGTCGTCGCCTGAGCGACCAGCATGCTCCGCTTGATAGTGGAGTGGTGGTGCACGACGTCGGCGCTGAAGGCATGGTGCAGGTGGCCAGCCAGGAGCAGCTCGACCCCGCACTCCTCCAGCGCCTCGAGCGCCCTCCGCGCGTGCCCGACGATGTTGGTGCGACCGGCGATCGGGAGCGGGATGAACGGGTGGTGGGTGACGACGATCTTCGTCCGCTTCGCGGACCCCGAGAAGCGGGCGCGGATGACGTCGAGCTGGCGGGATGAAATCCGGCCTTCGCGCAGCAGGTGCGCTCGCGCCGTGTTGACCCCGAGCACGGCGATCTCATCGTCGACGAACAGCGGCTCGGTCTCCGCCGCGATGTAGCGGCGGTAGGCGCCGAAGGGGTCCAGCAGCCGCTCGAGCGGACGGTGGAAGGGGGCGATGTCGTGGTTGCCGGGCACCATCAGCCGCGGCTCCGGCAGGCGGTCGAGGAAGGCCCGAGCTTGCGCGAACTGCCAGGGACGGGCCCGCTGGGTCAGGTCGCCGCTCACGACCACCAGATCGGCGCGCTGGCCGCGCACGTCGTCCAGGAGGCTCTGCACGACGGCCGGATCGGCCCGCCCGAAATGCAGGTCCGAGAGGTGGGCCAACGTCCGCATCAAGGGACCGAGCCGGCGCGACGGAGCGTCAGGTAGAAAAAATCCCGAGTGGAAGGACGCCGCAGGTAGTCGTCCTCGTGAAACAGGAAGCCTTTCACCGCGCTCAACGCGACCAGGGTGCCGCCCTCGTCCGGGCGATACAGCACGAACTTGGGATAGGAGAAGTTGACGTCGAGCTGGGCGACGTGGTGCGCCCCCGCGTGCTGCATGCCCTTG
>Ga0079224_100015815_pt1 | contig 10582 bp, 5 predicted proteins | sample Stecom2015_FD_80414 | JGI IMG/M metagenome (GOLD analysis project Ga0079224, IMG submission 80414) | Agricultural soil microbial communities from Utah to study Nitrogen management - Steer compost 2015 | ecosystem: Environmental > Terrestrial > Soil > Agricultural land | place: USA: Utah...
CTGAACCTGCGCACGAAGATCATCGAAATCCCGGCATCGGCCAATCTGGTGCTGATCGCCGGCAACAACGGCGACGGCAAGACCGCGCTGTTGGAGGGCATCCGCTACGCGCTCACCGGCGAGCTGCCGCGCGGGCTGGAGTTCAAGAAGGACGTGCCATCGCTCATCACCGAGGGCGAGGCGGAGGGCGTGATCGAGGTCGGCGTGCTTCACGCCGACGGGCGCGAGCAGGAATACCGGGTCAGCCTGAAATCTGGCAGCGCCAAGGAGGTTCCGTTGAGCTCGCTGGGCGCGCTGGCGGTGTCGCCGCAACGGTTCACCGAGCTTGACCCCAAGGGCCGGCGCAAGGCGCTGTTCCAGCTGTACGGCATCAATGTCGGCGTGGAGGCAGCGACCAAGGAGCTGGTCAAGGACGGGCACGACGCCGGCCGCGTGGCCAAGATCAAGACCGCCCTGAGCGGCGGCTTCGACGCGGCGGCCAAGCGCGCCAAGGAGCTGCAGAGCGAAGCGCGCGGCGGCTGGCAGACGCTCACCGGCGAGAACTACGGCTCGTCCAAGGCCGAGGGCTGGGCCGCGCCGAAGCCGGAGGCGCCCGATTCGTCCGAGATACCGGCGATCGAGGCCCAGCTGGAGAAGAAGAAGGCGGCCGCCGTGGAGGCGATCAAGCATCGCGACGAGCTGTGCAGCATCGAGCGCCAGCACAAGGAGGCCGCCGTGGCGCGCGACGAGGCCGAGCGCCTGCCGCGCCTGCAGTCCGATCTGGCCGTGATCGAGGAGAAGATCGAGGCGGCCACCCGGAAGCGTGACGAGGCGCGCGCAGCGCAGGCGTCGGCCGGCGGCTGGACCTGCCCCTGCCCGGCTTGTGGCGTCATGCTGATTTCCCCGAAGTCCGGCCAGCTGGCCGAGCACAAGCCGGGCGAGGTCGCCCCGCCGCAGGCCGCCGCGCAGGCGGCCGCGGCCGAGGCCGAGCTGAGCATGCTGCGGTCGGAGCTGCGGGGCGCGCAGAAGGCCGTGGAGAGTGCCCGGGCCTACCAGCTGATGCTGGAGCGCCTGCCCGACCGCCCGGCACCCGGCGCGCTGCAGGCGGCGATTCAGGCCGCCGACGACGCAATTGCGGCCGTCGACACTCTGCAGGAGCAGCTGCGCGTCGCCACGCAGGCCCGCGACGCCGTGCTGTACGCCTCCCAGACCACGGCGCGCGCCGCGGCCCTGCATGCCGACGTGATCGCCTACGGCGCGCTGGCGGACGCCGTGCAGGCCCTGCCGGCGAAGTATCTGGGCGAGGCGCTGGGCAAGGTGAACGCGGTGCTGGGCAAGGTCTCCGAGGCCGGGTTCGGGCGCCGGGTGGTGCTGGGCGAGGACATGGAGCCGCGCTACGGCACCATCCCCTATGCCATGTGCTCGGAATCCCAGCGGTGGCGCATCGAGCTGGCGCTGGGGCTGGCCTTCGCCTACGAGTCCGGCGGCCCGGTGCTGATGGACCGGTTCGACATGGTGCAGCCATCCGACCGCGGCGCCATCCTCCAGCTGCTGGCTGAACAGGATGCCGCTCAGGTGGTGCTGGCAGCCACGCTCAAGACCAAGCCCTCCCTCCCCGACGACATGCCGGTGTCCGCCCACTGGCTCGGAGCAGACGCATGACCTTCGACATCGCGCATTTCTTCCACCTGCTGATCCTGCTGGTGTTCGCCCACTTTCTCGCCGACTACCCGCTGCAGGGCGATTTCCTCGCCAAAGCGAAGAACCGAAACACGCCTGTTCCGGGCGTGCCGTGGCAGCAGGCCATGACCGCGCACGCCGGCATCCACGCCGGCTTCGTGTACGTCATCACCATGTGCTGGCCGATGGCGCTGCTGGAGTTTGCGTTCCACTGGCTGATCGACGACATGAAGTGTCGCGGCGAGCTTTCGTTCAACAGCGACCAGCTCCTCCATTTGATGTGCAAGGCGTTCTGGGCGGCCATCGTGGTCGGCGCGGCGGGTGTGTCATGAGCTTCCCCATGATCGACGAAACCTTCTACCTCGTGCTCGCGATGAAAAATAACGGGTGGGGGTTGACCGGCAGGCTCACGGCCCGGCAGCCATCGCTGTCGCGCAACGAGATTTGCGTGGAGTTGAAGGTCCAAGTGCCAAAGGCGCTGTTCTCCCGCCCCGCCTTGAAGGCGCTGGTGTCTGTTCCGAAGGATGCCCCGGCGGGCAGCCCCGTCATCACCGCCGAGGTGGCCAACAACGTGCGCGAGCTGCTGCAGCAGCAGCTCGGCATGCGCGTCGAGGTGACCGTGCCAGAGGAGCCCGAACGGTGAGCGCACGCCCCCTTGTCCGTCGCCAGTCCCCGAACAATGGGCTCGCGGTCGGCGGAAGGCCGATCAGGGTGCCGCGCGGCGTGAACACCGTCCGCGCAATGCTGCGCCGGCACCTGCGCGAGGAGGGGCGCAGGATGCAGGATCTGGCGCAAGCGTGGGGCTGCAAGCCGGGCAACGTGTACGACTATTTCTGCGAGGACCGCCCGTTCTCGCCGCAGCACGTCGAGGCGTGCATCAGTTTCCTGCAGCTCGACGAGTTCGATGCCGCCGAGCTGCGGCTGCAGGGCGCGCGCGAGGCGGGATGGAACATCGACCCGAAGTACCTACTGGAGCTCGAGGATGGATAGCACGCAGCAGACTAGCCTGAACGTCGTCGCCGGCACATTCGTGGACACCGCGGATAGCAAGCGGCTGGCCCGGCTCCATGCGCAGGCGATAGCCCTGCCAGACGAGTTCTGCGAGTGGCTGGAGCTGAACTGGCCGATCTGGGACGAGTTCGTGAAGCTGTCCGACCAGATGCGAACGCGCGGGCGCTCCTACTACTCCGCGCGGGCCGTGATGCACGTGCTGCGCTGGCACCGCGCCCTGAAAGATCCGACCGAGACCGACTACAAGATCAACAACAACCGGTCGGCGGCCATGGCGCGGCTCTACAACAGCATGCGCAACATCGAGTTCTTCCGCACGCGCGGCCGCGCGGGAGCCGGGGATTGAGGCGCCAACCGAAACCGGGCCGATTCAGCCCGCTGTCGTGACCACCAAAAGGAGACCACCATGAGCAAGACCAACATCAACATGCAGAAGGTCCAGTCGTCGCAGATTTCGGAAATCGGCTACGACAAGGAAAGCCAGACCCTCGCCGTGCGGTTCAACGGCGTCGGCGACAAGCCGGGCCGGCTGTACCACTACGGCAACGTGTCGCCGGAGCTGTTCGAGCGGTTCGCGAGTGCCGATTCCAAGGGCTCGTTCTTCATCCGCAACATCAAGCCCAACCCGGGCATGTACCCCTACGAGAAGATCGACGAGACCAAGCAGGACGAGGCCGAGAAGGCCGAGACCGCCTCGGCCGAAGTCGGCAGCAGCGAATCCGACCCGGGCGCGCAGGGCGGGTCGACGGAAGCGGAAGGTGGTGACGAGGGTGCCGACCGCAGCAACGTCGAGTAAGATGCGCGCAACTAGGAGGCCAGAAGCAGTCACGAACGGACCCCTCGGGTTGCTGTGCGCGCGGATCGCTACCGCGCGTCACCTTGGGGGCCTACTAGGACAACCTGCGGATTAAGCCCCGTTCCGTATCCGGCCTTGGGCCGTAAGTCGCCGGGGCACCCACCGAGAACAGGCTGGTCGGAGGCGTCGAATCCTCCACGGGGGCCGGGAAATCCGGCCCCCTTCTTTTATTCCAGCCCGCGCGCCATGCGATCGACGCGCATCGCGATCATGTTGCGCTGCCGGTTGAGCTCGTCCAGCCGCGCATTCTTCTCCTTGGCCGACAGGTCCGGGCCCGCGGTCACGGCGCGAATCTGCTGGTTGATCTTCGCCAACTGCTTGTCGGCCAGCTTGTACGCAGGCCGAGCCGCCAGCTCCGGCGACCGTAGCAGGCTGGACAGACGCTCGGAATCGCCAGACCGCGCGGCGAGCCTCGCCGAAGCATAGATCTCGTCGATCTTGCGCTGCGCTTCGTAGAACCGGGTCAGGTATTTGCTCGACGTGGCGTCGGCGTCCTTCACGAAGTTGCCGATGACGAACAGGTTGCTCACGCGGCTCAGGTCGCGCTGGGGGGACGCCGGCATCCCAGCCACGTCACGAAGCAGGTAGTCGGAGACGTGCAGCACCTGCACGCCCAGCCACCCGAAGTAGCCGCGCACCAGATGCTCCATGCGCTGCGGCGAGACGCCGACGGCCCGCCCGGCCAGTACCGCGCCGGCGCTGGTGCGGGCGGTGTAGCGATCGCCCGGGAGCAGGTTCTGCTGGCCCATCGAGTCGATAGGTGCCTGGCGGAACATATCGTAGTTGAACAGCGCCTCGGTCGCCGGTCTCGCGATCTGCGGCACGGGATTGAGCGCGAGTGTGCCGGAAGCAACGCCCATCAGGGTCGTCGCGAAGTCACGCGCCTTGTAGTCGCCGCCCGACAGCATCATTTCCGTGCCGCGCTCAACGATGGTCGCCATCGCGCCCACCTCGAACGGCTTGGGAATGTAGACCCACTTGTCGGTGCCCGGCAGCTTCAACACCCAGTAGTTGTCACGCACGTAGTCCGGCAGCTTCTTGTAGTCGTCGTCGTCGGCGTTGATCAGGTACAGCACCACCGACGCCACGGCCAGCGTACCGGTGACCGCCAAGAACCGGCGCGGGTCGCGCGCCGCCCCGCGCGCGAGGCGATCCAAGCCCTGCAGGCGGGCATTGAAGAACGGCAGCACCTGCGACAGCGCGCGGATCACCGACGCCGAGCCCATGCTGGTGAAGTTCATCAGGTCGCGGGCCTCGAAGCTGGCCTCCAGATGCGACCGTCCGGCCTTGATCGCCCGGTCGTAGATGACCGCGCGGTTCACCGTCTCGATCTTGTCGCCCCACTCCTGCCACCAGTCGTATGCCTTGCGCATCGCGCCCAGCATTTTCGACCGCGAGTCTAGGATGTCCTTGTTGTCGATGCCCAGCTCGATCAACCGCTTTGCGTGCGCGGCCTGATTGCCGTCGTTGATGACGCCAAATCGGATCGCACCACCGCCGGCCAGCAGCGAAACTCCATTCTCGTCGGTCTTCATTCCGTGGAACCCGTCGATCGCGTTCTTGATCGGGTTGAATCCCACGTCCGCGGTGGCGATCGCCGACAGCATGTCGCGCGCGAGGTTCCGGATCCGGAACGACGGGTCGATGGTGACCGAAATGGTCAGCATGCGCTTGAACTTGCCAGCCGCTCGCATCATCGGGTTGTCGTAGCCGGTGAACGACAGGCTTTCCAGCGCCTCCAGCACCAGCGGGTCGTCGACGGTGTACCACGCCTTCTTGCCCTCGCGCATGATCCAGACCGCGCCCTTCTGCTGTGCGCTGGCCTCCTCGGCGATGCCCATTTCGAGCGCGTCGTCCATGGCGTTGGTGGCGGCCATGTTGCGCATCGAGGCCGACAGCAGGTGCGACCAGTTCCCGAGAATGTTCTCCAGCGGGTCGCCCAGCGGCTCGGTGCCGCCGCGCAGGCGCTTGATGACCTGCTGGCGCAGCAGGCCCTTGATCTGGCCGGGGCCGTTGTTCTGGTCGTCGGCCATCACGCGGTAGAACGGAATGTAGAACTCCGACTCCCAGATTCTGCGGCCGGCCGGGTCGATCACGCCGGCCTTCTGGGCGATGTCGAGCATGGCCTTGTTGTACCGCTGCAGCTCGCGATGGGCCTGCGCGTAGACTTCGCGACGGCTGCGGCCGTCGGCCATCGTCCCCTGATTGAGGCGCTTCATTGCGGCAATGTCGGTGTCGCTGAACAGGCGCTCGCGGTTGGTGTGCCGGCCGTGGATGTCCTTCGTCGGATCCAGCGCGCGCAGTCGCGCGGCCTCGGCGCGCGCGGCCTCCTCGCTGGAGTGCCGGCTCACCTCCTCGCCGTCGACGAACACCGTCCACTCGTTCGCGAGAGCGTCGGCGCGGTTGCCGGCCACCCACATGAGGAACTGGTCGTGCTCGCCGGCGAGGTCGGACAGCACCTTGCGGAAGCCGCCGGTGCGCTCGCCGATGTCGAATGCGCCTTCGCGCACCACCGGGATGCCGTGCTCAAACACGGCCTCCAGCGTGCCATCGGTGGCCTTCGACAGGTGGGCCTGCATGAACGCGGTCGGGTTCAAGTCCTTCAACGGTCGGAACTGGTCGAAGACCTTCTGCACGAAGCGCGCGGCGGCGCGGTCCTTGATCTTCTCGACGCGATCGGTGAACCGCTCCTTGCGGCGGAAGGTGTCGAACTTCTCGGCCGCGGCGCGCTGTTCAGCATCGAACCGGTCAGGGATGGGGTTGTCCGGGCGCAGGGTCTCGTCGATCGCATCCGCGGCGCGTCCGGCCGCCGCGCCGCCGCGCCGCACGGCCGACGTGATCGCGGACGGGTCCATGCTGCCGCCCAGCCGCACGCCCTCGGACAGGCGCGCCATCCGGACCGCGACCGGGTTGTTGCTGGCGAAGTCGATCAGATCCGAGCCGGACTCGATCAGGGCGCCCAGCAGGGTCTCCCGGCTGCCGGTGACTCGCTGCCCACCGACAACCCGGCCCACCAGATCCTTGAGCCACTCGAACGCGGTCTTCGGCTTGCGATCGGCCGGCGCCGGGATGCTGTCCAGCCAATTCTGGAACGTCCGGCTCGACATCCCGTAGGCAAGCAGCTCCTTGGTGTTCGACAGCGGGCCGCGGGGGTTCTCCAGAATCGTCCGCAGCGCGGGCGGCAGGGTAGCCATGTCCAGCCCGGCCGCGTGCGCCTGCGCCGCCGCCAGCAGGTCGTTGAACTCGGCCACCGCCTTGCGCACCACCGGGCTCGCGTTGCGCAGGCTGCGCGAGGTGAGGGAGGCCGACGTGGCGGCGTGCAGGGCCTCGTGGATGATGATCTCCGGCAGGGCCTGCCGGATCCACACGTCGTTGCTGCCGATCCGGTAGGCGCCGGCATAGTCAGCGTCGGCCGGCGGCGCGACCAGCTTCACGCCCAGCGCCCTCATCATCGGCGCCAGCTTGCGCGCGAAGTAAGCGTAGTCGGCGCCAAGCCGCTTGTCGCCGTCGGCCTGCTTGGCCACCGCTTCCAGCAGCTGCGACAGGTCGCCGGTGGCCATGGCCGCATCCAGCGCGCGGCGGGTCTCGGGGAACTCTTGCATCGTGACGCCGGTGTCCGGGTCGGTGCGCAGCACGATTCCGGCCGGAAGGCGTGGCGCGTCGATCCCGGTCTCCGGCGGGGCGATCGGGCGAACCTCGCCCACCCGCTTGCCGGCATGACGCAGGCGAGATGCGCGGCGATGCGCTTCGGGCAGGGTCGCCGCGCGGTCCAGCTCCTTGCCGCGGGTGTCGTAGATGCCGAACTCGGTCTCCGGGCGACTGAACAGCGGCAGCCCGGCCAGCGCCACCTCGCGCATGGCATCGGTGAGGTCGAGGGTGTGGACATCGGCAAACTTGGGCGCGCTCCCGGGGTCGCCAAGCGGGCGCACGCGAACCTCGGAGGAGCCCACGCGCCCGCCCAGCTTCTTCGCCCACTTGTTCACCGCCGACGGCAGGATCTTGTCGTAGAAGGCGCGCATGCCCTCACCGCCGACCTTGAGGTCTACGCCGGACAGCTCCTGCATGTAGGGGCGCTTGCCCTGCACCTGCGTGCGCTGGCCTTCGCCGGCGACGATCTTCTTGGCGATCTCCTTGCCGACGTAATCCTCCAGCCGGTCCTCGGGGATGCTTTCTCCCAGCATGTTGCCGCGGCCGCGGGTTATCGCGCTGACAGCGTAGGTGCCGTCGTCGTTCTTCGCGTACAGCAGCGAATCCACCTGCTGCGACAGGTCATACCGCTGCGCCTGCACCTCGCCCGGCGTCCACGCGATGCGGTCGAAGCCGTTCTCCGCGGCGTGGCGGACCATGCGCTTGAAGGCGAGCATGGCCCACTCGTCGGTGCCCTTGAACGGGGCGTCGGGAACACTGCCATCGGCGCCCATGGCCGCGGTCCACTCGTCCTCGACGGCCAGCAGCTGCTGCCGCAGCTCGGCCTCGCGCGCCATCAGCGTCCGGAACCGCTGCATTTCTGAGTCCGGCAGCGCCGCCGCCTCGTCCCTGACCGCACTGCGCTCCCGGTTCAGGCGCGAACGGTCGGCCTCGATGTCCTTGATGCTGCGCTTGGGCTTATAGCCGCGCTTGCGCCCGGCCTGATGCCAGTCGGATTGAATCTCCTCGATGAACAGCACCCGCTTGCCGTCCACGTCGGTGCGCTCGTTGAAGCGGACGTGGGCCAGCACGTTGGGCTGGTCAAAGTGAGGCGATCGGTAACTCTTTGCGCGCGCCTCGTCCTCTCTTTTGCGCTGCCCTATGATGATCGCACGAAGGATTCCGCCTGCGTCGCGCTGCGCTTGCGTAAAACCGTATCCCTGCGCAATCAGCCGGTCTTGCCCCCCTAGTGCGCGCTCTAGGCTGCCGTATCTATCGACAAGTTCTGCTGCCGCCTCCACGGCGTCACCAGACCATCCGGCGTCGATAAAGGCGGCTTTCTTGCCGCGAATGTCGTCGCCAGATTTATACATGGGCTCAGGCATTGCTGCTGCTGGCAACGTCAGCAGCAGCTCGCGGTAGTTGGTGCCGCCGGGGAGCTGGAACTGCTGGTAGCGGGTCTCGCTGGTGGCATCCGGGATGTCGGCCGCCTCGTCGCGGTCCATCGTGTCGCGGATGGCGTCGTTCGACGTGTTGCCCTCGCCCATCAGCTTGCCGTCGGCGTCGCGCACCACCCACAGGCCCGGCCTGGGGTCGAACTCAACGGTCCAGCCATCGGGGAGACGGGCCACCACGCCCGGATCCGGGCCGCCGAGGTTCACTTCCTCGATCCGCACCTGATGGTCACGCACGTAGCCGGCGATCGCGTCGCGGCTCACCGGACCGTCCTGCTGGTCGAGCCATGCGTCCACGCCCAGCCAGTCGCGCTCGGCCTGCTTGAACTCGCCGCGGCGCTGGGCGCCGTCGAGCCAGCCCTTCCATGCCCGGGCATCGGCCTGCCTCGGCGCGCCCTGCGCGCGCTCCACCGCCTCGACCATGGCCGAGAAGAACGGGCTCGCGCGCTCGGCGAAGGCGCTGCCGCGGCGGTCGCCGGCCTGACGCGCGCGACGGCGCTTGGTGACCTGCTTCGCGCCCTCGGCCACGATCGTCTGCAGTTCTTCGGCAGCCCATGCGTCCACCGGGAAGCCCATCGACCGCAGCCAGCGGCGCACCGCGGCGAACACCCGCGCCAGCAGGCTGGTCTTGACGTTGCGCTCGGCGAGGATGGCAAGGAACTCCCGGGCGAACGTCGACGCGCTTTCGTTGCCGTAGCGGCGCACCGCGGAGTCCATGGCGGCCTGCATGGCTGGGGACAGCTTGTCCCGGCGCCGGCGCAGCTTGGCCACGTCGCCCACCACCTGCGTCCACTGGGCCTTGCCCATGACCGCCTCGACGCCGTAGTGGCCGATCGCCTCGTGCGCCAGCACCTGCAGGCCCCGGGTCACGTTCGGGATGTTGTTGGCCACGAGGTAGACCGTTCCGCTGCCGTCGTACCAGCCCTCGGCGGTCTCCCATCCGCGGTGGCGCTTGGCCTCGGCCGGCAGCTCCTCGGCCAGCGTGACCGTGCGCACCACCGGAATGTCGCCGCGCCAGCTGGACATCACGCGCTGGACGGCGCGGTCCAAGACGCCGGTGTCGACCCAGCCGGTGCGCGCGCCGGGCGCCGGGCGCGACTGCGCGCCGCGCGGCGTGCTCAGGATCGCGCGCGCCTCCTCGGCCATCGACGGCGGCGCGTAGATGGCGGTGTTCGACATCAGGACTTCGAGGGCGGCCGCGGCCTTGTCCTTCGGCACGGTCGCGCGCATGGAGTCGCCCGACGACACGAAGTCTCCGGTGTGCTCCAGCAGTCGCTTGTTCAGGAAGAACTTGCCGCCGCGCGCGCGGCTCTTGGGGACGCTGATTCGCAGACTGCCGTCGTTCTCCATCTGCACGCGCACGTTCTGGTCGCGCGAGGCCACGCCGAACCTGTCGGCGTCCGGGTTGGTCGTGGTCGACAGGAACCGGATCAGGTCGTCAGGCGAACGGAAGTGGTAGTCGCCGTAGGTGTTCTTCTCCAGCTCGAACTTCTTGGGCAGCAGAATCCCCTGCTCGATCGAGCCGTCCTTCTTGGTGAATGTGATGATCTGGCTGCTGGTGCCGCGCATCTCGCCGTAGGCGCCCAGCAGGTTGCCGGTGATGATCTTGGCGATCTGGGTGCCTTGTGCCTGCTCGCGGAACACCGAGTCGAGGGTGACACCCCAGCCGCTAATCGGCGCGATCTCGATCTTCGACCACTGCGAGGCGGGCACCACGATCGAGCGCAGCGGCCCGTTGACCGCCAGCACCACCTGAATCTTGCTCAGGCTGAACGGGTTGCCGCTGCCCTTGTGGCTGTTACGCACGTCGAGCACCGTGGCGTTGTAGACATCGCCATTGATCTCGACGCGCCACAGGCTGCCGATCTGGTGGCCTCGCAGGAAGTTTCGCCCCGCCACCACTACGGGGTCTTCGACCACATGCCGCTGCCCGATGGGCGCATCAGGGTCCGGCTGCTTCGGCTTGGGAGCATCC
>Ga0079224_100015816_pt1 | contig 10582 bp, 8 predicted proteins | sample Stecom2015_FD_80414 | JGI IMG/M metagenome (GOLD analysis project Ga0079224, IMG submission 80414) | Agricultural soil microbial communities from Utah to study Nitrogen management - Steer compost 2015 | ecosystem: Environmental > Terrestrial > Soil > Agricultural land | place: USA: Utah...
CTTTTACTTTTTTCCCCTTCCATTTTGGATTAATCGTCTGTATGTTGGCATTGATTTTATTCTCTAACCATTTGCAAAATTCTTCTGCACCTAATTTAGTCATACCTATTGCTGGAAATTCTTTATAAGCAGGATGCGAAAAATAGACATTGGTCATTCCATTGAAAAATGTTTCCCAAATATCATCGCTGCGTTTGATCTTTGGGTAAAGCTCTGTATTTGTCGACTTAATATCTTCTTCGAATTGCGAGTAAAGTGCGTTGTGAACTTCTGTTTTAAAAATGAAAAATTCTGAAATATGGGCATTTTGTGCCGTTCCTTTTTCATCTGTCCATATTAATTCTCCACTTGGAATGGGTGCCCAAAAATCTCTTTGAGTCCACTTTGTGAAACTTTTTGCTGAAAGCTGTGAAGAGGAAAGGATTGCAATAAAAAATAGGTGTAGGTTTTTCATAGTAATGAGTTAATTAGTATATAGTTATACGTAAAAAATTAATGTAGGATTTACGTATTAACATATTTTAAATTTTACTGTAGAGCGTTATAAATTACTTCTTGTACTCTAGCTCTAATATTTTTACTCATTAATAGTTTATTCTCGGCAGATGGATGTACTCTATTGCTTAAGAATACGTATAAAATGTTTGTTTCAGGGTCCATCCACACCATGGTTCCTGTGAAACCTGTATGGCCATAACTATTATAGCTAACGCATTCGCATGGAGTACCGCCTGAATTTGGAGCTCTATCGAAGCCCAGTGCTCTACGATTTCCGTTGGCGCAGAATCGACATTTACTGAACTCTTCAACGGTTTCGGTTTTAAAATATCGGTGACCACCATAAACCCCTTTGTTCAGATACATTTGCATCATTTTGGCTAGGTCGTTTGCATTGGAAAATAAGCCAGCATGTCCTGCTACACCGCCCATCATAGCCGCGCCTTGGTCGTGTACATAACCTTGAAGTAGTTGTTTGCGCCAATAAGTTTCATTTTCGGTTGGAACTATACGCTCTTTAGGGAATTTTTCAAGCGGTTTAAAGGTTAAAGTGGTAGCTCCAATTTTCTTGTAAAACTCTTCTTGAACCAATACATCTAAGGTTTTTTCTTTCCAGTTCTCAACTATATTTTGTAAGAAATAGAAACTTAAATCGCTATATTCATATTTGCCTTTTTGTCCAAGTGCAGTGGAGTACATTTTTACGAACATTGAATCTTTGTAAGTGTCTAAAATATACAAGCTGTCGGCTACTTTAGTGGTTTTACCTGGAACCGGAGTTTTAGAGTATATGGCAGGATCTAGAACTTTCTGATCGTTCCTGGTTTGGAGGTAAAAAGGAATCCAACTCTTTAAACCTGCTTGATGCGTTAATAGATCTTCGATTTTAATGTTTTCTTTATTGGTTCCTTTAACTAGACTTTCATAATCACCGAATTTGTCTTTAAGGTTAAGTTTACCTTCGTCGTACATTTTCATGATCATGGCAAGGGTAGAAGTAACTTTCGTTACCGATGCTAAATCGTAAATATCAGTGTTTTTAACGGGTGTTTTTTTGTCGTAGGTATGGTGGCCAAAACTTTTGTAATAAACCACTTTACCATTTTTTGCAGCTAAAATTTGACATCCAGGAAAGGCTTTGGCAGCAATGCCTTCTTTTACGATAGCTTCGATTTTATCTAGTTTTTCTGAAGGTACTCCAAGCTCTTCGGGCATAGTATATTTGAAACGGAATGGCATATCTGAATCTAAGCCAAACCCAGCTTTCCAAGTTTCGTTAATGCTAATTGGTAAACGACCTTTTGATTGAATACCGCCAAAAATTAATTGAGCGGCCATTTCTTGAGCCATGGAATTGTTTTGATATGCAATAATTAATCCTTGAGTAGGATGATTTACCGGCATACCTTTTAATGCATACGCATTAGCAAATAAGGTAATGATGCATGTGTTTTGAGCGGATAATTTTTTAATAAAATCTTGGTCTCCTTGATAGATTTTATAAGGTCTCCAAGGGTTTTTGTCTGATTTATGAATTGAAATAAATACCTTGCTGTAATTCTTTAATTTTCGAAGTAAATCAGCATCGTTATTGGTATTGCGATCTTCACTTAAATCGTATACATCAACTTGTGTATATAAATTTAAAGTGTTGGCAAAAGCTTCATCAGTATCGTTTCCTAGTCTTACTAAAGCAAAATTTTCGTTTTCTAAATTTTTAATTGGAACGATATTATTTTCGTTTTTTACTAAAGTAAGAGCATGTTCAAAAAGAGTTCTATTTAGGTATTCAGCTTTTTTTGTAAAGAGGTCTTGTTTAATATTTTTAGTGTCAATTTTTTCGAAGTGTGTAAGTCCTAAACGATATTTAGCTTTCAGAATACGTTTTACTTTAGCTTCCATATCCATAGGGTCAATTCTACCATCATCAATGGCAGTCATGATAGCATTAAGAACATTTTCTGGATTTTCGGGCATAAGTAAAATGTCGACACCGGCATTTAAGGCACGAATGCTAGCTTCGGCTTGAGGGAATTTAGCAGAAACACCTTTCATATTTAGGGCATCGGTTAAGATTAAACCGTCGAACCCCATTTCAATTCTTAGCTTTTCAGTTATAATTTTTTTAGAGAGTGATGAAGGCAGATTTGGGGTTGAATCTAGGGAAGGAATATATAAATGCCCAACCATGATACTTCCAATTCCTGCGTCTGATAAAGCTTTGAAAGGGAAAAGTTCTAAAGTATCTAAACGTTTTTGAGAATAAGGAATAATAGGAAGGTCTTTATGAGAATCTTTATCAGTATCTCCATGACCAGGGAAGTGTTTACCACTGGCTAAGACGCCACCTTGTTGTAGTCCAGCGGTTAGAGCAATTCCTTTTTGGGTAACATTATGTTTAGATTCACCGAAAGAACGTGCACCGATAATTGGGTTAGCCGGATTATTATTGACGTCGAGCACAGGCGAATAGCTGAAATTTACGCCTACACGGCGAAGTTGACGAGCCATTTCGAGGCCTACTTCGCGGATGAGTTCTTGGTTTTGAATGGCGCCCAGGGTCATTTGCCAAGGGAATTTGAAGGTGCTATCTAGACGCATGCTTAAGCCCCATTCATAGTCGCCACTTATAAACATGGGTACTTTGGCTTGAGCTTGGTATCGATTGGTTAAATGAGCTTGTTTTACTGGTCCGCCTTGGAAAAATATGATTCCACCCGGTTGCATGCGGGCAATCATATCTTGAGTTTCTTGATAGTTTTTTTCGTTTTTATTGCTGTATGCTGCAATAATAAAAGTTTGAGCAGCTCTCTCGCGTGGGGAAAGAGCATTGTAGACAGAATCTACCCAATTACGTTCTTTATCAGTTTTATAAGAACTTAATTGGTAGTTAGAAACAAACTCTTTCTCCTTTTTTGCAGAAGAAAGTAGGACAGACATTCCTAATAAAACACCAAATGCACCATTCATAATGTTAACAAAAATAACAGTCTAGCCATGTAAAAACTCGATTTTTTATTTTTTTAATTCATACAACAATGTGAATTGTTTGTTATGACAAACGAAAAGCCATGAAGATTCGTTATATTTGTAACAAAGATTTAACGATATGTTGCTTCAAAGATTAAGTATATTCAAACAGAGAAAGCCGCGCGCGTTTAATTTTAAACCGATTCATTTAAAAGATGAGAATCTGGATGAGAGTGCCTCTGCTGAAAGTCGTATACGCGCTGCATATGGAAGCTCATCGGAAAAAACTATCCGTGAAAAAATGGAAGATCGACGCCATTTTGGAGGGACATACGATCATGAAAAAGCAAAGAAGAAATTATATTTCTTGGCGGTAGTATTAATTGCGATCTTGATTTGGATATTTTTATTTTAAGTTTCTACTATTGTATATAAACTCATATCCTTTTCTTTTCCTTTTAATTTGATGCTGCTTACGAATTCAGCTTCGAAATAAGGATAAAGATTTAGTCTACGAACCACATATTCACTTACTAGGAGTTTTTTGTGTAGCGGGTGACATTGATTCAGGATGCGTTCGCTGGTATTTACTACATCTCCGTGGAAAACGATATCACTTTTAAGTTTACCTATAATGGCTGTAATAACTTCTCCACCGTGTATTCCAGCTTTAAATTCAGGAATTATATTGAAGTTTTTAAGGTATGCAGATTCTAATTGTTGTAGGGTTTCTTGCATTTCGAAGAAACAACGTATGCAGTTGTTCTTTTTAATTCCGTCTTTAATTTCCCAGGTAATAACAACTGCGTCGCCTACGTATTGATAAATTTCGCCTTTAGTTCTAAGGATTGCAGGAGATATATCGTCGAAGAAATTAGCGAGAAGTTGATGATATTGTAAAGGGTCTAAAGTTTCTGCAAGCGCAGTAGATCTATTAAGGTCGATGAACATAAAGATACGTTCTTCGGTTCTTGGTTTGTAGTAGCGACCAAGTAAATAATTAACTAAGGTTCTAGCACCAAGGATACGTGCGGTAAGTCGAACGAAGTTTAGGATAAAACTAATTAAAAGAGTTAGAATTAAGAATCGGATACCGGTTTCTGGGGTAGAGAATATGAATTCGATTTTTTCGTCATAAACTTTTGCAAATTCGTCTTTAGTTAGAAAAATAGTATAGATACCAGTACTAACTACGATAGAAAGGAGGAATAAGCCTCCCATGGCTAGGGTTCTGGTGGCCATAGATACTGCGAAGGAGCTTCCATCGTCGACTTTTGTATATTGTTTATCGTAGTTTCTTAGAACTATACCGATGAATATACCAGAAATAAGACTAAGAATAACTAAGTGTTGGTCTATATCCCAAAACGAGAAGTTTAGGGTAAATGAGATTAACATTCCAAGCGAAGCCGACTGGATAATGTAGCGTAAAACCTTTTTAGAGCGTTTGATAGTTCGTTTGCCTATACGGCGAGTAAATCCATTTTTTTCGTCGAGTTTTAGCTTTAATTTTTTAATTTTAGTGGCATTTTTCTCTTTGAGAGGGGTGTAATTTTTATCGGCGTAATGAGTGAAGAAGTTAGTTTCGTTCAAGTAATTTTCTTGAATTTGCAGCCATTCAGCTTCACCGTGTTCTTTATCGAGATAAATTTCCCATTCTTTGCGAAGACGTTCGCCTGCTTCGGTAAAATTGATTTTTCCCATACCAAGTCTATCGGCATCAATCATACAAGCTTCAAGACTGTTTTCGGGTTCATGTTTATAGCGAGTTGCGTTAATGCAATCGCGAACTTTTTGAATTTTATATTCGGGGAAATTGTGTTCACGAAGGAAATTTTCGGCAATTCTAATACTTTCGTCTTCGTGGCCAAGGTATTTAAAGCAATAGCCAATATCGTGGAACCACGCAGCAATAAGAAGAATTTCAAGGTCTTCGTTATTGAGCATTTCTCCTAATCCAATTTCTTCTGCAGCCGAGACTACATCTTTAGTATGTTGTACATTATGATAGGTTAAAGTGCTAGGTAAATTTGCAATAAGAAATTCCTCGCAATAGTCTTTAACTTTAAAATAAATAGACGATTTATACATACCGAGTATAAAGATATGAGGAATTTGAATATCTTGTTTTGAAATATTGAAATCTTGCCTTAGATAGGGGAGAATTTGAATCAATTCTGTACATTTGTAAAAAATAATAAGACACATGAAGCGTAATTATGCCTTATTGCTAGTAATAGCATCATTAGTAATCGTATCGTTTGCTCGTTTAATTGAGCATCCTTTTAACTTTACTCCTTTAGTTGCTATGTCGATTTTTGGAGTATATCAGTGCAAAGGAAAATGGTATAGCTTTTTATTGCCATTAGTAGCGATTTTCTTTAGTGATTTATTAGTAAATGTATTTGTTCAGAATTCATATTTAGATAATCCATTTGCATATTTCGCTACAGTTACTCCATATGTAGGATATGCAACTTTATTATTAATAGGTTGTTTAGGTCTTATTATGAAGAATGCTAAAGCAACTACAGTTACTTTATATTCATTAATTGGTTCTGTAGTGTTTTATTTAATAACGAATACAGCCGCTTGGATCACGGATCCAGCAAATTTATACAGTAACGATTTAGCTGGTTTAGCACAGTGTTTATATGCTGGAATTCCATTTTATAAGAATGAAATTACTGGAAGCTTTTTCTTAAATCAGTTAGTCGGCGATTTATTCTTTAATGGCTTGTTATTCGGAATGTTTGCATTAGCAACGAATAAATTTAAATCATTACAAACAGCTTAATATTTGCCCCGATATTCGGGGCATTTTTTTGATATGAAACTACATGCTATAGATACGGGTTTATTTAAATTAGATGGTGGAGCTATGTTTGGTGTAGTTCCAAAAACTATGTGGAATAAACTAAATACAGCTGATGAAAATAATCTCTGTACTTGGGCTATGCGTTGCTTATTAGTTGAAGATGGTAATAAGCTAATTTTGGTAGATACAGGAATAGGAGATAAACAATCAGAGAAATTCTTTAGCCATTATCATTTACATGGTGATGATAGTTTAAAAAAATCGATAAAGAAATTAGGCTATACATTTGATGATATTACGGATGTAGTACTTACGCATTTGCATTTTGATCATGTTGGTGGTGCTGTTGCTTTCAATGAAAAGAAAGATGGATATAGACCTGTGTTTAAAAATGCGATTTACCATAGTAACGAAGTACATTGGCATGCAGCAATTAAGCCAAATGCACGTGAGAAAGCTTCGTTTTTGAAAGAAAATTTCTCACCTTTATTAGAAAGTGGTCAATTGAATTTCTTGAAAGAAGGTTCAAAATTGGGCACATCTATGGAGTTTATATTCGTTAACGGCCATACCGATGCACAAATGCTTCCATTAATTACTGTGGGAGATAAAAAGGTTTTGTATTGTGCAGATTTAGCTCCAAGTATTCATCACTTAAAACCAGCTTGGGTTCTAGCATACGACATAAGACCATTAGATACTATGCGGGAGCGAGAATTGTATTTTAATCGCGCGGTTGATGAGAACTGGATTTTAATGTTCGAGCACGATGCATATAATGAGTGTGCAACAGTGAAAAGGACTGAAAAAGGTGTTGAAATAGATCAATTATTTAAAGTTTCTGATATCTAAAAAGCAGTTTTGCTGAATATATAATTATAGGAATTGGCTAATTTGTGGAGCTAACCATTGGATATAAATTTCTAAAAAAAAGAAGCCGTTTCTAAAAGAAACGGCTTCAAAAGTTATATAGATTATAAATCATCTAAGTTCGGTAGAGGAGCTTTCTCATAATCCTTTTTCTTAGGTTTTAAGAAATTAGGTAAGAAAATATCAATTAATCTTTCATCAACAGTAACACGAGTTCTAGATTTACCAGCTACAACAGTCCAATCTTCTTTGTATTTGTATTGAGGGTCGAATAAATCGTAAGAACCGTCGCTAAATCTAACGTGAATAGCTTTAATAAGCTTGTTTTCGATTTTAACTTTAGCAACATAACAATCGCATTTAGTTCCATTTCGGATAGATAAAATCGCATTATCGTACATACCATCTACCACATCGTATCCACCTCTTTTTTCAAAGAGTTTCATGTATTGGACAAAACAATTGTCGTCAGTGTCAATGTCTTGAGCGAAAGACAATAGGGGGAGTAGAGCAGTTAATAATAGTATTAGTTTTTTCATTACGATTTTTATGTATTGATTTGGCGTAATACAAAAATATAGGAATATTGTTTCTTTCAAAATATTTATTCATTATTTTGTAGTTATGCAAGACCAAATTCGTAAGGAGCTTAGTTCAGCTCAAGAGATATTAAATACATTTATTTCTGATCCTGCTAATATAAGCAAGATAGAAGCCGCTATTGATATTTTAGTGGCAGCGTTTAAGTCGGGCCATAAGGTTCTTTCTTGCGGAAATGGTGGCAGTATGTGCGATGCTATGCATTTTGCAGAGGAGTTAAGCGGCCGTTTTAGAAATGATCGCCGTGCCTTACCAGCTCTTGCGCTTTCAGACCCGTCTTATTTGACCTGTGTAAGTAACGACTATGGTTACGATTATGTGTTTAGTCGTGGGGTTGAAGCCTTTGGGAAATTTCACGATGTTTTACTGGCCATTAGTACATCCGGAAATAGTACCAATGTTTGTATGGCCGCAGTTAGAGCAAAAGAAATGGGCATGAAAGTTATAGCACTTACTGGTAAAGACGGTGGTAAATTAGCCGAAATTGCCGATGTGGAAATACGCGCTCCTAAGTCTGATTTCGCAGATAGAGCTCAAGAAATTCATATTAAAGTTATTCATTGCCTCATTCTAGGCGTTGAAACTAAACTAAAATAAAAGAGGCTGAAATTTACTCTCAACCTCTTTTTTTATATTACTTTTTAGGTTCTATCAATTTTTCTACCATTTTTAACGAGCGTATTTGGTAAATTACCCATTCTGGTAAAATCTTCATAAACATAACTGATAGCTTGGTTGAAAGCCCTGGTATCGACCTTGCTTTCCCTTTAAACATGTCTTTTACAGCTTGTTTAGCTACAAAATCAGCAGGTAACATTATACCTGTTTTACGACCTAATTCTAAGTTAACTACGTTAGGGTCGTATAAATTCGTAATTGTTGCCCCAGGTAATAAGCAGGTAACATTTACTCCATAATATTTAAGCTCGTATCGTAATGCTCTAGTGAAATAATTCAAATATGCTTTGGTTGCTCCGTAATAACCTATAGTTGGGAATTCTTTGTATATCGACATAGATGAGGTATTCATAATATAACCTCTTCCTTTTTCTTTAAAATCTTTACCAAATAAGGTACATAATAAAGATACTGTTAATACGTGCAATTGAATTTTATTAGCAGCTTTTTCAAGATCAGCATATATAATTTGACCAAAGAAGAAAAAACCTGCATTATTAATTAAAATCTCTACATCGAAAGGTTTGCAATAGTCGTATAACTCTTGTGCAGCCTCTTTTCTAGCTAAGTTACTTGAAAAAACTTCTACTTTTACATTGTATTCTTTAGAAAGTTCTTCTTTTAATTCTTGAAGTTTTTCTGTTTCAATACTAACTAAAATTAAATTATAACCTTTTTTGGCAATTTCTTTTGCCATTTCAAGTCCAATCCCTGAAGAGCTTCCAGTAATTAATGCATATGTGTTTTTCATGCTAAAAAAATGTGCGACAAAGGTAAAATTTTAATTAAGTCGTGCTATCTATTCTTTTTCTGCCCAAATTTCTATATCCATTTCAATTTGTTCTATAAGGAGCTGAATTTTATTGTTATTCGTTATATTAAATGTATAGGTAACTTCTGGACTAAATCCTTCAACTATAAATTTATTTTCTCTTACTGGTATTAAATCTAATTCAATATTATTATTGAAAGGCACATATAGTCTTCCATTATTGAAATAAACTTCTATGTCTTTTCTGTTTTCAGACTTATAAACTCCAACATATTTTTTTTGAATAGTTGTGTCTAATTCTATTCTGTTTTCAATAGGTAAGTTGAATAGAATTTTTTGAATGCTTTTAGTAGGTAGTTTAGAGTTTTCTAAATTCATGTTTTGTAACATGATAACGGTCCAATCTTCGTCTAAATATTTTTCTATACTTGTTAAATAACCAGCCCAAGAACCAGTATGGTATGCTTTTTTACCAAACTTTTTATTTTGAGATATAAACCACCCATATCCATAATTAGTTGATTGTTCATTTTCTAATTGAAACTCGCTAAATAATTTAGAACTTAATTCAGGATGTTGGGTTAAATATCTCGACCATTTAAAAAGGTCTAGAGTAGTTGAATTAACCATCCCATCGCCCACTACTCCATCTAGCTTTACTACGTAAAAATCAGACCCAAAATAATCGGGAGTTACTTTTTGTTGCAAATCATGATGATAATAATAACCTAAGGTAGAATTTGGTACATTTTTAGGTGCAAATCTTCGTCTGTAAACTAGAGTGTTTCTCATGCCAATTGGTTCGAATATTACTTTATTAAGATATTCTTCATAACTCATGTTACTAACTCTTTCTATGATAGTTCCCAGTACTAAATACCCGGTATTACTATATTCAAATTTGCTTCCAGGTTTAAATTGTAGAGCTGGAGTTCTACTTTTAAACAGCTTTAGAATTTGGATGTTGTTGTAAATCTTGCCAGAAGGTATTAAATTATCTGCAAATTCCATATAATCAGGAATTCCTGAACTATGCTCAATTAAATGCTTAATAGTGATGTTTTTATAGTGCTTTAATTCAGGAATATATTTGTAAACAGGGTCGATTAGGCTTATTTTATTTTCTTGGATGAGCTGAAAAATAGCAAATGCTGTAAATTGTTTTGATACAGAAGCTAGTTCGAATATGCTTGAATCATTGAGAGGAACATTCGCTTCAAAATTGGCAAATCCAAAATTACCTGTATAAATTATTTGATCTCCTTTTGCAATTAAAACATTGCCATTAAAAGATTGATTAGAATGAAGATTTAGGAAAAGAGAGTCGAGTTTTTGGGGTAAAATGGTATTATTTTGAGAGTTAATTCTAGAAATAC
>Ga0079224_100015817_pt1 | contig 10582 bp, 8 predicted proteins | sample Stecom2015_FD_80414 | JGI IMG/M metagenome (GOLD analysis project Ga0079224, IMG submission 80414) | Agricultural soil microbial communities from Utah to study Nitrogen management - Steer compost 2015 | ecosystem: Environmental > Terrestrial > Soil > Agricultural land | place: USA: Utah...
ACCTCGGGAACCACATCCCGGCCGAAGATCGTGCCGCTCAGCCACGGCAACATCTGCATGTCGGCGCGTCATATCGACCGGACGCTGCAGTTGAGCCACGAGGACCGCTGCCTCAACATCATGCCATTGTTCCACATCCACGGACTGATCGCGGCGGTGCTGTCGTCCATGGCAGCGGGCGGTAGCGTTTTCTGCACGCCGGGCTTCAACGCGCTGCGCTTCTTCAGCTGGCTCGAAGAAGCCAATCCCACCTGGTACACGGCGGTGCCGACCATGCACCAGGCGATCCTGACGCGGGCGGAGCGCAACAAGGAGATCATCGAGAAGGTGAAGCTGCGCTTCATCCGCTCGTCTTCCTCCTCGTTGCCGCCGCAGGTGATGAAGGCACTGGAGGAGACCTTCGGCTGCCCGGTGATCGAGTCGTACGGCATGACCGAGGCGTCGCATCAGATGGCGAGCAATCCGCTCCCGCCACGGCCGCGCAAGCCGGGTTCGGTCGGCATCGCCGCCGGGCCGGAGATCGCGATCATGGGCGAGGACGGCACCCTGCTCGAGCCGGGCTCGGTCGGCGAGATCGTGATCCGCGGCCCGAATGTCACCCGCGGCTATGAAGCGAACCCGGAGGCGAACGCCCAGGCCTTCACCGAGGACGGCTGGTTCCGTACCGGCGATCAGGGGGTCATGGACGCCGATGGGTATCTGACCATCACCGGACGCCTGAAGGAGATCATCAACCGCGGCGGCGAAAAGGTGAGCCCACGCGAGGTGGACGACGTGCTGATGGACCATCCGGCGGTACAACAGGTCGTCACCTTCGCGATGCCGCACAAGATGCTGGGCGAAGAAGTGGCGGCCGCCGTCGTTCTCCGGGAAGATCAGCAGGCTACCGAGCAAGAGATACGGGATTTCGCTGCACAGCGGCTCGCAGACTTCAAAGTGCCGAGGCGGATCGTCTTTCTCGAGGAGATCCCGAAGGGAGCGACCGGCAAGCTTCAACGCATCGGTCTGGCGGAGCGGCTGGGGTTGAGCGAGTGAAGATCTGCATCTACGGGGCGGGCGCGATCGGCGCCCATCTCGGCGGCTATCTCGCGCGGACCGATGCCGAGGTCAGCCTCGTCGCACGGGGCCCGCACATGGAGGCCATGAAGCGGAACGGCCTCCGGGTCATCACCGCGGACGAGGAATTTGCCGTGCGCCCCACGGTGACCGACGATCCGGCGAGCCTTGGGCCGCAGGACTATGTGATCGTCACGCTGAAAGCGCACCAGTCGCCGGGCGTCGTCGAGCTGATGCAGCCGCTCCTGGGTTCGGAAACGGCCGTGGTCACCGCGATGAACGGCGTCCCGTGGTGGTATTTCCACGGTCTCGACGGGGATTGGGACAAATCTCCTATCGAGAGCGTGGACCCAAACGGCGCCCAGTGGCGCGGGATCGGGCCGCAGCGGGCGATCGGATCGGTCGTGTACGTCGCGAGCGAAATCATCGAGCCGGGGGTGTGCAAGCACTTCGACGGTGACTCCTACCCGCTCGGGGAGCCGGACGGAACGCGCTCCGAGCGGGTGCAGGCACTCTCCAGGAAGATCATCGAATCTGGCCTGCGCGCGCCGGTGCGCACACGCATCCGCGACGACATCTGGATGAAGCTCTGGGGGAACCTCTCGTTCAATCCGGTGAGCGCCCTGACTTGTGCGACACTCGGCGAGATCGGCAACGATCCCGGCACCCGCGAGGTCATTCGCCATATGATGGAGGAGGGCCAGGCAATCGGCGAGAAACTCGGCGCCCGGTTCAAGATCAAACTGGAACGGCGCCTGCAAGGCGCTACCGAAGTGGGCGACCACAAGACGTCGATGCTGCAGGACCTGGAACGCGGCCGCCCGATGGAGATCGGCGCCCTCGTCACCGCCGTGGCCGAGCTCGGCGATCGGGTCGGGATCGACACGCCCTATATCGACACGGTCTTGGCCCTGGTCACTCTCCGGGCAAAGACAGCCGGCCTCTACGTCGGATGACCCTCCCCTAAGTCGGATGGAGCGCCCGGTCGGAAACGCCGGACAAATGCCGACCGACTAGTTGCAAATGCTTCTCACTTTCCCTAGTTTGGCCCCCGCCACCGGGGGCTGCCGGTCCCCGAATCACTTCGCGAAGATCGGGGAGAATGAGGGCGGTGATCAAAAGGCTCGGTATGGCGGCGGCGGTCGCCGGCATTCTGGTTACATCCGGGCCGGCGACAGCCGAGTTACCCGATCCGGCGGCGGTGGTCCGGACGTATGCGGATATCGCTCTCGCCGCCTACGAAGACTCGCTGGCGGGTGCGCGCCGTTTGCGCGAGGCCGTGGTGGCCCTCGTCACGTCCCCATCGGAACAGGCGATGGAAGCGGCGCGCCAGGCGTGGGTCGAGGCTCGCGTTCCCTACATGCAGACCGAGGTCTACCGTTTCGGCAATCCGATCGTCGATGCATGGGAAGGCAAGGTGAATGCCTGGCCGCTGGACGAGGGACTGATCGACTACGTCGATGCCAGCTACGGCGAAGCATCCGATCAGAACCCCGGCTATGCAGCGAACGTGATCGCGAGCCGAAGCCTCAAGATCGGCAGCGAAGAGATCGACGCCTCCACGATCACCAAATCTCTGCTCGCCGACACGTTGCAGGAACTCGGCGGCATCGAGGCGAACGTCGCCACCGGCTATCACGCGATCGAGTTCCTGCTTTGGGGACAGGACCTGAACGGCACCGGCCCCGGCGCGGGTGAGCGCCCCTGGACCGATTATTCCCGCGAGCACTGCACGAACGGAAACTGTGACCGGCGCGGCGTCTATCTCCTCACAGCGACCGACCTCCTGATCGACGATCTCGCTTCGATGGTCCAGGAATGGTCCCCCGACGGCGCGGCGCGGCGGCACGTGACGGACGACCCTATGCGCGGGCTGGCCGCAATCCTGACCGGGCTCGGCAGTCTCTCCTACGGGGAACTGGCGGGTGAACGTATGAAGCTGGGGCTGATGCTCCACGACCCCGAGGAGGAGCATGACTGCTTCTCCGACAACACGCATGAATCGCACTACTACGATGTCGTCGGCATGCTGAACGTCTACTCCGGAACCTACACGGCAACCGACGGCCGCAAGCTGGCGGGTCCTGGCCTCGCGATGCTGGTGACGGCGCAGGATCCGGCGCTGGCGGCCGAGATGTACGATCGCTTGCGTGAGACTGAAGCGGCAATGCACCGGCTGAAGCGTCGTGCTGAGACGACCGAGGCCTACGACCAGATGATCGCCCAGGGGAATGCGGAAGGAAACGCCGTGGTGCAGGCGGCGATCGATGCCCTGGTTGCGCAGACGCGGCCGATCGAGCGGATCGTGCAGGCGCTCGGCCTGGAGCCGATCGCGCTCGAAGGGTCGGACAGTCTCGACGACCCGGCCGCCGTCTTCAAATAGGCGAAACAGGCGTCTGGAACTTCCATGCGATCGTCCGCGATCACGGCGGCCCTCGTTGCCTGCATGAGTTTGCTGGCTCTGGTCGAGCCGGCGGCGAGCGACGGTCGCGATGCCGAAGCGGAGGAAGCCCGCATCACCGAAGTGACGCGCCCTACCGGCGATTTTTCCCGGGCGGAGCCGTTCGAGATGCGACCGGCGGGCGCGGCGACGGTGTTCAAGGCGCTCGACCGCGACAGCTTCTCGCATCCTTCGGCCAACATGGATTTCACGCGGCAGCGCGACTTCAAGATCGGCAACGCCATCTTCCGGAAGGAGTGGGTCTCCTCCCCCTCCTCCACCCCGTCGTCGGACGGTCTCGGCCCGTTGTTTAACTCCCGCGCTTGCCAGCACTGCCACCGCAAGGACGGCCGCGGCCATCTCCCGGTCGAAGGCGAGGTCCCCGAGGCGCTCTTCCTGCGGCTGAGCATTCCGCCCCAAACCGAAGCGCAGCGGGAGGATCTCCGAACCAATCGCATCCGCGTGGTACCAGAGCCTTCCTACGGCACGCAGCTCCAGACATTCTCGATCCAGGGGCATCTCGCCGAGGCGAGGCTCGGGATTGAATACGACCCGCTGCCGGTGACGCTGGCGGACGGCACCCGGATCGAGCTCAGGAAGCCACGCTACGAGATCTCGGACCTCAACTACGGCCCCCTGCATCCGGAGACGATGGTATCGCCGCGGATGGCCCCACCGATGATCGGCATGGGGCTGCTCGAAGCGATCCGCGAAGCCGACATTCTCGCGCTGGCGGATCCCGATGATGCGGACGGGGACGGCATTTCCGGGCGGCCCAACCGGGTCTGGAACGCCGAAACGAACCGCGTCGACCTCGGCCGATTCGGCTGGAAAGCCGGCAAGGCGAGCATCGCCGACCAGACGGCTTCCGCATTTGCGGGCGATATCGGCATCTCGACACCGATGTACCGCCCCGCCAGCGGCGACTGCACCGAATTGCAGGTGGACTGCCTGAACGCGCCGCACGGCGGGCCGGCGGCCGAGGACACGGTTGAAATCAGTCAGGAGCTGTTCGACCTCGTCGTGTTCTACAGCCGGAACCTCGGCGTTCCCGCTCGCCGCGACGTCGAGAATCCTAAGGTCCTTCGCGGCAAGGAGCTGTTCTACGGGTCGGGCTGCATCGCCTGCCACAGACCGAAATTCGTGACCGGACGCGACGCCGACCCGGAACACGCGTTCCAGCTGATCTGGCCCTACACCGACCTGCTGCTGCACGACATGGGCGACGGCCTCGCCGACGGCCGGCCCGAGGGCGAGGCGGATGGGCGCGAGTGGCGCACTCCCCCTCTCTGGGGGATCGGCCTCACCGAGACAGTCGGCGGCGAGGAGCACTACCTGCACGACGGGCGGGCGCGCAACCTGCTGGAGGCGATCCTATGGCATGGCGGCGAAGCGGAAGCCGCACGACAAAACGTGATGCACTTGAGCGCCGAAGAGCGGGATGCGCTGATCGCGTTCCTGAAATCGCTCTGAGAGGTCCGATGAACCGCTTCCGATGGTCGATGCCCGCCGCCCTTGCCCTCGCCTTCGTCATGTTCTCTCCTCTTCGTGCCGAAGCAGCCCCGGAGATCGACGAGGCCACCTATGCGCGGATCAACCAGAGCCTCGTCGAGCGATACCTGGTGCCGCGGTACGAAACCCTCGCAGGGGCGGCTGCCCGGCTGAAGGATGCAGCCGAAGGATTTTGCGCCGGAAGGCATTCGATCGAGCCGGTGCATTCGGCCTACGACGAGGCGATGGACGCTTGGATGGGAGTTCAACACATCGGCTTCGGCCCCGCCGAGCTGTTCATGCGCAGCTACCGCATCCAATTCTGGCCGCAGGCGCGCGGCAAGTTCGGGAGCGCAGTCGAGGAGCTTCTGGCCACCGACGATCCCTCGCAGCTCACGCCGGAGGCTCTCCGCAATGCCAGCGTCGCGGCTCAGGGCCTTCCCGCCATAGAGGTGCTGCTCTACGCGCCGGATGCGGACCTCCCCGGCGACGAGGGTGATGGCGTCAGCCGATGCGACGTTCTGGTGGCGACGAGCGCCAACGTGGAGGAGATGACGGCAGGCCTGCTGAGCGACTGGACCGGCGGCGAGGCTCCCTTCACCGGCATTCTCGGCAGTCCAGGGCCGGAGAACCCGTATTTCGAAACGGCAGAAGATGCCACCCTCGTTCTCTTCAAGAGCCTCTATGCGGGACTGGAGCTGATCCTCACCGCCAAGCTCCGACCGGTGCTGAGCAAATCGGCGGAAGCGGCCCGCCCCGATCTGGCGGAGTCTCCGCTGAGCGGGCGATCGCTTCGCAATATCGTGCTCAACCTCCAAACGCTCCAGGAAATGTACGACGTCGGCGACGGTACCGGCTTTGCCGAGGCCGTGCGGACCCGCGGCGATACCGAGCTGGACGAGCTGCTGTCGAAGGCTTTCCGGATGACGCGCGAAACCGCGGAGTCGGTGAAGGATCCGATGACGGAAGCAGTGGGCTCCCCGCAGAAGCGGCCGCAGCTCGAGAAACTGATGACTCAAGTGCAGGCCCTGAAGCAAATCGTGCAGACCCGACTGGCGGATGCCCTCGGTCTCGGAGTGGGTTTCAATGCGCTCGATGGCGATTGACAGACGCACCCTGCTCGGCGTGCTCGCCGGTGCGCCTCTGCTCTCGGTCACTTCGATCCTGGCACACGCCTCCGGCGGACCGAGCCCCCTCTACATCAGCGCCCGGATGAAGGACGGGACCCACTACGTAACGGGTCTGGCTTCGGACGGCCGCATCATTTTCGACCTCCCATTGCCGGCCCGGGGCCACTCGACGGCCATCCATCCGGCGCGCCCGGAAGTGGTGCATTTCGCCCGCCGGCCAGGAACATTCGCGCGGGTGATCGAGACGGCCGGCGGCCGGGTAATCCACGATATCGAGGCGCGTCCCGATCGGCACTTCTATGGACACGGCGCATTCTCGCCCGACGGCACCCTCCTCTATGCCACCGAGAACGACTTCGAGAGAGCGGCCGGCGTGATCGGGATCTATGCCGTCGATGAAGGTTATCGACGCGTCGGCGAAATGCCGTCGCATGGCACCGGGCCGCACGATCTGCGCATCCTGGCTGACGGCAAGACGATGGTCGTCGCGAACGGCGGGATCGCGACGCGTCCGGACCTGCCGCGGATGAAGCTCAACATCCCGACGATGCAACCATCGCTGGTCTATCTCGATCTTCGCGATGGCACCTTGCTGGAGGAGGTCGGTCTCCCGCCCGATCTTCATCAACTCAGCATCCGGCATCTCGATGTCTCTCCCGACGGCACGGTCGCGCTGGCTATGCAGGACGAGGGACCGAAGGGAGAGGTACGGCCCCTTGTCGGCACACACCGCCGGGGGGCGGACATCACCCTGTTCCAGGAGGACGCGGAGGCGCTCGGCTCGATGCGGCAATATTGCGGGAGCATCGCCTTCGACGGCTCGCACCGCGTGCTCGCAGCGAGCTCGCCACGGGGCGGCGTCATCACCCTCTGGGATGCGGCGAGCGGCCGTCACCTGCAAAGCCTCTCTGTCGCCGACGGCTGCGGCGTGGCGCCGGCGACCGACGAACGGACATTCATCGCCACGAGCGGCGCGGGAGGTGTGTTCGAGCTGAGCCTTTCCGGCCCGCCGTTATTGCTGGATGGAGATGCCGTCGCTGCGCCGTCGCACTGGGACAATCACGTAGTGAAAGTCCTCTGACGCCGCCGGCCGATCAGGCCGAGGTGTCCTGCTTAGACTGCTCCGCCTTGCGCTGGTAGAGCCGGGCGAAGTCGATCGGGTTGATGAGCAGAGGCGGATAGCCGCCATCCCGGACCGCATTGGCGAGGATGCTGCGCGCGAACGGGAACATGAGCCGCGGCCCTTCGATCATCACCAGCGGCTGGATATGCTGAGGCGGCACGTTGCCGACGACGCACACGCCTCCATAGACGAGCTCGACGACGAAGAACGGGTTGCCCTCGCGCTCGGCCTTGGCATTGATCTGCAGCGTCACCTCGAAGACGTTCTGCTGCAGCTGGCGTGCCTCGACGTCTATGTCGACATTGATCTCGGGCGCCTGCGTCAGCTCGCCAAAGCTCTGCGGTGCCCGCGGGTTCTCGAATGACAGGTCCTTGATGTATTGAACGGTGATCGCGAGCGGCGGAGCGTCCGCGCCCTGCCCGGTGGCTGCACCCTGAGCCTGCTCCCCCTGGCCTGCCCCACCGTTTTCGTCTGCCATGAGCCTCTCCGGGATTCGTCGAAGCGACTGGCTAGCATGTATCGTCACCGCAAACAACCGCGGCTGCGAAGTGCGATCTTAAGTACATGGAAATCTGGTGAGGTTAATCACAGAGGGCCGGCTTTCTCCCGGCGCCGGTTCCAATGTGCGCTAGTCATGGAATGACTCGTATGCTACCTCATGCCGCCGTCAGCAAGCTGCTTCCGTGCATGGCTGCGACCGATCCGCGGAGACTACAGACCAGGGGGCGGGGTGTGGGTGCTCCAATTGTGTCAGGTGCAGGTTACGCTCGCCAGGTTGGATGGGGACCGATGACGGTGCTACGCCGCTGTCGACTTGTCGTCTGCATGACGGTGCTGACCGCATCGCTCAGCGGCTGTGCCATGTTCATCTCGGACCCTGAGGAACGAGCCGAGGTGATCGAGGCGAACGACCCGATCGAAGGCGTCAACCGGCACATATTCGCCGTCAATCTCGCTCTCGATACCTTCATTCTCCGCCCCGTCTCTGTGGTCTATCGCGAGTTCATGCCGGACCCCGGCAAGGACATGGTGCGGAACTTCGTGCACAATCTGAAGCTGCCGTTCACGGCGATCAACGATCTGCTCCAGGGCGAGCCGGATCGCGCCGAGACGGCGATGAGCCGGTTCCTCGTCAATTCGACCATGGGTGTCGGCGGGCTCTTCGACGCGGCGACCGGCCTCGGCCTCGATTACCACGAAGAAGATTTCGGACAGACGCTGGCCGTTCACGGGTCGGAGGAAGGCCCCTACCTGATGCTGCCGATCTTCGGGCCTTCGAACCTGCGGGACGCGATCGGCCTGGTGGTGCAATTTTTCGCCGATCCCGTCGGGATCGCCGCCAACGAGGCCGGGGCAGACGACTTCGGCCTGATCACCGGCGGGATGGAGGCGGTGGATTCTCGTCACCGCCACGCGGAGAGCTTCGACACGCTTCAGCGGCAATCCCTCGACTTCTATGCCGCGGTCAGAAGCCTCTACCGTCAGAGGCGGGCGGCAGAGATCAATAACTACCAGTCCGACGCGGTCCCGACGACGCCGATAGCCAGCGCGGCGGGCGAACGCACCGAGACGATGGCCTTCAGCGGCGTCGAGCCGATAAGCGCGCACGACCCCACATCGGTGACTGGCAGTCTGGCGGGAACGACCAGCGATGTCGCGCCAGCCGAAGCTGCACCGGGCATCGCTGCAGGCCCGATGATGGCGGAAGCGCCGACTGTCCGCGCCCCCCAGAGGGCCATGCCGCACCAGCTCGCACCGACGGCGGCGACGCCGGAAGCCCAGATTGCGGCCCTGCCGGAGGACACCCGGCGCAACGTCCCGTCAACCCGGGTTGACGCAACCGCCATCGGCCATAAGTCGATGCCGGAAGAAGCGGAGGCCAGGGGGCCGCGGCAGATGGTGTCTCATAGATCTATGGAGCCCGCACCCTTCTCACGCGAACCGGACAGGATGGAATCCTTTGCCGACGCGATGCGTGCCTTCGACGATGCCGCCCGATCGTTCGACGAGATGACGGGTAGTTCGTTCCGGTAGGAAGTGGTGCGAGGCGGGATGATCGCAATTTCCAAACGCTTGGCCGGCTTGTGGCCGCATGGCGTCTGCCTGTTGCTGGCATTGCTCGTGGCCTCGACGCCGGCCCGTGCCGCAGATCCGGCGGCTTTCATCGATCAGCTCGCGTCCAAGGCGATCCCGGTGCTGACCGACAGCTCGCTGCCGAAAGCCGAGCGGGAAGCGCAGTTCCGGCGCCTGATGCACGAGGGTCTCGATGTTCGCCAAATCGCGCAGCTGGTGACCGGACGGTACTGGCGGCAAGCCTCCGAGGAGCAGAAACAGAATCTGGTGAAGCTCCTGGAAGATTATCTGGTCCAGCTCTACTCCGCCCGCTTCACCGAATACGCCAACGTCTCGCTCCAGGTGAACGGCTCCCGGCCGGAGGCGGAAGGAACGCTGGTGCATTCGACGCTGGTGCGGCCGAATGCCCCGCCCGTGTCACTCGACTGGCGAGTCGAGGAGGCCGACGGACGGCACATCATCACCGACCTGGTCGTCGAGGGCGTGAGCATGGTGATCACCCAGCGCTCGGAGTTCGCCTCCGTGATCCGCCAGGGCGGCGGACAGGTCCAGGCTCTGATCGACGTATTGCGGCGCAAGGTCGGCGCCTGAGCGCCGGCCGCCCCCTCTTCCGGCTCAGGCGCCCCGCGTCAGGGGCTTGTACTTGATCCGATGCGGCTGGTCGGCAGCCTGGCCGAGGCGGCGCTTGCGATCCTCTTCGTAATCCGCGTAGTTGCCCTCGAACCAGACGACATTGCTGTCGCCCTCGAAGGCGAGGATATGCGTGGCGATGCGGTCCAGGAACCACCGGTCGTGGCTGATGACCACCGCGCAGCCGGCGAAATCCACCAGAGCATCCTCGAGCGCACGGAGCGTATCGACGTCGAGATCGTTGGTCGGCTCGTCGAGCAGCAGCACGTTGGCGCCCGATTTCAGCATCTTCGCCAGATGCACCCGGTTGCGCTCACCGCCCGAGAGCTGTCCGACCGGCTTCTGCTGGTCCGATCCGCGGAAGTTGAAGCCGGCGACGTAGGCGCGGCTCTGCACCTGTCGCTTGCCCAGCTCGATCACGTCGCGGCCGTCGGAGATCTCTTCCCAGACCGTCTTCTTCGGATCGAGCGATTCCCGGCTCTGGTCGACGTAGCCTAGTTTCACCGTCTCACCCACCTTCAGAGTTCCGCCGTCCGGCTGCTCCTGGCCAGTCAACATGCGGAACAGGGTCGTCTTGCCCGCGCCGTTCGGCCCGATGACGCCGACGAGGCCGTTGGGCGGCAGCTTGAACGACAGATC
>Ga0079224_100015821_pt1 | contig 10581 bp, 10 predicted proteins | sample Stecom2015_FD_80414 | JGI IMG/M metagenome (GOLD analysis project Ga0079224, IMG submission 80414) | Agricultural soil microbial communities from Utah to study Nitrogen management - Steer compost 2015 | ecosystem: Environmental > Terrestrial > Soil > Agricultural land | place: USA: Utah...
GCGTTATGCGCGACCAGATTGTGCCCCGCGACAAAATCACTGAAATCCGCCATCACTTTTGCAGCTGGCGGAGCGTCTTGCAGCATGGCATTGGTGATTCCGGTATAGCCCTCAATAAACGTACTGATACGCATACCGGGATTCATCAAGCTATGAAAACGATCCGTCACAACGCCCCGCTCAATCATAATCGCACCGATTTCAATGGCTCTGTCACCATGATCAGGTGACAGGCCACTGGTTTCGAAATCGAGCACGATCACTGTATCGGCGTTACGCGTTGGCATACTGGAAATGGCTTATTCGGGCAGGGTAATGTTCAATTCCAACACTGAGCAGTTATCGGAGTCATCGAGATTCACGACCACCTGATCAGAGTTGATGCTGATATATTTCCGAATGACATCAATAATCTCCTGCTGCATTTGTGGCAAATAATCCGGCTGATTACGGTTGCGTTTGGTACGCTCGTGCGCCACGATAATCTGCAATCGCTCCTTGGCCAGCGAAGCCGATGACACCGCCGCCTTCTTGCGGAAATAATCAAAAATACTCATTACTTACCTCCCAGCAAACGCTTGAGAAAGTTTTTCTTTTGCACCTCAAGAAAACGATGTGGTACATCCTTGCCCAACAGACGATCAACGGCATCATTGTAAGCCTGACCCGCCTGGGTTTCCGCATCGAGAATAACGGGTAGACCCTGGTTGGATGCTTTGAGTACCGCTTCGGATTCCGGAATCACCCCCAGCAGCGGAATCGCTAAAATTTCTTCCACGTCGGTCACACTCAGCATCTCGCCTTTTTCTACCCGCTCAGCGTTATAGCGCGTCAGCAACAGGTGTTCGACCACCGGATCCTCACCGCGCTCCGCGCGCCGCGACTTGCTCTGCAAAATACCCAGGATGCGGTCAGAGTCACGCACCGAAGACACCTCCGGATTGGTAACCACGATGGCGATATCGGCAAAATAAAGCGCCATTTGCGCACCCTTTTCGATACCGGCGGGCGAGTCGCACACAATGTATTCAAAATCTTTGGCCAGATCCTGCAACACCTTTTCGACGCCCTCGGGCGTCAAAGCATCTTTATCGCGAGTCTGGGAGGCGGGCAGAATGTACAAGCCTTCAGTGCGCTTATCTTTAATCAGTGCCTGATTCAAGGTCGCCTCGCCACGGATCACATTGACAAAGTCGTACACTACCCGGCGTTCACAACCCATAATCAAGTCCAGATTGCGCAGCCCCACATCGAAATCAATTACCGCGGTTTTATGGCCACGCAGAGCAAGGCCGGTACTGATTGCCGCGCTGCTGGTGGTTTTTCCCACACCACCCTTACCTGAAGTTACTACGATAATTTTTGCCAAGGTCAGCTCCTTTAAATAATTTATTCGTTGAATAGTTTTCCGCTCGATCCATCTGGATTCTGATAGACCGGGTGGGTGGCGGATTAGGACTGCAGTTTTTCCACCAGTAAATTTTCACCGGACATATAAATCTGCACCGGTTTTTTCAATACGTCGTCGGCAAATGAATCGCGGAGCAAAAAGTTTCCGGCAACAGACACTAATTCAGCTTCGAGGTTCTGGCAGAAAATACGTGCGCTGTCATCGCCCCGCACCCCGGCCAAAGCACGCCCCCGCAGGGCGCCGTAGATATGGATATGACCATCCGCCAGCACTTCTGCGCCTTCACTGACTTGAGACATAACGATCAAGTCAGCCCCTTCGGCATAAATTTGCTGGCCGGAGCGTATCGGTCGAGTAATTAATTTGCTCACCCGTTGCACCAGGCGCTCTTCAACCACGGTCTCTACCAGGATTTGAGGCTCTGCGGAATCATCGCGCTGTGGCTGGGGTTGTGGTTCAGGCTCCGGCATTTTTAAAACCCGCTCTCCGGGCCGGGGCAAGAGCGCGAGCTGGGTAGCTTGTACCGCTGGCAATAACGCTTCAGGTACGGCAGTAAAACCCAGAGGTTGCAGGCCCAACTTGCGGCAGATCGCCAGGAGCGGCGCCATATCCTGCAGTGCTGCAAGACTCTCTTCACTTTGCTCAAGCTTTTCCAAATTAATCAGCACGGGCGAGTTAAAAAAGAACTGGGGCGCCTGGTCAATTTTTTCTTGTAGCTCCTGCGCCAGTATTGCAGGGTCATAACGAACAAGGGCTAACACCACTACCGAAATCGCACTGCCCTTGAGCTGGAAGCTGACATCAATCATGCATTACTCACTACGGAAATCATTTTGAGGCCGTCATTATCAAGGGCGCTGGCTATTAGTCAACACAAGTTGATGATACCGCGTGCAACTTTTACCGCTTAAGGAAATGCGCGTCATCGTGGGGTAACCTTCGGGGTCGGGGCTGGTCCAAGGGGCATTGGTTCAGATTGAGTTAAGACTCGCCTCCGTATAAAGGAGCTGTTAACTTCGCAGCTCTCCTTGAGTGCTCTCAGACCGGAAGGGTTTCCAGCTTTGGGAGCGATGTTCACACCGGAGAGGCGACATCCAGTGAGAGGCGATATCTAGAGAGTACCACTATGAAAAGACGTCATCAGATTCTTATGCACTGGTTGCTGGTACTTTTCGCAGGGCTGATTTTAGCCAGCGGGAGCGCACAAGCCCAAAACGAGCCGCGGGATTTTACCGCAGCCGAGCTTGACCAAATGCTCGCGCCCATCGCGCTGTATCCCGACACCATTTTATCCCATGTGTTAATTGCCGCGACTTATCCTCTGGAAGTTGTCCAGGCCGACCGTTGGGTGCGTGATAATCCCAATCTTGAGGCAGAAGTCGCGGTGGCGGCCGTCGAGGATCAGGATTGGGACCCGAGCGTTAAGGCGCTGGTTGCCTTCCCCCAGATTCTGGAGCGGATGAGCGACGATCTGGCATGGACGCAAAAGCTGGGGGATGCGTTTCTTGATGACGAAGCCGAGGTAATGGACGCTATTCAGCGGTTGCGTAACCACGCTTATGCATCGGGCAATCTCGATCGCGTTGAGCATCTGCGGGTGCAAAGGGAGAAGGAAATTATCATCATTGAGCCGGCCCAGGAGCGCGTGGTTTATGTGCCTGTATATGACACCCGCGTGGTTTACGGTCGCTGGTGGTGGGATGATTATCCACCCATCTACTGGCACTACCCCGCTCACTACACTTTTGTGCACGGCTTTTATTGGGGGCCGCGTATTCACATCGGATCAAGCTTTTACTTCAGCAGCTTTCACTGGCATCGGCGGCAAGTCGTCTATGTAGACTATCATCGCCATCACCATCGCCCGCACTTTCACAGCGGCCGCGCAATCGCCCACTATCAGGGCGCGCGTCATTGGCGCCATAACCCGGTACACCGACGCGGGGTCGCCTATCGCAATGAGCGGGTTCAGCAGCATTTTGGCAGCAATCGCCAGGATTACCGCAGCGTTCGTCAGGAGCGTACGAGTCAAATGCAGCGGCGCCATGATACGGTCCTGCGTCCCAATCAGCGTCCCAGTCAACGCCACGATTCTGTGCGCGAACGACTGCAGGAGCGTTCTACTCAAGCGGGCGCCGTTCATCAATTGAATCCTCGTCGCAGTGATACAGCCAGGGCCGCAAGGGTAGATCGCAACAACACGACGCGGCCACCGCGAGCCGACTGGGCTGATTCGCCTCGCAGTCAGCGCAGCAATACGGAAAACAAAGCCATTCATCCACAGCGACAATTAGAGGCGGGTCCGCAGCAAACTGAGCCGCGTACCTCACGTCAGCGGGAGCCTCGGGAAGGGCCTAACCGCGCCGATAGTGGCACAACAATGCGAGATCCCTCCAATAGAAGAGAAGTAGATAGGAGTTCACGTCCCGCGATAGAAAACCGTGCCATTCGTCCAGAGCGCAGCCATCGCTCCAGTAACGTCGAGCGCACTCAACGCCCCCAGATGCGAACCCACGGTCCCGAACGCGCCGAGCGCTCGCGCTGAAATCAGCGAGCGTCGGCGCCCAGTGGCAAGTCTAATCAGCCTTGCGTAAACGGTAGCCTAACAGCCAGGTATACAAATCATCCCCGGCATAGATACGCCGCCAAGCATCGTGAGCCATGTCTTCATGGACGGTAAAGCGGACCTCGGCGTTAGATAATTCTTCCAGCCGATTGAGTCCAGCATAGAAAAATTTCTTATTGACAGCCGTATCCCGACCCGCTGCGAAGGCCCACACCGGCAGCTTGGCTTGGGCAATCGGCTCCATCAAATCCGGGTGCCCCCACCCTACCACCGGCGCAATAGCAGCAAAGCGGTCAGGGTGACGACTGGCCAGATACCAAGTACCAAAACCGCCGTAACTCAAACCGGACAGATATACCCGCTGAGTATCAACTGCATACTGTTGGATGACATGATCCAGCATGGCCAATAAATCCTGTTCCGCTTTATCCCAACCCATGGGCAAAGTGACCGGAATCTCACTCATGTCGGTAATTTCTTCGCCAGGCGCCATTGGCCCCATGGTAGGAAACAGCGGATCGCGCGGGGCCACACCTTCTGCCAACCGTTGGGGAATCTGTGCTCGCGTACGTCGCGCAATGTAATCAACCCGCTTATCCATATCGAACATATGCAACTGCGGCACGATCATCACAAACGGCAAATCCTTTTCCTGAATCCATGCCTCGTAAAGAGGGCCATGGCTCAATACATAATCCAGTTCATCAAGACCGTTACCGCGTTCGCCATTGCCATGCAGAAACATCATCAGCGGCCACTGCTGGTTAGGTTGATCGCCGTAGCCTCTGGGCAAAAACACAAAGTATTCACGCCGCTGGTTATCCACACTGGAGACGTAAGACAAGCGCAATAATTGTTGCTCATTTGGGGCTGCTTGTTGATAGGTGGCGCAGCCGACCATCAGTGCAGGCAACAGCAATAAAACTATCCAGCGATGCAATTGCATTATATGTTCTCGCACAAAGTGAATTATTTACGGGGTAAATAGCGAAGCAGTTTCTTGGTCAAATCAGTGTTATTCAGGTTGCCGACAAAATCTTTACTGCGCTTGCCGTAACTGAATACCTGCACATCATCACCAGTATGACCTTTGGTTGTCCAGCCGGTATGACTGCGCACATTGATAATGCGCAGCGTCAGCTCGGTAAGGTTATCTTTCGTCTTATCGGGATTCGCCGAAGCTGATGTTAACTGCTGTTGAAACTCCTGGACTTCGGCCTCAGTCAAGGTGATGGCGGTGAGCTGCTGCCACTCTTGTTGCCACGCCGTAGAATTGGCGAGCAATCGTTCCGCGATGCGCGGTGCGGTGGCTTTGATATTTTTGATGATCTGCGGCTTCCAGTCGTACTGGTTGTCCGCACCGATGGATAAGCCGCCGGTACCATGATCCGCTGTCGCCACTAAAATAGTATTCGGATTGTTTTTCACATAATCCCGCAAAACTTTCAGCGTGGCGGCTGCATCGTGCATTTCTGCCATTGCACAGGCAATGTCGTTAGCATGGCCACACCAATCAATCTGACTGGCTTCAACCAACAGAAAAAATGGTTTTCTGTGCAACAGCGCCAGCGCTTTTTCGGTCATGACTGCCAATCTCAGAGGATGCTCACTATTGAGTGCGGAGGTCATCCCGTCGTCGGCAAATAAACCTAACGCCGGTAGCTGCTTAACATCTTGCAGTGCCTCAAGTTCAGTGATGTATTGATAACCTGCGGCCTCAAATTCCTGCGCAATATTGCGATCATCACGTACAAAATATTTACGGCCACCACCAAAAAGCACATCGACTTTTGGTTTACCGTTAATGAGACTGTCGATGTATTGGTCAGCAATCTCATCGTAGTCCTGACGGCTGTTGATATGAGCAATAAAGCTGGCAGGGGTTGCATGGTTAATCGTGCTGGTCGCGACCACACCAGTGCGGTATCCACGCATCCTCGCCTGTTCAAGGATTGAGGTCAGAGGCTGACGCTGAGTATCCACTCCGATAGCCCCGTTAAATGTTTTCACACCACTCGCCAGCGCGGTAGCTGAGGCCGCCGAGTCAGTTACCAAGGTGTTATCGTCGGGATAGGTCCGTGCCATTCCTACCAGCAACTCATCAAAAATAGTGGTCTCTGCTTCTGGTGTTGCTGGGTCATCAACGAAATACCGATACGCCGAGGTATAGGCCGGAGCCATACCATCACCGACAAAAAAGATAATACTGGTGGGCTGGCGGGCACTTACTCCGACGGCCAACAGTGTTAGGACAAAAAGAAGGGACAGTCTCATAGCGCATCTCAACATTAACGTGCTGGGCACGGGTTAGATCAGTAATTTTTTTGTTTTCGTTTGATGGGTGCTGTGCGTTGCGGGCGGTACAAGATTCACCAAGCCAAACCCACTATTTCCTAATTAAATAAATCAGGTGCCGATCCTCAACGCGAGCAACAAATCAATTTTTAACAATTCTTTCCACTTGGTTACAGCCTCCGGCGCATTCAGTTATGACTTTCTTCAGGGCGACCAGAAGGTTCGAAGCAGCGATCCAAGATTTTGAATGCTTACGAGATATCGCCAATAAGCACTCATCCCCGGTGCAAATGGTGACATTTGTCATAGCGCTTTCCATTCTTTCTGTCTTGTTCGCACGTGCACATCTAAGCCAGAATGGCCCGGTAAAGTTTTCTGACATACGGCGTAAACAATGAACTCCCACTCCATCGGTCGCTCACTCAGACTCAGCGAAGCTCCGGATTATCAGCGCCATCAATGGATCTGGTGGATCTTCAGTCTGTATTACTTTATCCCGGCGATCTATACCCCGTTCAGTTGGGTTAAACACAGCTTGATCCTGGTGATCTATCTGGGATTCTTAGGCTTGTGCTACCGGATTACCATCGCCAGCCACGCCCGGGTATGGCAACCTATTGTCGGGCTGATTGTATTTACCGCCTGCGCGTCTTTCGTCACCTCCGGGGCCAGCTCATTTTTTCCTTACATCGGCTTTTTTATCGGCTTTTGTTTCGGTACACGACTCTTCTGCGCATGGTTGTCCGTCCTGGTGCTTTTGGTTATTGCGCTGACGCTTGTCAACGACTACCCCGCTCCTTACTTTTTGTTCCCCGGAATCAGCGGCCTGATTACCATTGGCATGGTCGGCGTTATCGAGCGCGTGCGCTATCTGTCGAAGATGCGCGAGAAGCAAAGTCATCAAGAGATCCGGCAGTTGGCCATGATCGCAGAGCGGGAACGCATCGCGCGGGACCTGCATGATATTTTAGGCCACACGTTATCTACCGTGGTGCTCAAGGCGGAATTGGCGGATAAGTTGTTGCAACAGCAGAACGTCACTGCAGCGCGTCAACACCTTCAAGAGCTCCATCAAATAGGTCGGGAGAGCTTGGGCCTGGTGCGGCAGACAGTATCTGGCTATAAACACCGGGGACTGTCCGGCGAGGTTTTTCAGCTGTGCGAAAAGCTGCGGGCAAAAGGCTTTACGGTCGAGGTGACTGGCGAAATTCCCCAGCTTTCACCGCAAGTGGAAACAGCTGTGATACTTGCCTTGACCGAACTCACCACGAATATTCTGCGTCACTCCAATGGCAACCATTGTCACCTGCATTTTGACCACACCGAAGAGCAATTGAACATCAGCGTAAAAGACAATGGTGTCACCAACGAGATCACACCCGGCAACGGTTTGTCGGGAATTAAAGAGCGGTTGCAAGACATCGCTGGCGAATTACATAGCGATGTTACCCAAGGCTGCCGCTTTATTATCTCCCTGCCCACCCCGGAGTCGGTGTTATGAATATCCTGCTTGCCGAAGATCAAGCCATGGTACGCGGTGCGCTCGCGGCACTCTTAGGCATGGAGCCTAATTTTTTTATTACTCAAGCAGAAGACGGTAATCAAGCGCTGGCGTTATTGCGCGAACAATCTTTCGATGTCCTGCTTACGGATATCGAAATGCCTGGGTTGAGTGGCCTGGAATTGGCGCAATGGTTAAAACAGCGGGGGTCCACTACCCGCGTCATTATCATCACAACCTTTGGCCGGGCTGGTTATATTCGCCGCGCTATCGATATGGGAATCGAGGGCTTTCTACTGAAAGATGCTCCGTCCGAAGAATTAATTCAGGCGCTCTACCGCATCATGGACGGCAAGCGCGTCATTGATGGTGAGCTGGCACTGATGGCTTTAGGTGAACGCGATCCACTCAATGATAAAGAACGTCGGGCACTTCGTTTGGCGTCGGAGGGCAAAACGACAGCGGAGATTGCTACCATCCTCTGCTTATCTGATGGCACGGTGCGCAACTATCTCTCCGATGCCATTGCCAAACTACATGCAGTCAACCGCGTTGATGCAGCACGTATTGCCCGGCAGAAAGGCTGGATCTGATATTCAATTAAAAATTTCCTCTCACTAGTGTACAAGCTGCGTTAATACTTTATATTAGGGCGCTCAAACAACAGCCTGAACGAATTGGTTACCGCTATCAACCATGTTGCGGTTCTGCCAACGCTAACAATAAATGAGGCCCCCATGTCGTTTCAAAATCAAGAGGCTGCCAAGGCTTATTGGCGCGAAAACCTAAGACTTCTTCTTATTTTACTTACCATCTGGTGTTTGGTTTCCTTCGGAGCGGGCATCCTCTTTGTTGATCAACTTAATCAGATCCGCATCGGTGGATTTAAGTTGGGCTTCTGGTTTGCACAGCAGGGCTCTATTTATGTATTTGTTATGTTGATTTTTTTCTACGTCTGGAAGATGAACAAAATCGATAAGAAATATAATGTTCAAGAAGACGGAGAGTAACCGGTGTCAGTTCAAACCTTAACCATCATTATCGTCGGACTCAGTTTTTTACTTTATATCTACATCGCCTTCCGCACCCAAGCCAACAGCACCGGTGAATTTTATGTCGCAGGCGGTGGCGTTCATCCCGTTCTTAACGGTATGGCCACGGCTGCCGACTGGATGTCAGCCGCGTCGTTTATCTCCATGGCGGGAATCATTTCTTTTATCGGATATGACGGCAGCGTTTATCTAATGGGCTGGACTGGCGGCTACGTGCTGCTCGCACTGTGTCTGGCGCCCTATCTGCGTAAGTTTGGCAAGTTTACCGTGCCTGATTTTATCGGAGACCGTTACTACTCCCAAACTGCCCGCACTGTGGCCGTAGTGTGCGCAATTTTTGTGTCATTCACCTACGTCGCCGGACAAATGCGCGGCGTCGGCGTAGTCTTCTCCCGCTTTTTAGAAATTGATATCACCTGGGGCGTCCTGCTCGGGATGGGTATCGTATTTTTTTATGCAGTGCTCGGCGGTATGAAAGGGATTACTTACACCCAGGCTGCACAGTACTGCATCTTGATTTTTGCTTATATGGTGCCAGCCATTTTTATCAGCTTGATGATGACCGGCCATGTTATCCCGCAATTCGGTTTCGGCAGCAGCCTTGCCGACGGGTCCGGAGTCTACCTGCTTGATCGGCTTGACGGTTTATCGGAAGAGCTTGGTTTTAGCGCTTATACAGAGGGCAGTAAACTCACGATCGACGTCTTGTGTATCACGGCCGCACTCATGGTGGGCACTGCAGGATTACCACACGTCATTGTCCGTTTTTTTACCGTCCCTAAAGTGCGCGATGCGCGCGTCAGTGCCGGCTGGGCCTTGCTCTTTATTGCAATCCTCTACACTACTGCACCAGCCATCGCCGATTTCGCGCGGGTGAATATGATCGACACCATTAACGGTAGCGAAAGCCAGGGGATTCTGTATGAAGAAGCACCATCCTGGGTAACCAATTGGGAACAGACGGGCTTGATCGCATGGGAAGACAAAAATCAGGACGGACGGATGTTTTACAGCGGCGATGAGCGTAATGAAATGACTGTCGACCGCGATATTATGGTGCTTGCCAACCCAGAAATCGCCCGCCTGCCAAACTGGGTAGTGGCTCTGATTGCGGCCGGAGCTCTGGCAGCCGCACTCTCCACGGCCGCCGGGTTGCTCTTGGTCGTGTCTACAGCAATTTCCCACGATTTACTCAAACGTAATTTGCTGCCGGATATCAGCGAGAAAAAAGAATTGATCTCCGCACGAATTGCGGCAGCGGTGGCGGTTTGTGTAGCGGGTTATCTTGGGATTCATCCACCCGGATTTGTAGCTGAAGTCGTGGCGTTTGCCTTCGGCCTCGCTGCCGCCACCTTCTTTCCGGCAATTATTATGGGAATTTTCTGCAAACGCATGAATGACAAAGGCGCGATTGCGGGAATGATTGCAGGTTTAATTTTTACCGCGAGTTATATCGTTATTTATAAAGGTATTTTTATCGCGCCATTGCTGCCCAACACCCAGGAATACTGGCTGCTGGGTATTTCACCCGAAGGTATCGGCGCAGTGGGTATGCTGCTCAATTTTGCGGTTGCAATGTTGGTGTGGAAGGTGACTCAGGATGCGCCTCAGGAAGTGCAAGACGTTGTGGAGAACATTCGGTTCCCACGCGGCGCAGGACAGGCACAAGATCATTAATAGACGTCTCTTAAGCTGCATTTGACGTAAGCTGCGCTTGACTTGAGATACCTTGGACTTAATTTGCCTCAGAGGATCA
>Ga0079224_100015822_pt1 | contig 10581 bp, 12 predicted proteins | sample Stecom2015_FD_80414 | JGI IMG/M metagenome (GOLD analysis project Ga0079224, IMG submission 80414) | Agricultural soil microbial communities from Utah to study Nitrogen management - Steer compost 2015 | ecosystem: Environmental > Terrestrial > Soil > Agricultural land | place: USA: Utah...
GTACTCCTGCTATTGCTTCAGTTATTGCTCTTGGAAAGGCCGTGGACTTTATCAATCGCATAGGAATGGAAAACATTCATGCCATTGAAGATGAGTTACTAAAATACGCCACAGAAAAACTTCAAAGCATTCCAGGGCTTAAAATTTATGGAACGGCCAAAGATAAGACGAGTGTTATTTCATTTGGACTTGAAGGAATTCATCCTCATGACATTGCCACTCTTATTGATAAAGAAGGGATCTCTATTAGAACTGGACACCACTGTGCTCAGCCTTTAATGAAGTTCTTTAACGTTCCGGCCACCTGTCGTGCCTCTCTTTCTATTTATAACAACAAAGAAGATATTGATCTTCTTTATAACGCGATAATAAAAATTAAATCTTTTTTTGAGTGAGTATATTATGTCTATTGTAGATATCACTATTCAACCGACCCCAAACCCGAATGCCTTAAAATTCATCCTTGATAGAGATGTTAAGGCCGATGGAAAAGCATCCTTTAAAACACCTCTGGATTGCCAAGATGTACCTCTTGCCGCCGCTCTTTTTGATCTTCGTGGAGTAGATCAAATTCACTTCTTCCAAAACGTGATCACTATTTCTAAGTTTAGTTTTGAAGATTGGGAAAATCTAGAACCTGCGGTACAAACTTGTATTGAAAACTTCATCGATGATCATGATGCAAACTTTAAAGTTTTTGATCCTGAGGAAGCGAGAAGGGCCAATCTAACTCCAGAAATGAGAAAGATTGAAGAAATCCTCGACCAAAGAATTAGACCAGGCCTTCAAGGTGACGGTGGAGACTTGGCCGTTGTGGATTTTAAAGAGAATGTCTTAATCGTGAAATATCAAGGGGCCTGTGGAACATGCCCAAGTTCAACAAGTGGAACTCTAGAGGCCATTAGGGCCATCCTTAGAGATGAATTCCACGAGGATGTTGAAGTTTATCTTGCCCCTGAAGTCTAACTACTGCTTATTAGCTTTGGAGGAAGTCTTCTTACTAGAACGACTTCCTCCAGTTTCTTTAACTTTTGTTCGCTCATCAGAATTTACAGACGGTGAGTCACACTTCCAATCAAGCGTCTCTCGTGACAGATAGCCACCGAAAGAAAAATCATCAATCTCAAGACAGGCAGGCTTTTTCCCAAACAGCATGACTTTGATATCGTAACTACTACCCTTTTTAAAAACCGTACCGTAGACTTCACTGGCCTCATGACATAACTTTACAGGGACGCCGTATACTTTATTAAACTCTCCCTCTATGAATTCAAAACATTTCCCATAAGAATCGATAAGGTAATAAGTATTGCTCTTAATTTCAGGTCGAATACACTCTAGGCATTTTTCAGAGTAGGGACTTCCATTCTTATACCCTCCTCCTTGGAGTTTACAAGGATAGTAACACTTCTGACCTTTCTGCAAGGTTACACCATGGCCCTTAATTTCTATAAAATCAGCTTCAGACTTAGGTTGTTTAAATAAGCATCGGACACATTCTTTCTTATCAATTCCCAGTTTTTTCTTATTCTCAGGACGACATTCTTCAAAACAGGCCTCCCCTGGATGAAGAACAAAACGACGAAGAGCTTTTCCACTCACTCCTGAAGAGTTTTCTTTTTTATAGAAATCTCTTTGATTCAGAGAAAATGTATCTTCTGAAATTTGTCGTAAACATAGTTCTCTATCGATGCGCTCTTTACCAGACACACATGTCCCCATAATGCACATTTTGTCTTTTCCATCTTTTTCAAGGGGACTAGTAATCGCATTTCCTTTGTTACTACTGTCACAAAGGTAGTCCGCTGATTCAACGGACGCTAGCAGAGAGAATGAAAGGAGCGAAAAGAAAATGTAAATCATAGGGTTCGAACCTTTTTAAGCTTGTTCAAAACCTTATCGGAAAATTCAAGATATTATTAAGGGACTAAAGTTGTGACGTTGAAAATCCGATAGAATATCTATGAGAATAAAAGTGTTATCAGACATTGAAACTTTCATTTATGAGCCCGAAAGCCCTCAATTCACTATTGGGCGCTCCACTGATGCAGATTTTACAATTAGTAGTAGTGAACTTTCTCGTAAACACTGCAAAGTCTATATCAGAGAACACAGAGTCTTTGTTGAGGATCTTGAAAGTAAGAACGGCGTATACGTGGATGGGCAAAAGATCACCCCTAACACTAAGGTTGAGATTTTCCCTGAAACCGAAGTGATGTTAACTAAAGAACTTCAACTCAAGATCTTTGGTGGCGAGACTAGAACGGGGCTAAAACTTGAAGCCTTCATCGCTCCCAAGCCCTTAGTAAAATATAAGAAAACGAAAGTAAAGTCAGGTTAATAGTAGGCCCCTTCTTTGAGGGGCCACAAAACTTTACCAAGCTTTAGGAAAGTAATATTCCATCATCTTTTGATGAACGCTGCCTTCTTTCGGCGCATATTTATAAGTGAATTTAGTGCGCTTAGGAAGAGAAATAAGGATAGAGTCCGTTCTACCATTTGTTTTAAGTCCAAAGTGCGTTCCACGGTCATGAAGCAGATTAAATTCTACATATCTGCCATGACGATGAAGCATAAAGTCCTCATCTTCTTCGGTCCAATTCTCATTTACTCTTTTCTCCACAATAGGAAAATAAGATTCTATAAAGTGATTAGATAAATGTTTTACCATTTCAAAATCGGCCTTAGTATCGCCTGTGTTAAAGTGGTCAAAGAAGATTCCGCCAATTCCCCTCATTTCATTGCCACGATGGAAATTAACAAAATATTCATCACACTGTTTTTTCATATCTTCATAACAAGCGAAAGGTGCACAGGCCTTTTTCCAAATACTGTGAAAGTAATGAAAGTCCTCTTCATAGGGATAATAGGGAGTGAGGTCTGCTCCTCCTCCAAACCAAAACTTATCTCCCTGCTGGATCATGCGAAAGTTAGCATGAACCGTCGGAACACGTGGGTTAATGGGATGAATGATGAGAGAAATTCCGGCGGCCCACATCTCATCTCCTGTTCCTTTTAGAACTTGCGCAAACTTGGGATCAATTTTACCAAAAACGCAGCTAGTATTAACTCCTGCATTTTCAAAAACACTTCCTTCAAAAGCACGGGTAATACCTCCACCACCAGGAGACCCCATATGATCGTGCCTTTTCCACAAATCCTCAGTTAACTTAAGGCCGCCATCAAGTTCCTGCATTTTATGAGTGATCTGATTTTGAAGATCTTTTACATGTTCATGAAAATCATTTTTTAATTTTTCTAAATCCATTTCCTAACCCTTATAAATCAATGTTTAAAATCTTTATCAAAACACCAGTGAGTCCAGGTTGATTTCTTTACAATCCCCGCCTTCTCATTATTTAAAAGATTCAACTGACTATAGACATTAATATCTAGTTTTCGAAGCTTAACCTCAGGAATAAAGCCATTACCTAATTCATTCCAGTTACGGCAGAGGTAGCTTCCTAAATATTTTCCGTAATCAATTCTATCCGTAAGATTGAAATAAAACTTTCTCCAATGTTCCGAAGCAATCGACTTAAAAAATGCATCGTTTTTTATGGAGTAAATATCCCGATCCTGCGTTAACAACTCAACTTCAGAGTCATCAGTTAAAACTGCAGGAATCTCAATCCATACACTATCAGGCTTTGGGCGAGGAGAAAACATATTCCATTCTTGATAGAGATGGAGCCAACGAGTCACATCACTAAAAAAATCTGATTTTATATCAAACTTCTTTATGGTGGTGAGGTTCCATATGATGAGAGTCACACAAATAAAAGATCCAAGAAGAGAACTCAAGATGCGCAAAGTTAGAATCTCTTTTCTGGGAGGTAGAAGAATAATAAACTGACTCATTTTCCCCATAAGAGAACGGTGGTGACTGACCCAGTGATAAAGCTTACTCCCTACAAACCTGGCCGCAGTTGAACTAAAAATAAAGGCCACAGGACTAAGAAACCAAGAATGTCTTACGACTTGTATAAAAGCTTCGTAGGCCGTAAAAGTCTCCCCTCTAGTGTTTTCAACAACCCAACTATTCTCTTTCTGCATGATCTCAAAAATATGGGGACGCTCTTGAATCTTTCTCACCGTGCTTTCTTTTGTGAGTAAGAAAGCATGAATGAGACGAACCATCTTGAAACAAAACCCACAGTTCTCATCGTAATTAAGAACTATAGGCTCTTTTCTCAACTTTCTTGCGAGGTAATCCCAAACAGGAGCAGGAATAAAGAGACACCACATGGCAATGCAAATATAGGGGAAAAGACCAATCCACATGGTAAGAATAATACCCAGATGAAGAGACCAAAAACCCAGAACAACTAATGATCGAGCAACCCACCAATACCTGAAGAAAATAAAACTAAAGAGAAGAAGAAGAGGCCCGGCCCATTCTAAGAAGATAGTAAAAACGGTTGAGAAAGTATCAAAGAAAGGTATCTCCCGGATCATAAAACCTAAGGGATTAACAAGTCCATCAACTCTTAGTGCATAATAAACCGCAGTGTAATCCCCTCTCCAAACAGGATGATCTTTAAGAATATAACTCACAAAATAAATGGCAAAAACTTGAATTAAGAAGGCAAATGTCCAAGGAGAGACCACATAGTCTTTTTCATATTGAGTTTCTCTACGGGAAGCATCGACACTAAAGTAGCGATCAAGAGGTAGAAAGATAGATAAAAAGAGAATGGCCCTTAAAACATCATCTCCACCATTATTTATAAGCCAATTTCTGTTATGGAGAGATACATTGAGTATATAGGAAAACAATAGGGCCCAGCGAGTGTGATAACCTAAAAGAACCATCCCTCCCAAAATCATTTGGATCACTAAAAATAAAAACATGACCCAATAAGATCCAGAAGCAAGATGAAGAGAAAAAGACCAAGGGAGAGCAAACTCACTAAGAAATGTTTGTCGAGGAAGAAAACCTGAGTCGGTATAGAATGCGGTAATATCAGGCATTCGATAAAGAACACCGATAATGATTATAAGTCCTAATAATACTCGGTAAAGTGACATAGACCGATAATCAAAACCAAAACTTCGTTTGATATATTCAAAGAACATAAAACATCCTTCCTTGAGAGTTATTAAATTGTAACTGATTCCATGACTTTTTCATCATATTCATCTATTCTTTCGAAGTTATTTAGATCATTATTTTGCACTGCGAGATCATTATGCTACTTAAACTTAGAGACGAAATCTCTAAAGACTACGACATCATCATCATAGGCTCCGGACTTGCTGGAATGACGGCAGCTAATATTTTAGGAAGAAATGGTCACCAAGTTCTTCTTTTAGAATCTCACAACAAGCTCGGTGGATTTGCCACGTGGTTTTACCGTGAAAACCGTCAACATGTTTTTGACGTCTCTCTTCATGGTTTTCCCGTGGGAATGATTAAAACTTGTCGTAAATACTGGAGCAAAGAAATCGCCGATTCCATCGTTCAGCTCAAAGATGTTCGTTTCATCAATCCTCAGTTCAACATTCAAACGGATTTCACAAGAGAGGACTACTCTCGAATTCTAGTGGAAAAATTTAATGTTCCTGAAGAAACAGTAAATGGTTTCTTTACCTATCTTCGAGAAATGAACTTTTATGACAACGCAGGAATGACCAATGGTGAACTTTTTGAAAAGTTCTTCCCGGGAAGAAACGATATTACTCGTTTTCTGATGGAGGCCATCACTTATGCTAACGGATCTACTCTAGATGACCCTGCTATTACTTACGGGATTGTATTCTCAAACTTTATGAGTAAGGGTGTTTACACTTTTAAAGGTGGCACCGATGTCCTTGTCTCTAAAATGAGAGATGAACTCCTTAAAAATAATGTTGATATCAAAATGCAAACTAGAGTTGATAAAATTATTATTGAAGATGGTAGAGTCAGCGGGGTTGAGGTTAACGGAAAGAAAGTAAATGCTCGAGCAGTTCTTTCAAACTCAAATATCAAATCCACAATACTTAATATGGTTGGAGAAGAGCACTTCTCACCTGAGTTCATCCAAAAAACCAAAGATATCCGTCTCAACTCTTCGAGTTGCCAAGTCTATATGGGCCTTAAAGCCGGTGAGACAATCCCCTATCTTGGAGATTTGATCTTCACTTCTACTCATCCTGTATATGACCCTAAAAAAATTCTTGATATCAAAGTGAGTTCAAGAACTTTTTCAATTTATTATCCTCAAATCTCAAGACCTCAAGACCCAGAAGCCCGAGTGGCAATCGTTTCTAGTACCAATTGCCATTTCGATGATTGGAAAAAGCTCTCAAAAGAAGAGTATGAGGCAGAGAAAGAATTTATGATTGAAGAAACCATAAAAGGTTTAGAAGAATTCATACCAGATATTCGAGACAAACTGGAAGTGGTGGAAGCAGCGACTCCTATTACAGTTGAGCGCTATACCCTTCACCCTAAAGGAACTTCTTTTGGAACTAAGTTTGAAGGACTAGAAGTTTCAATGAACCTCCATAAAGAACTTCCTGGACTTTTCCATGCAGGTTCTGTTGGAATTATTATGTCAGGCTGGCTTGGGGCCGCAAACTATGGTGCCATTCAGTCTAACGCAATTGAAAGTTATCTGAATTCTTAAGAAGGAAAACATATGTTTAATTTTAAAGATCAATTTGTCATCGTCACAGGTGGGACCCGAGGAATTGGAGCATGTATTGCTCAAGCCTTTATTGAAAGAGGGGCCACTGTAATTGCCACTTATTCAGGTAATGATGAAGCCGCTACCAGCTTTAAAAAATCCCTTGGAGAGAACGGCAGTCGCCTTCACCTCAGAAAATTCAATGTTTCTAAATTTTCTGAGGTAGAAAAGTTTTTTGATAGTTACGAGAAGGAATTTGGAGAACTTCATATCCTTGTGAATAACGCTGGAATTCGTCGTGATCAAATCATTGCGGCCATGGAAGAAAGTGAATGGGATTCAGTGGTTGATACAAACCTTAAAGGCACATTCAATATGACTCATTTTGCAGTCAAACTGATGGCCCAGAAAAGATATGGAAGAATTATCAATATGAGTAGTATTGGTGGGAAACTAGGTCTTTCTGGCCAGGCCAATTACGCTGCTTCAAAAGCTGGTCAAATCGCACTCTCCCTTTCGGTATCAAAAGAAGTGGCGAAGAGAAATATCACTATCAATAACGTTTGCCCTGGCTTTATCGAGACTGATCTCATCAGTGATCTTCCAGAAGAACAAGTTAAAGAATACAAAGCACAAGTACCGATGAAGCGCTTTGGAAAACCAGAAGAAGTTGCTCATGCGGTCATGTTCTTTGCTTCAAAAGAAGCAAGCTACATCACAGGGGCGGCCCTTGATATTGCTGGAGGTCTTTAATGATTAATATCAAGGATCATATCCCTCAACGAGAGCCATTTCTTTTTATTGATGAAATTGTTGAGCAAGGTGAAACCTCTCTAACAACTAAACATGTTCTAAGAGGAGATGAGGATTACTTTCTTGGGCACTTTCCAGGAAGACCACTCTTTCCAGGAGTTCTAATGTGCGAAGCTGTTTTCCAAACCGGCGCACTTTATATGTCTTTAAAAGGAACAGAAATCCTAAAAGATAAAACAGCAGTAGTGACTCGTATTCAAAACGCTAAGTTCAAAAATATGGCCCGTCCGGAAGATGAGTTATTTATCACTGTGGACTTTGTTGAGACTCTAGCAAACGCATCCTTTATGAAAGGGAAAATTAAAGTTAACAACAAAGTCATCATGAGTATTGAATTTGCCGTTGCGCTCGTGGATTCTTCAGAGGTTTAAAATGGATTTTTTAGGTATTAAAGATAAATGGTTTCTCATTTCCGGTGTGGCCAATAAAAAAAGTGTGGCCTATTTTTCTGCAAAGACCCTTATCGAAGCTGGGGCCCAATGCCTCTTTTCTGTTCAAAAAGAAGAGCAGATACCTACTCTCCATAAACTCTTTCCTGATGCCCCTGTTATTATTCTCGATGTCGAAAATAAAAATCATATTGAAGCTTTAAAAGAACAGGTCACTAAACATACTCAAAAACTTGATGGATTTCTACACTCTCTGGCCTTCGCTAATTTTTCTGAAGGTCTTGTTCCTTTTCACGAAACAAAACGTGAAGACTTCCTACAAGCGGCCCAGATTTCTTGTTTTTCATTTGTAGAAATCACCAATGCTCTTAAGAGCATTTTTAGTCCTGATGCAAGTCTTGTGACTATCTCTATCTCAAACACTAAGGCCACTAGCTACGGTTACCTGGGCCCTATTAAGGCCATGCTAGATGCCACAGTACCCTACCTTGCTAAAAGTTTATCTCTTGATTCAAAAATAAGGGTGAATGCTGTGGGTGCTGGTCCTCTTAAGACATCTGCCTCTGCAGGAATCCCCGACTACATTAACAATTACCTTTTTGCTGAAGCCCTCACTCTAAGAAAAGAGGCCCTTGCTACTCAGGAAGTAGCAAACACTGTGGCCTACCTATTAAGCCCAAAGAGTTCTGGAATTAATGCCAGCACCCTTTTAGTGGATGCCGGCATGAGTTGTAATTATTTTGATCAGGAAGTTGTTCAAAAATTTAATCAGGACAATTAGTAAAGAGTGCACTCGATATTTCGGTCAAAAGAGTTTTCTGGAGAATAGAAACTTCTTCCTACCAGAACAGATGCTCCCCTAGGAGTATATGAGAAATAGATATAATTACTCTCAATATTTGATCCGGATTTATTTTCTGTGCGAACAGCATAGTACACTTCAGGAACATATTGGTAGAATTGATTTTTAGGGATCACCATTTTTATTCTTCGATGATAACTATTCACTGTAACTTTTGTGTTACCTCTTAGTGTTCTTGAAACACTGACCCGGCAATCATCCCCATCATAACTTCCATAAGGAAGAAGTGAGTTAAATCTCTCTGTTGCATTTGGAAGAGCGAAGGCACTTTGAGCGAGGACTAGCCCAAGCACGCAAACTATTTTTTTCATATATTCTTACTCCGTGCGGACCTAATCAATGATTTCGCATTCGATTTTAGTAGTTTGGGATCTTCTATTGTTAACAACTCTTTTTTCAATAACAGCGTATTGACCAAAGTTCGTTGGAGTCGTTAAAAATGCATACTCGGTGTAATCAACACTGCTATGTCTATCTCGGTAACTAGAAACAAAACGGCCGTAAGGACGGTATTGGAAACCACTTCCCTTAACAACGAAGTATTCCATGTAATCATTGTTTTTAAAGATCTCTACACTAACCCCTGTATCAACAGGAGTAACAACCACTTTGCAATCGTGACCGTGGTACGTTCCATTTAATACCGAAGTAAGAGCAGCAGTAGCTTCTGTGTGAGCAAAAGAGTGAGCACTTATGATTAAGGCGCTTAAGGCCAGCAATTTTTTCATAAACTATCTCCTAATAAAAATTAGGAGTGATTTCTCACAAATGAATTGAATATAGCAAGTGGAATGAAAAAATGACTCACCTTATTGCTTATCGAGTTTTCGGCGACTTATGAAAGTGCGCTCAAGTCCCTCGGCAATAGTCACTCGGGGAATATAACCAAAGTCACGTCGGGCCTTCTCGTGAGAGAAATAATGGGATTTAGCAAGGTTTAAAGCAACGAATCGCGTCATTGGTGGTTCAGGTTTTTTAATACCTAGAATTCCAAAAATAAATTCCAGGGCCCAACCGAGATAATAGGCCGTATTGAGGTCAATGCTTCTATTGACGAGAGGGATATCGAGAATCCCTAGTACCTCATTAATAAAGCTCCAAAGATTAACTGGCCTTTCTTGTCCTATAAAGTAGGCCTCGCCATTAACCTTATGAGGGGTCAGGGCCTCAAAGGCCTGGACATGGGCCATGGCCGCATTTTCAACATAAACAATGTCCACAAGGTTCTCTCCACTTCCTACGATGCGAAGTTTTCCTTCTTTTGCGCGAGCAATAACTCTTGGGAAGAGATGTGGATCCTCTGGCCCCCAAATAAGATGAGGACGAATCGCACAAGTGAGAAATTCATCTGAAGCACTAGAGAGAACGAACTTTTCAGCGAGGGTTTTTGTTTCAGCGTAATAAGTAAAATGCTTTTCAGCATAAGGAGTCGACTCATCGGCCCCCATAAGATCCCCTTCACCAAAGACTACTGAAGGAGTTGAAGTATAGACAAACTTCTTAACCCCTCTCTCTTTAGCAAGGTTGATTAAGTTCTGGGTCCCTTCAAAGTTAATTGAATAGTAATCCTCATACTTTCCCCAAACACCAGCGAGTGCTGCTACATGAAAAATAGCATCAAAGCCAAAATCAAGAGCACGTTTGACATCATCAACAACGCGAAGATCCCCTTTAATGGTGGGAACACCCATCTCCTCTAAATGCACATAACTGTGACGAGAAAAATTTGTCACCATATAGCTAGGGTTCTTTAAAAGTTCGCGAATAATGTAGGTGCCTAGAAAGCCACCGCCGCCAGTTACGAGTATTTTCATAGGGACATTCTAATCAATTGGCAAAAGGTACGCCATACCTTTTGCCACTAATGCTTGTGTTTTGAATAGGTATCGACTTCATGAGGGTA
>Ga0079224_100015823_pt1 | contig 10581 bp, 11 predicted proteins | sample Stecom2015_FD_80414 | JGI IMG/M metagenome (GOLD analysis project Ga0079224, IMG submission 80414) | Agricultural soil microbial communities from Utah to study Nitrogen management - Steer compost 2015 | ecosystem: Environmental > Terrestrial > Soil > Agricultural land | place: USA: Utah...
ACAAACATGCGATTGTCTATGCAGAGAGAAGAAGAAAAGGTGAATTTAATAAAAAATCTGAAGTTAAGGAGGAGCCAGCGAAATGACACTAAAAAACGAACCCATCAACAGAGGCGAAAACAGAAAAAAATATTGCCGCTTCAAAAAGCACGGTATCAAATATATCGACTATAAAGATCCCAACTTCTTGTTGAAGTTTGTTAATGAACAGGGAAAAATCCTTCCTAGAAGATTGACAGGTAACTCTGCAAAATTCCAGAGGAAAGTGGCTACTGCCATCAAAAAAGCAAGACACTTGGCTTTGTTACCCTACGTAACCGACGGATTGAAATAATCCAGCCCTGTTTATTTATCATCATTAAAATTCAAGAACAATGGACGTAATTTTAAAAACAGACATAAAAGGGCTTGGTTACAAGAATGACCTGGTATCAGTAAAGCCAGGATATGGCCGAAACTACCTGATCCCACAAGGGTTTGCGGTTCTGGCAACTAAGTCCAACAAAAGAATCCTAGAGGAAAATATCAAGCAAGCTGCTCATAAAGCCGAAAAGCTGAAGACCGAAGCAGAAGCAATTGCTGCTACTATCGAATCACTTACTTTGGAAATTAAGGCCAAAATCGGTGAATCAGGTAAAATCTTCGGTAAAGTAACCACCCTTCAGATCTCTGATGCCCTAGCCAACAACGGTGTAAACGTCGATAGAAAGAAAATCTCTATCAACACCCCTGTGGTAGGCGCTGGCGAGTACGAAGCAGAGGTTGACCTTCACAGAGAAGTGAAAACGAACGTGAAATTCGTAGTAGTAGCCGAATAAGCTGATATAGCAACCATTAAGAAAAAGCTAAGGACATGATGTTCTTAGCTTTTTTTATTTTTAAGCTTCCCCTATCCTAGATGCTGTTTTTACATTTTATCCTTTTTTCATTTGGGGGAAAGTCCCTTATATTTGGTTAGAATCCGATTTTATCAAATAAACCCTAACCACTCATCCATGAACAAGCTTATACTAGTGCTATTTTTCTTCTCGGGATTCGCTCTCCATGCCGAAGCCCAAACGAGTCAGTGGGGCAAGCTGGAATTATCCTTCACCAGCGAAAAGGCCTATGATAACCCCCTTTACGAACTCAAAGAGTTCTACGCGGTGTTTACCTCCCCCACCGGTCAAAGCAAAAAGATCTACGGCTTCTGGGACGGTGGAAAAGATTTTAAGATCAGGTTCTCACCAGACGAAATAGGCTCCTGGACTTACCGAACCCATAGTTCCGACAAAGGACTGGATCAACAAAAAGGAGTATTCGCGTGCGTACCATCTACCAGCGGCCTGACACTTTTCCAAAAGGGTGCAATTAAAAGAAGCAAGGGGGACTACCACCTCTCCTACGCCGACGGGACGCCCTTCTTTTTCACCGCTTGTACCGCTTGGAACGGAGCCCTCAAATCTACCAGAGAGGAATGGGAACAATACCTGTCCCACCGTGCGAAGAACAATTATAATGTGATACAATTTGTCACTACCCAATGGAGAGGTGGATCCAAAGACCGATTGGGAGAGGTCGCTTACCACGGTAGTGGAAAAGTCGCCCTAAACACCGATTTTTTCAAAAGGCTGGACGAAAAGGTGGACCGTATCAACGCCCATGGGCTGGTAGCGGCTCCAGTGTTGCTTTGGGCCTTACCAGTGGGTCCCGGCAGGGAACTAAGCCCAGGCTATACCCTTCCGGATGAGGAGGCCATCCTGCTCGCCAAGTATATGGTAGCCCGATACGGCGGCAATCACGTGATTTGGTTTTTAGGCGGAGATGGCCAATACACCGACATCTTCGAACAAAGGTGGAAAACGATAGGCAGAGGCGTGTTTGGCGAGATGCAGCATCCCGGAGTAGTTGCACAGCACCCAAGGGGAAGTTCCTGGATAGGCGACATATACAAAGAAGAGCATTGGCTGGACATCGTGGGCTACCAGTCCAGCCACAATAATCAACAAGGGGTGGTCGATTGGATCAACAAGGGACCCATGGCCAACCAATGGGACAAACTCCCTCCAAAACCGTTAATCAACCTGGAGCCTAATTATGAAGAAATCAACTTTAACATCACCGCCGAAGATGTACGAAACGCGTCCTACTGGAGCATTTTTGCCACCCCACTGGCTGGTATCACCTACGGTGCTAACGGCATTTGGCCCTGGATCCAGGAAGAAAACGAATTGGTGGAAAATCACGGAAACCCCGGAGGGAAAGGCCCGACCCCTTGGAACAAAAGCATCGATTTTCCCGGCAGCATACAGATCGGCTTCCTTTCTGCTTTTGTTCAACAATTTGAGTGGTGGAAGCTGAAGCCCGTACCTGAACTTCTGGTAGAACAGCCTGGCAACAAGGTTTTTAACCATTTTATTCCGCTAGTTGCCGATGATGGCTGTACGCATCTATTAGCTTATACGCCCGTACAGCAGGAAATCAAAATCCGAAATCCGCGTGCGCTAAACTACACCGCACAATGGTTCGACCCTGTGAATAACAAATACCTGGATGCCAACCTTAGCTCCGGAAAAGGCTGGATTTCAGCCACTCCCCCTACAGCACAAGACTATGTATTGGTATTGAAAGCTGTAAAAAACTGACTTGATGCTGGTGTGAGAGGAAAGTGAGCGGGGAGACCGGGGTTCAAGGTTTTTGACTATTGGTTATTAAGTTAATGGTTACTGGTTACTAGGATAAAAGCTGCGATCTTAATGGTCAAAACATGCCGTGTGTCTCCTATCCTATGTCTTGTGTATTCTATCTTTGTACACACTACAAACTATTCGTTATGCCTGGAAAAATCGAAAGACCACAAACGGTTCAGGAGGAATTTGCAAATGCAGTCACCCATGGCATTGGAATATTGTTTAGCGTGGTGGCGATATCCTTACTGGTAACCTTCTCCGTGTTGAACGGTACCGCGATCCATATCGTCAGCAGCAGCATTTTTGGGGGATCAATTTTGCTACTGTATACCTTTTCAACTTTGTATCATGCCATTCCCTCACCCGTCGTTAAGCCGCTACTGAGGGTGTTTGATCATATCAGCATTTATTTTCTGATCGCAGGCACTTACACTCCTTTTCTTTTGGTTGCCTTGGGCGGTTGGCTGGGTTGGCTTTATTTCGCGATTATCTGGGGACTAACTGTGGTGGGGGTTTGGTTCAAAACCTTTTACACGCACCGATTTCCCAAACTTTCACTCAGTCTATATTTAGGTATGGGCTGGCTGGCCGTGTTGCTCATCCCAACGCTGTTTAACAGCCTAAGTGATGTCGCCTTGATGCTCTTGGCGGGCGGTGGTTTTTCCTACACCTTGGGAACCATCTTTTATACCAACAAAAAAATGCCTTACGCCCACGCCATCTGGCATATATTTGTGTTGACAGGTACCGTTCTCCATTTTATTGCCATCATGCATTTGCTGGTGGGAAATTAGAGACTAAAACGACTGAGAGATGGAAGAGACGTATCTGGTGAGCGCCCTTCTATTTCTTCCATCCCCCTTTTCTACTTGACACTCCTGATCACACGACAGGGATTTCCTGCGGCAAAGACATCATCCGGAATGTCCCTCGTCACCACGCTACCCGCACCAATCACTGATCGGTTGCCTATCGTAACGCCCGGGCAGATGACTGCACTTCCCCCTACCCAGACATCTTCCCCTATCGTTACCGGCTTGGCATATTCTACTCCTGACGCCCTTTCTACAGGATCAATCGGGTGGGTAGCCGTATAAATTTGCACGTTGGGTCCAAAAAGCGTACGGCTTCCGATTTTTACCCCAGCCACATCCAACACCACGCAGTTGAAGTTGAAAAATACCTTTTCCCCCAACACCATATTATAACCATAGTCACAATAAAAAGGAGGTTGTAGCCAGAGACCTTCACCGGCGTTGGGAATCAAGGCCTCCAATATTCTCAGCCGCTCTTCGGTCTGATCCTCCCTGCTATCATTCAGCTCTTTGACCAAAAGCCGGGTCTTCAGTCTGTCTTCTACCAACTGTTGATCCAATGGATCATACAGCTCCCCGGCAATCATTTTTTCTTTTTCCGTTCTCATATCTCCTGCTTAGTTTATCCAAAATAATAAAAAAACTCCGGTTCTTCATTTCTCAACCAACTCTACCGGATAATTGATCACCATCAACTATATTTGACAAATTATAGGGAAAAATAGGTGTCTTATGGAAAATAGAACGATAAATATTGAATCGCTGCTGGAAGCAACTAAATTATACTTCACAGGAACCCAAGAGGAGAAGAATGTATTAATGCACAAAATGTTCAAAGAGCAACCGGCCCTTTTGGAATTTATAGGGTTTCTGGATGGAGAGTTTGAACATCAGCCCACCAAAGTGATCATCCTTCAGTTGATAATGATATTCTATCATGCGATCTCACTACAAAAAATTAAGATGGCCAAGATTCCATTCAGTGATTTCTTAGCTTCGATAGCTAATAATATTAAAATGAAGGATTATTACGATGATCCGGATGAAGTCTTCGATGTAAATACATTTAAGGAATTCTTTGAAAATTATCCCCAAAAAGAAATCTTGCAGTATACCAATACAGCCCTCAGTGTACAATATCAAAACTATATCACCGACGAGCAGGAGGCCTCCCGCATATTTTACATGATGAAAATCTTTGGAGAGGTGGTGGATCAAAATATCATAGAATGATGACGATTCCACATCTACCCCTCCGTTGGGTGCGGTAAAACACCTTAAATAATATATTCAAATAATACGGGATCGCTATTGATCTCCCGGAAATCAAAACGGTAAACCCTCATCCGCTCCAGCAGGGCTGCGTGATCGTCAGGGTTCCGCAATTCAATCCCCACCAAAGCAGGTCCTCTCTCCCGTTGGTTCTTTTTGATAAACTCAAACCGGGTGATGTCATCCTCCGGTCCCAGCACTTCATTGACAAAACGCTTTAGCGCCCCGGGATGTTGGGGAAAATGCACGATGAAATAATATTTCAGTCCTTCATAAAGCAGCGAGCGCTCTTTGATCTCCTGCATGCGGTCGATATCATTGTTGCCCCCGCTAATGATGCAGACCACCTTTTTCCCTTTGATATCTTCTCTTAAAAAATTCAGTGCTGCAATACTGAGGGCACCTGCAGGCTCTGCCACGATGGCGTCGTTGTTGTACAGCCTCAGGATACTGGTACATATTCTTCCTTCAGGTACCAAAACAATCTTGTCCAACAGCTGGCTACAATATTCAAAAGGGTAATCCCCGGCGCGTTTCACCGCTGCTCCGTCCACGAAGGGGTCAAGCTTATCTAAAGTGACAGGTGCTCCCGCTGCGATGGCGGCCTTCATAGATCCCGCTCCTTCGGGCTCTGCCCCGATCAACACTGCTTCGGGCCGGTGCTGCTTGACATAGTAAGAGACACCTGCCGCCAGTCCCCCACCCCCGATCGGCAGTACCAATACATCTACATCAGCAAGGTCCTGCAGAACTTCAACGCCTACGGATCCCTGTCCTTCAATGATCGCCAGGTCATCAAATGGCGGAATAAAAGTCATCTTGTTTTCTTCTGTATATTGCAACGCCTCGCGTAGACAGTCGTCAAAAGTATCCCCCACCAGGACGATTTGGATGTAAGCTCCTCCAAACATCTTCGTTTGCTCGATCTTTTGTTTGGAAGTAGCCTTGGGCATAAAAATAACTCCTTTGATCCCTTTCATTTTGCAGGAAAAAGCCAAACCTTGGGCGTGGTTTCCTGCACTGGCCCCTACTACCCCGTTTTGAAGCTGTGCGTCATCCATTTGGCTGATCTTGTTGAATGCACCCCGCAATTTGTAGGAGCGCACGACTTGCAGGTCTTCCCGTTTAAGATAAATCGACGCTTCATATTGCTCCGAAAGCCTGGCCGCATATTGCAGCGGCGTCCGGTTGATAACCTTCTTGATCCTTTCTAAAGCTACTTCAGAATCCAATTTCCTTAGCTGGCTGATGACATTACTGGGCATAACATTAATTTATTTAGGGGCCAAAATTAATGAATACTCCCCACTAATCGCAGTTCCTACCTCCTATTTGAAAGGAATAAAAACCTGCAACGCCTAAGAGATGGTGCACCAAATTGCAACCAGATGCAGGATCACTCCGGCAGGTCAAAAGCCGGATTCCACACGACTTCCCATAAATGACCATCAGGATCCTGAAAATAACCGGAGTACCCGCCCCAAAAGGTCGCCGCTGCCGGCTTAACGATGTTCGCCCCCGCATTCGATGCCTGCTCCATTACCTCATCCACTTCTTCTTTGCTGGCCACGTTGTGACCTATGGTAAACTCAGTTGCAGAGGTTGATGTCAGGGGAATCTCCGTGTCTTTAGACAGGCTTGTCCTCGGCCAAAGCGCCAATTTTAAGCCATATTGCAGGTCAAAAAACGCCACGGCGCCATATTCAAACTCCTTCCCGACGATTCCTTCCGAGGAAAGCCCCAGTGTCCGGTAAAATGCCACGGATCGCTCCAAATCCGTCACGGCTAATGTTAATACTGAAATTCGTGGTTTCATCCTTTTTAGGTTTAAACGGCTTGCTGGGATTCAGGACAGGTCTCGTTCCATCCTCAATCAAAAATACGTTAATGACAGCTAGACGTCACTGTCTTTAACGCATTTTCTGATTTAGAAGCGCCCTAAGACCCAAGGAAATTGCTGGTTAAGCGTTCAGCTTCTTACAAATATCCCTAATACCTCCAACAGCTGGGGCTTGTCGTACAGGGCGATTTTCGCGGTAGCATCGAACTTGTCCATCCAAGCTTTGAGCTGCAATAACGCCGCCTTTTTGGATTGGGTGGCCTGTTGGGATTCTAAGATCAGGCATAAAAACCTACTAACCCCACACGTAACGCTCGTCATATTCATCTTATGGTCCATCAGCTACATCGGCCCCCGATGTCCAAAATTTACTTTTTTCGTTATACTACAGCTTATATTTTTGATTGGAGAACAGCTGCTTTTTGTAACAGTTGTTTGACCAGTATTCATCAAGACTCGACATACCATGAAAAAAACAATTGTTGTACCCACGGATTTCTCCCACAATGCCTTAGTAGCAGCTAAGTATGCCCTGCAATTTGCTCAGCAACAAGACTATAAGGTTCACTTCCTGCACGCCTATTTACCTTTTACCTCCGCCTTTCAAAACCCCCGTGCTATCGAAGAAGATGAAAACAAGATCAGAATGGAGGCGGAGGCGGAAATGCAGGGCTTTTTGGACAAACTTGGAACAATGGAAACCTCAACAATTTCTTCCAGCATCGCACAAGGCAATCTGGTCGATTCCCTGATGCAGTTTGTAAAAGAACAATCAGTAGGATTGATCATCATGGGTACCCACGGGGCTTCGGGAACCAGAAAGGATGTCTTGGGCAGTAACACCTATGATGTCGCCACATCCAGCCCTGTTCCTCTAATCGTTGTACCAGAGCACATCGTCGAATTCCGTTTGGATAAGGCGGTGTTCTTCACCGATTATCAACCCGCTGATAAACAAACTCTCAGGGCGTTGAAGGAGGTCCTGTCTAATCGGCCGCTACCTTGTACTTTGGTGCATATTGCCGCTGATGCCGACGTGGATACGGAGCAAAGGCCTAACCTGGAGAGATGGAAGCAGCAGTTGCAAACCGAAACAGGCTACGACCTATTGCACAGCGAAGTCGCAAACGATCGGGAAAAGCTGGAGCGGGTAAATGTGATTATCGATGATTTAGCGGCAGACCTTTGCATCCTGACACTCGTCGGAGGACGGGGATTCCTCGAAAAGCTTTTCCACAAAAGCCTGGCGCGCCAAATTGTCCTTAATCCCCATCGTCCTGTTTTGCTAGTAACCGCAAGCTAATTTCTTGTATGGGCATCCATCTTTATCCCGCAGGATAAAAAAGACCATCCGTTTCGATGGTCTTTTTTGCTTGTCAAAGATTTTTCATGATGAACGGTTATTCCAAATGTTCTTTTGAAACCTTCTGAACTGGTTTGGTTTTGCTTAACAATACGTAACCAATAATCCCGGATAAGGCGGAGGCAATGAGGATGGCTAGCTTTGCTTCTGCGACTAAACCAGGATCAGCAAAAGAAAGCAAAGATATAAAAATGGCCATTGTGAAGCCTACCCCGGCAAGTAATCCGACGCCTGCAATATGGCCCCATCCAGCATGGGCAGGAAGCTGTGCAATTCCCAGTTTTACCGCTAACTTGGACATCAACAATATGCCAACGGGCTTCCCCACACACAAGCCAATGATAATCCCAATTCCAAGTGGTGCGGTCAGGCCGGCAATCATCGCCTCTTCAAACCGTATATTGGTGTTGGCAAGTGCGAAGATCGGGACGATGATGAAATTGACAGGGTTGATCAAGGCATGTTCCAGTCTTAATAGAGGCGAGTGGTTTCCTTCTTTTGGGGAAAAGGGGATGGCTATGGCGACCAATACGCCGGCTATTGTGGCATGGATCCCCGAGTGGTGAATAAAATACCAGATAAAAACACCGGGCACCAGATAAAATACCAAAGAGCGTATCCCCATTCTGTTAAACACAAAGAGCAACGCCCAAACCCCTGCGGCATAAAGTAGGTAACCGGTACTCAACTCGGCCGAATAGAAAATGGCAATCACAAGAATCGCTATTAAATCGTCGATGATGGCTAATGCGGCCAGGAATATTTTTAACGACAAGGGGACTCGATCCCCTAACATGGAGAAGATAGCCAAAGCAAAGGCAATATCCGTGGCCATGGGTATTCCCCAGCCTCCAATGGTCGCCTGGCCCTGATTGAAAACCGCATAAATGCCCGCGGGAATGATTGCCCCTCCGATTGCGCACAAGATAGGGAGAGCCGCTTGTCTAGGCGTGGCCAATGCGCCACCTACGACTTCCCGCTTTATTTCTAATCCCACCAGCAAGAAGAATATGGCCATCAAACCATCGTTGATCCACAAAGCAACCGGATATAGCAGGTGGATGCCGTCGGTTTCAAATCCCAAAGGATAGTTAAGCAGGGCATCGAAAGAGGAACCCAGGGGTGAGTTAGCTATTAATAGTGAAATAACGACAAAAAAGAAAAGGACAATCCCCCCTAAGGAAGGTGAGCCCAGCAATTTTTCGAGGAAAACTTTCATGACCGCATTTAATATGTTAGTTTGGCCCAAAGATATCCGCAGGGGATAGATCCCAAAAGTAAAAATTGGACAGTGGATCCCTTTCGGAATCATCCATGTAAATTAACTGAACATGCCGCTACGATTGTTAAAAAACATCAAGCTCAGAAAATCCTGTTATCCGTTGGCGATGAAGAAAACATCTTCAGATTGCCACCAATTTTCAGAAAAGTACGTGACAGGTGCTTATGTGTTTCACCGGGAGGAACTGAAATCCAGGCAATTTCTATTCAATGACGGGTTTCCTACCTTAATCCTTATGCCGGCTAAGACTGATCAGATCACGTTGAAGAAGAAAAGGAAACATGTACAGACGCTTCAGTCGGCATGGGTCTGTTGTGGTATCATCAAGGAAACTTATTGGGAAATCCCCGAAGACCTTCAATATATCGTCGTGGTCCGCTTCTCTCCGCCAGTATTTTATTCTCTTTTTGATGTTGATCCAGCCGTGTTTGCTTCGAATCCGATATGCAATTTAGAAGACATCGTCGACTCGGCGTGGATGGAAGTCTTTGATGATATGTATAAGTTGAAAGACATTTCCGACCGGATGGCTTATCTCAATGAGCAATTTTTAGCGAGAGAGGTCACAGAAGAATTACCTCCCGGATTGCAGCTAGCAATTGACTACATTGATGAAAAACGAGGAAATATCACGGTATCAGAACTATTGTCCGCATTGGGCCAGGATACCAACAGGAAATGGCTGCAGAGAAACTTTATCAAACACCTGGGTATTCCTCCCAAAAAGTATATTTCCCTCCAACGGTTCATCGGTGCCTACGACCAATGTGGTAGAGACGTTCCAGACGATTTATTGTCCGTGGCGTTGAACAGCGGCTACTACGACTACAACCATTTCCTGAAAGACTTCAAGCAATTTCTGGGAATAGCCCCTACACAATACGCATGGGATTAAGATAGATACTTCTCTTCCTGGTCCATGTCACCTATAAGTCGACCCATCTATTTTCTTTAGCGGAGAGAAAGATGGCTTCCAAGACCCTGGCGTTGGCCTTAGCCTCCTCCAGTGGCACGGGAACTTCCGCATCATGGGCAACGGCCTTGCTAAAAGCTTCTGCCTGGATCCTATATTGGTTGGAGGTTTCAAACTGAACCGTCTCGTAATTTTCCCTAAAAATATCCCCCGAACTGATCCGGATTTCACAGGGCCGGTCCGGCGGGGCATTGAAGGGAATCCGGATTTCCAGTTCCTTCTGATCTCCAAAGAACTGCATGCGCTGATAAGGCACGAGTTGGGTACTGACGGAAAACACCGCCCTTGCTGATGGAAATTCTATGATCACACTGGCCAGCCTATCCGTACCGAAGTCCGGGTCGTATTCCATGGAAGCGACCAACCT
>Ga0079224_100015824_pt1 | contig 10581 bp, 5 predicted proteins | sample Stecom2015_FD_80414 | JGI IMG/M metagenome (GOLD analysis project Ga0079224, IMG submission 80414) | Agricultural soil microbial communities from Utah to study Nitrogen management - Steer compost 2015 | ecosystem: Environmental > Terrestrial > Soil > Agricultural land | place: USA: Utah...
AGCGAGTCGCCGACCCGCAGCGGACCCTCGGCATCGCTCCAGGCCTCGCTGAGGGTCAGGGCGTGGGCCGGCAGCCAGGGACTGTCGCCCGGGTAGTCCGGCGGTATGGGTTTGACGTTCAGTCGCAGGGCCGGCGAGCTCACCTGCACCCGGCGGCCGCTGCGCGGTCCGAACGGGTTGAAGGCGTCCGGGTCGTTGCGCTCCACCAGGGTGGCGCTGAACACCTGCGAGGGCAGTTCCAGCGTGCCGCTGCGCAGCGGGTGGATGGCGTAGCGAACCTCGATGACACCGTGGCGAGTGCCGTTGATGCGGGTTTCGTAGGTGAGCGGCTTGCCGAGCTGCTCGATGCGCGCCTCGGGCGTCTGCAGCGGCGTCAGGGTGCTGTCGTCGAACAGCGACACCGAGTGATAGATGCGCAGGCTGAGCAGCGTTTGCGCCTGCACATAGACGCTGTCCCGGTCGAGGCTGGCCTCGATGAACACCGGCAGCAGCCGCTGCTCGTCCGCGCCGGCGGCGCTGGCCTCGCTGACCCGCAGGGTAATGGGCGCGGAGACCGCCTCGCCGACCCGCAGGGGCGGGATCACCAGCTCGCCGGTGCGCCGGGGCATCAGGGTGAGGATCCAGCGCGTGGTGCTGCGGCTGCCCTGATCATCGCGCACCACGCGATTGATCTGGCGGCTGTCGAGCACCTCGAACAGCGGCAGCAGCGGGTTGAGGTCCGGCTTGCCGGCCAGGGCCAGGCCGGACAGCTCGAGGGTCAGCTCGACGCTGTCGCCTTCGGTCACCTGCTGGCGGTCGACACTGGCCAGCAGCTCGTCGGCCCAGGCCGGAGCGCCGAGCAGAAACAGAAGGAGCAGACCAAGCAGTCGCATCATCACGGGGCATCCTGGCGCTGTTGCTGTTCAAGGCGAAACTTGCGCCGCAGCAGTTCGCCCGGGTCATCGGGAATTTCGCGCAGCCACTGGTCCAGGGCCTGGCGCCGTTCGCGATCGAGCGGCTCCGGCGCCCCGGCCGCCGCGACGGGTTCGCCCGTTCCGACGGCGCCGCTGTCGGATTCCGGCGTGTCCGGCGTGGCGGCGTCGGGGGAGCCGCCCGCCTCGTCTTCGCTGGCCGGGGACTCGCCGGGCGCGCCGTCGCGGGGCGGTTCGCCGCGCGGGGCCTGCGCCGAGGGCTGCTGCGCGTCGTCCTGGCGCTGTTGCTGCTCCTGCTGGCGCAGCAACTCCTCGACGCGTTCGCGATTGTAGCGGGCCTGATCCAGTAGCGGGTCACGCTCCAGGGCCAGGTCGTAGGCCTGCAACGCCTGCTCGAGCTGGCCGGCCCGGGCCAGGGCGTTGCCCCGGTTGTAGTGATCGGCGGCCGCGTCGCCCTGGGCGAAACGCTCGGCGGCTTCGGCGTAGGCGCCGCCCAGGTACAGGGCGTGGCCCTGGCGTTGCGGGTCGCGGAACAGCCGCGCCGCCTCCAGCGGCCGGCCCTCGCGCAGCAGGCGCTCGGCGCGCTGCTCGTCGCGCAGCCACAGGGCGTCGAGTTCCAGGGCGTGCCCGGGCACCGGCGTGAACAGCAGCGGCAGGCAGAACAGCCAGCCGCGCCGGCCGGCGCAGGCGGCCAGCAACAGCAGCGGCAGGAGCAGCCAGTAACCCTGGTCGGCCCAGCGCGCCAGCGGCAGCACCTGTCCGCTGGCCTGCGCGTCGCCCGGACTGTCCAGCAGGCCGAGGGCGCGCAGGCCGGACAGATCCGCGCGCAGGGGCTGATAGGCGCCGCCGAGCTGGCGGGCGAAACGCGCCTGGCCGGCGCTGTCCAGACGCGGGATCAGAATGGCGCCCTGGTCGTCCTTCAGGAAGGCGCCATCCTCCTGAATGATGGGCGCGCCCGTCACCGTGCCCACGCCGAGGATATCCAGGCGGACTCCCTTGCGCGGCAGGCCGGCGATGGCGGCCTGTTCCGCGTCGTCGAGGCCGCTGGTCACCAGCAGCAGGCGGCCGTCGCCCTGGCCGCCCTGATCCAGCAGCGCCGAGGCGCGCGCCAGCGCCAGGTCGGCGCGCTGGCCGGGCTCCGGCATGATCGAGGGCGCGAGCGCGCCGAGCAGGTTGAGGCTGGTGGCCAGGTCGTCGGAGAGCGGCACCACGACATGGGCGCTGCCGGCGTACACGACGATGCCGGTCTGCGCGCCGCGCCGCGCCTCCAGCAGGTCGACGAGGGCACGCCGCGCCAGCTCCAGGCGCGAGGGCGGCAGGTCGGCGGCGAGCATGCGCGGGGTCAGGTCCAGAATCACCACCAGGGCGTCGCCGCGGGCGGCGCTGGCCTGCTCCAGACGCTGCCAGCTGGGGCCCGCCAGCGCCAGCACGGCCAGCAGCCAGGCCAGGCCGAGGGCCACCCAGGGCAGGCGAGCGCCGCGGGCGTCGCCGCCCGACAGCAGCAGAGCGTGGAAGGGCCGCGGCAGCAGCAGTTGCCAGCGCCCGCTGCGCCGTTGCCGCCGCCACAGGCGCCAGAGCAGCCAGACGCTGGGCACCAGCAGCAACAGCCAGGCCGGACGCAGCAGGGTGGGCCAGAGCTCGGTCATCGGCGCGATCTCCGTAGCCAGTACGGCGCGCTGCCCAGGGGACGGATGACCCGCACCGCCAGCAGCAAGGCGAGAAGCAGGGCGGCCGCCAGCGGCCAGGCATAGAGTTCCTCGGTGCGCCGCAGCGGCAGGTCCTGCTGCGCCACCGGTTGCAGGCGGTCCAGGGTTGCACCGATCTCGCGCAACGCCTCGCTGGAGTGGGCGCGGAAGTACTGGCCGCCGGTGAGTTCGGCCATGGCCACCAGCCCGGGCTCGTCCAGGTCCAGCCCCGGGGTGCGGGCAAAGATGCCCAGGCCGCGCACCTGGCCCGGCAGCGCGCCGATGCCGATGGTGTACAGGGTGACGCCATTTTCCGCCGCCAGTTGCGCGGCGGTCATCGGCGCCAGGCTGCCGCCGGTGTGCGCGCCGTCGGTGATCAGCACCAGCACGCGGCTCTTCGCCGGCTGGTCGCGCAGGCGCTTGACCGCCAGGCCGATGGCGTCGCCGATCGCCGTGTTGGGTCCGGCGATGCCCACGCGCGCTTCCTCCAGCCAGGTGCGCACGGTGCGGCGGTCGAAGGTCAGCGGCGCCTGCAGGTAGGCCTGGCTGCCGAACAGGATCAGCCCGACCCGGTCGCCCTGGCGCTGTTCGATGAACTCGCCGAACAGCCGCTGCACCAGTTTCAGGCGGCTGATGTTCTGGTCCTGCCACTGCATGTCCGGGTAATCCATGGAACCGGACACGTCCACGGCCAGCAGCAGGTCGCGGCCGCTGGCGGGAATCGCCACCCGTTCGCCCAGCCATTGCGGGCGCGCGGCGGCCAGCAGCAGGCACAACCAGACCAGCACGAAGGGCCACTGCAACCGCCAGCCCGGCAGGTTGCCGGTGGCGCGCTGGCCGCTGAGGTCCTGCAGCTCGTCGAGGAAGCTGACGTTGAGGGCGGCCTCGCCGCTGTCGGCCGGCGGCAGCAGGGCGCGCAGCAGCCAGGGCAGCGGGGCGAGCAGGAAAATCCAGGGCCAGGCGAAGTCAAACATGCTTGCGAATCCACACATCGACGGCCTGGCGCAGGGCCTCCAGCGCCTTGTCGTCCAGCTGGCAGTGGGGCCGGTAGGCGCCTTCCACCAGCACCATCCAGCGGGTCAGGCCGGCGGAGGGGCAGCGGCTGTCGAGAAAGGCCAGCCAGGCGCGGCCGCTCAGGGTCTGGCACTGGCTCTGGGGATAGCGCTGCAGGCACAGGCGCTTGAGCAGGGCATTGATCTGTTGCAGCCAGGGCCCGGCCTCGCGGCCGTAGGGCATTGCCAGGCTGGCGAGTTCTTCCAGCGCGGCCTCGCGCAGCGGGTCGACCCGCGCCGGACCCGGCGCTCGCCGGCGTCGACGCAGCAGGAACAGGCCGCCGGCGATCAGCGGCGGCGCCAGGGCCAGCAGCCACCAGCCGGGCGCGGGCGGCCACCAGGACACCGGCGGCGGGGCGATGGGCGGCAGCAGGGCGTCGAGGGGATTCATGGGCGCGCCTGCGGGACGGATTGTCGATCACGCAACTGATCGAGCAGATCCTGCTCGGTGCCCAGGGGCAGCAGCAGGGCGCGAATGCGGTTGGCCAGTTGTCGCCAGCGTTCCTGGCGGGCCTCGCCGCGCGCCCGGTAGGCCTTGCGCAGCAGCGGGTCGTAGGTGTCCAGCTCGAGCTGCGCGCCGTCCTCGGCGAAGCGCAGCAGGCCGGCGGCCGGCAGGGCGTGATCCAGCGGGTCGGAGAGCGGCACCAGGATCAGTTCCACGTGGCGGCCGAGCAGCGCCAACTGCTGTTCGGAGGCGTCGTCCAGCGCGCGCTCGTCGCAGATCACCACCAGCAGGCTGCCGGGGCGCAGCACCTCGCGGGCGCGGCGCAGGGCCGGGCCGAACGTGCCCCGGGGGCCGGGCATGTCGGCGCGCAGCGCATGGTTGGCGTCGACCAGGCGGCTGAGCAGTTGCAGCAGGCTCTGCTTGCTGCGCCGCGGGCGGACTTCCGGCGCGTCGCCGCCGCCGAACACCAGGCCGCCGATGCGGTCGTTGTGTTCCAGCGCGGCCCAGCCGAACAGCGCCGCCGCCTGGGCGGCGAGCACCGACTTGAACTGGCCGCCGCTGCCGAAGAACAGCGAGCGGCTCTGCTCCACCAGCAGGTAGACGGGACGTTCGCGCTCCTCGTGATACAGCTTGGTGTGCGGCTGCCGGGTGCGCGCGGTGACGCGCCAGTCGATGGTGCGCACGTCGTCGCCGGGCTGGTAGACGCGCACCTGATCGAAATCGATGCCGCGCCCGCGCAGCCGCGAGCGGTGCAGGCCGATCAGCGCGCTGCGCCGGTAGGGCGTGCTGAACAGTTCCAGGCCGCGCAGGCGGTGGCGGATGTCCACCAGCTCGCGCAGCGTCGCGTAGGCGCCGGCGGGTCCGGGAGCCACGCGGTCCATCAGCCCACCGCCACCACGTCGAGCACCCGCTGCAGCACCTGGTCCTGGTCGACGCCGGAGGCCTCGGCCTCGAAGGACAGGATGATGCGGTGGCGCAGCACGTCGAAGAACACCGCCTGGATGTCCTCCGGGCTGACGAAGTCGCGCCCGGCCAGCCAGGCGTGGGCGCGGGCGCAGCGGTCCAGGGAGATGCTGCCGCGCGGGCTGGCGCCGTAATTGAGCCAGGCGGCCAGGTCGGCGTCGAACTTGGCGGGGAAGCGGGTCGCCATCACCAGTTGCACCAGGTATTCCTCCACCGCCTCGGCCATGTGCAGGCCGAGCACTTCCTGGCGGGCGGCGAAGATGGCCTGCTGGCTGACGCGCCGATGGGGGCTGACGGCGGCCCCCTGCAGCGCCTCGCCACGGGCCTGCTGCAGGATGCGGCGCTCCATCGAGGCGTCCGGGTAGCCGATCTTCACATACATCAGGAAGCGGTCGAGCTGGGCCTCGGGCAGCGGGTAGGTGCCTTCCTGCTCGATGGGGTTCTGGGTGGCCATGACCATGAACAGCGGCGACAGCGCGTAGGTGCTGCGCCCGACGCTCACCTGGCGCTCGGCCATGGCCTCGAGCAGCGCCGACTGCACCTTGGCCGGCGCGCGGTTGATCTCGTCGGCCAGCACCAGGTTGTGGAAGATCGGCCCCTGCTGGAACACGAAGCTGCCGGTTTCCGGGCGATAGATCTCGGTGCCGGTGATGTCCGCCGGCAGCAGGTCGGGGGTGAACTGGATGCGGTGGAACTCGGCCTCGATGCCTTCGCTCAGTTCCTTGATGGCGCGGGTCTTGGCCAGGCCGGGCGCGCCCTCCACCAGCAGATGGCCGTCGGCGAGCAGGGCGATCAGCAGGCGGTCGATCAGGCGTTCCTGGCCGTGGATACGGCTGGCCATGAACTGGCGCAGGGCAAGCAGCGCTTCGCGGTGTTCCATTGTTCGGGCATCTCCGGTGGGGCGAGTGCGGTCGGCCGGTCGGCAGGAACGCGCACTGTAATGGAACTGCGCCTCGCTGGCACGAGCGGCGGCCAATTCCCCGGCCTCGCTGAAAACCGGGGTGGGACGAAACGTCGCAGGGCCGTTGCTGTCGCAAAGGCTAGTGGCTCGGGACTCACGGAGCGTGTGCGGGCGGGATGGGTACGTTCCGACCGGGCGGTCAATTCCCCGCGAGCGTTGAATGCAAACCCTGGCCCGTTACTATCTCGCGGTTATCCAGATCCGTTTTATGGGGTTTCCATGGCGTTTTTCACCGCATCCGACAAGGGCGATTTCCACCGGCAACTGGAGGAAGTGCTCGCCCGGCATGTCGAACCCGGCACGCTGCCGCGGCTCGCGCGCTTCGCCGAGCAGTTCTTCGCCATCGCGCCGCTCGACGAACTGCAGCAGCGGCGGCTGGGCGACCTGGAGGGCAGCACGCTGTCGGCCTGGCGCCTGCTGGAGGCGTTCCGTGGCGAGCCCGTGGTGCGGGTGTTCAATCCCGACTACGAACAGCATGGCTGGCAGTCCGCGCACAGCGTGGTGCAGGTGCTGCATCCGGACATGCCGTTCCTGGTGGATTCGGTGCGCATGGCCCTCAATCGGCGCGGACACAGCATCCATACCCTGCAGAACAGCGTGCTGACGGTGCGTCGCGGCGCCGATGGCGCGTTGCTCGACGTGCTGCCGCGCGGCGCGCAGGGCGAGGGTGTGCGAGACGAAGCCCTGATGTTCCTGGAGATCGACCGCTGCGCCAGCGCCGCCGAACTGCGTGAGCTGCAGCAACTGCTGAGCGAGGTGCTGGCCGAGGTGCGCCTGGCGGTGGGCGATTTCCCCGCCATGCAGGCGCAGGTCCGCCGCCTGCTGGAGCTCCTGAATTCGCGCGATGAGCGCGACCCGGAAGTGGCGGAAGTGCGCGCCTTCTATGAATGGCTGCTGGACAACCACTTCACCTTCCTGGGTTACGAGGAATTCCGCGTCGTCGAGGACGAGCGCGGCGCCCGGGTGGAGTACGACGAGTCGAGCCTGCTGGGCCTGTCGCGGCAACTGCGCGCCGGCCTGAGCGATGCGCAGCGCGCCATCGAGCCGTCGGCCGTGGCGTTCCTGCGCGAGCCGCGCCTGCTCAGTTTCGCCAAGGCCTCCCAGCCCAGCCACGTGCACCGCGCCGCCTATCCCGACCTGGTGTCGCTGCGGGTGCTGGATGAGCAGGACCAGGTGGTCCGCGAGTGCCGCTTCCTCGGTCTGTACACCTCGACGCTCTACACCCAGAGCGTGACGCACATTCCCCACGTGCGCCGCAAGGTGGAGGCGATCCTCGAGCGTTCCGGCTTCGATCCCCACGCCCACCTGGGCAAGGAGCTGGCCCAGGTGCTGGAGGTGCTGCCGCGCGACGAGCTGTTCCAGACCCCGGTGGACACCCTGTACGACACCGCCATCGCCATCGTGCAGATCCAGGAGCGCAACCGGCTGCGCCTGTTCCTGCGCAAGGACCCCTACGAGCACTTCGTCTACTGCCTGGTCTATGTGCCGCGCGACCACTACTCCACCGAGATCCGCGAGAAGATCCAGCACCTGCTGATGGAGCGCCTGAACGCCTCCGACTGCGAGTTCTGGACCTATTTCTCCGAGTCGGTGCTGGCCCGGGTGCAGCTGATCCTGCGCGTCGATCCCAAGACCGTGCCGGCCTTCGATGCCCGCGAGCTGGAGCAGGAGGTGATCCAGGCCTGCCGTTCCTGGCAGGACGAGTTCTCCAGCCTGATGATCGAGCGCTTCGGCGAGGCGCGCGGCACCGACCTGCTGGCGCGTTTCGCCCCCGGCTTCCCGGCCGGCTACCGGGAGCGCTTCGAGCCGCACTCGGCGGTGGCGGACATGCAGCACATCCGCAGCCTCTCCGAGGAACAGCCGCTGGTGATGAGCTTCTACCAGCCGCTGGGGCAGGGCGAGGGCGAGCTGCACTGCAAGGTCTACCACGCCGACGAGCCGCTGCCGCTCTCCGATGTGCTGCCGATCCTGGAAAACCTCGGCTTGCGCGTGCTCAGTGAATACTCCCACCGGCTGCGCCAGGCCGACGGGCGCGCGTACTGGATTCACGACTTCACCTTCGCGCCGCTGGCCGGGCTGGCGGTGGACCTGAAGACCCTCAACAGCCTGTGCCAGGAGGCCTTCACCCAGGTCATCAACGGCAACGCCGAAAACGACGCCTTCAACCGCCTGGTGCTCGCCGCCGGCCTGACCTGGCGCGAGGTGGCGCTGCTGCGCGCCTACGGCCGCTACCTGAAGCAGATCCGCATCGGTTTCGACCTGGGCTACATCGCCGCGACGCTGAACAACCACACGGGCATCGCCCTGGAGCTGGTGCGCTTGTTCAAGACGCGCTTCTACCTGGCCCGCAAGCTGACCGCCGAGGCCCTGGAGGAGAAGCAGGGCAAGCTGGTGGAGGCCATTCGCGCGGCCCTGGACCAGGTGTCGGTGCTCAACGAGGACCGCATCCTGCGTCGCTACCTGGAAGCGATCCTGGCCACCCTGCGCAGCAACTTCTACCAGACCGACGCCGACGGCGCGCCCAAGCCGCGCCTGAGCTTCAAGATCAGCCCGGCGGCCATCGGCGAGATTCCCCGGCCGGTGCCGCTGTATGAAATCTATGTCTACTCGCCCCGGCTCGAAGGCGTGCACCTGCGCTTCGGCGCGGTGTCCCGTGGCGGCCTGCGCTGGTCGGACCGCGAGGAGGATTTCCGCACCGAGGTGCTTGGTCTGGTCAAGGCCCAGCAGGTGAAGAACTCGGTGATCGTGCCGATGGGCGCCAAGGGCGGCTTCGTGCCCCGTCGCCTGCCGCTGGGCGGCAGCCGCGACGAGATCCAGGCCGAGGCCATCGCCTGCTACAAGCAGTTCATCAGCGGCCTGCTGGACATCACCGACAACCTGGTCGAAGGGGCCGTGGTGCCGCCGGAGCAGGTGGTGCGCCATGACGGCGACGACCCCTATCTGGTGGTCGCCGCCGACAAGGGCACGGCGAGCTTCTCCGACATCGCCAACGGCATTGCCGCCGAATACGATTTCTGGCTGGGCGACGCCTTCGCCTCCGGCGGCTCGGCCGGATACGACCACAAGAAGATGGCCATTACCGCGCGCGGCGCCTGGGTGTCGGTGCAGCGCCACTTCCGCGAGCGCGGCATCGATGTGCAGCGCGAGTCCATCAGCGTGGTCGGCATCGGCGACATGAGCGGCGACGTGTTCGGCAACGGCCTGCTGCAATCCGAGCAGGTGCAGCTGCTGGCGGCGTTCAACCATCTGCACATCTTCGTGGACCCCGATCCCGACCCGGCCGCCAGCTTCGACGAGCGCAAGCGCCTGTTCGAGCTGCCGCGCTCCACCTGGGCCGACTATGACGCCGCGCTGATCTCCGCCGGTGGCGGCGTGTTCTCGCGCAGCGCCAAGAGCATCGCCATCAGCCCGCGCATGCGCGAGCGTTTCGACATCCAGGCCGAGCAGCTGTCGCCCAACGAGCTGATCAGCGCCCTGCTCAAGGCGCCGGTGGACCTGATCTGGAACGGCGGCATCGGCACCTACATCAAGGCCGGCAGCGAGAGCCACGCCGACATCGGCGACAAGGCCAACGACCCGGTGCGGGTCAACGGCGGCGAGGTGCGCGCGCGGGTCATTGGCGAGGGGGGCAACCTGGGCATGAGCCAGCTGGGCCGCATCGAGTACTGCCTGGCCGGCGGCGCGTGCAACACCGACTTCATCGACAACGCCGGCGGGGTGAACTGCTCCGACCACGAGGTGAACATCAAGATCCTGCTCAACAGCGTGCTGGCGGCCGGCGACATGACCGGCAAGCAGCGCAACCAGCTGCTGGCGGACATGACCGATGAGGTGGCGCATCTTGTGCTGGGCAGCAACTACCGGCAGACCCAGGCGCTGTCGCTGGCCGAACGCCGCGCGCGCCAGCGCATGGGCGAATACCGCCGGCTGATTGCCGATCTGGAAAGCCGCGGCCGCCTGGACCGGGCGCTGGAATTCCTGCCCAGCGACGAGCAACTGGGCGATCGCGCCCTGACCCGTCCCGAGCTGGCGGTGCTGGTGTCCTACAGCAAGATCGACCTCAAGCAGGCGCTGCTGGAGTCCAGCGTGCTGGACGACGACTATCTGGTGCGCGAGATGCAGCGGGCCTTCCCGCAGCGGCTGGTGGAACAGTACGGCGAGGCCATGCGCAATCACCGCCTGCGTCGCGAGATCGTCGCCACCCAGATCGCCACCGACCTGGTCGACCGCATGGGCATCACCTTCGTGCAGCGGCTGTGCGCCTCCACCGGCATGGACGCGGCGCAGGTGGCCGAGGCCTATGTGATCGTGCGCGACGTCTTCCACCTGCCGCACTGGTTCCGGCAGATCGAGTCCCTGGACTACGGCGTGGCCGCCGACACCCAGATGGCGCTGATGGACGAACTGATGCGCCTGGGCCGCCGGGCCACCCGCTGGTTCCTGCGCAGCCGCCGCCAGGCGCTGGACGCCGCCCGCGACGTGGCGCACTTCGGCCCGCAGGTGGCGACCCTGGGCACGAAGCTCGACGAGCTCCTGCAGGGTGCGGCCCGCGAGCAATGGCAGG
>Ga0079224_100015825_pt1 | contig 10581 bp, 5 predicted proteins | sample Stecom2015_FD_80414 | JGI IMG/M metagenome (GOLD analysis project Ga0079224, IMG submission 80414) | Agricultural soil microbial communities from Utah to study Nitrogen management - Steer compost 2015 | ecosystem: Environmental > Terrestrial > Soil > Agricultural land | place: USA: Utah...
GGAACGGGGATTGGTCTATATCTGGTAAAGGAATACATGGAGCTGCATGGTGGACAAGTTGAAGTTGTTAGTAAGCGGGGCGAAGGAAGCGCTTTTACGGTAAAGCTTCCGACTAATCTATCTGAAAAACAGCAGGAGGTGTCACCGATGGAGGAGACTGAACAGAACAAAGATAAGCTTGTGAATGTGAATCGGCTCCCGACGAAAAAGATTCTGATTGCGGAGGATAATGACGAGTTTCGAGCGTTTCTAAGCCAGGAGCTTGGCAAATATTATGTCATTTTGGAAGCGAGTGACGGAGGGCGGGCTTATCAGCAGGCGTTGAAAGAAGAACCGGATCTTATTCTTTCCGACATGATGATGCCCAATGTTGATGGTATTGCTTTATGTCAACAAATAAAAAATAACATACAGACCTGCCATATTCCCATTGTGCTGCTCACCGCACGTATGTCGGATGAAGCTCGAATGTCTGTATATGCCGCGGGAGCTGACTCCTATTTGTCCAAGCCTGTTATATTTGATGTGCTGCATACACGTATTGAGAGCTTGATCGAACAGCAGGAAATGCGAAAAAAGTTGTTTCACACCACTATAGAGGTGACACCAAGCAGCATTACGATCAATTCGTTGGATGAGGAACTGGTACAAAAAGCATTGCGGAGTGTAGAGGAAAATATAGATAATCCTGAATATGGCGTCGAACACCTTGGGCAGGATATCGGTTTGAGTAGAGGTCATCTCTATCGCAAGCTACAATCTATCACCGGACAAAGCCCTGCTGATTTCATTCGTGCTATACGTTTGAAACGTGCTGCTCAGCTCCTACGGGATAGCCAGTTGAACATAACGGAGATTGCCTACATGGTGGGTTTTAATACGCAAAAGTATTTTAACAAACATTTTAAAAGTACTTTCGGTGTGACTCCATCACAATATAGAAATAACGAAGACGATTCCATTTAAGTCCCGCTCTCTTACCGCTCTTACAACACTATTTAGAACGGATGATTTGTACCATTTTAGGTGCTTATTTACGTTTTGTTGATGTGTTATATTCTCATAATTAGCGTTTTATGTGCTTAAACAAATGAACCTATTATTTGAGACAAAATGTCCTAGTGTATCCACATTAAAGAGTTGATATTTGTTGTGTTCAAGGTTATGATACCAAGAATTGTCAACAATAGTTGACTGCCAATTTTAAACAGTTATTTTTTTATCAATATGAACCCATTTTTAAATCAGTTCAAGCGTTATTTTTTAGAAAAAACCAAGGATAAGTATCTTAAGCTGAAGAGCGTATCACAACTTTAATTATAAACTAAATATGTATGAGACAAATTACAAACTTTAAATTTTTTGCATTTGTTGCAATGTATAGTATCTCGCTGTTTTATTTAACACCGATATATGCACAACAGATAAAGATGCTCGGAATCGTGAAAGATGCTGTTACGGGAAACCCGTTGGCAGGGGTATCCATTCGTGTGAATAATATATCGTTGGCGAGTTCTGGCGATAATGGACGGTTTTCGGTAGATAACGTGTCGTCTGGTGCATTGGTAGAATTCCGGTTGATTGGTTACGAAACACAAGTACAAAAGGCTACGGCGAATATGGAGGTATCGTTGGTTTCCATCGGTGATGAATTGGATGAAGTTGTCGTTGTGGGGTATGGTACACAAAAGAAAGAAACATTGACGGGATCTATAGCGACTGTTGATGCAAAAGCTTTTGAAGATCGCGGACCTCTGGCTTCGCCTATACAGGCATTGCAAGGACAAGTTCCAGGTGCGATGATTACGCGAAGCTCTGGTGCTGCCGGAGATGAGGCTTGGGCAATAAAGCTCAGGGGAGCTGTATCCTTAAAATCGGTAGAACCATTGGTTATTATTGACGGAGTAGCATCCGATAGTTATCGTGAACTGAGATTGTTAAACCCTTCCGATATCGAAAATATTTCATTTTTAAAAGACGCAGCTGCGGCGATCTATGGATCGAGAGCTGCAGGGGGAGTTATTTTAGTGACCACGAAAAAAGGTAAGCATGGGGCAGCGAAAGTAGAATTAAATTCTTCCTATAATTATAAGAGGCCAGGCTTGCAACCGAGGTTAATGTCTTTGGACGAGTGGGCAGAAGGCGTTATCCAAGCCCGATCCAATGATGGGTTTGATGAAAACGATGTGTGGATACGTTACGCGAACCTTGCTCTGGCAAATAAAGGAGGATACATAGATGCACGAAATCCCGATAATGCACCGATACCAGGCGGATTCACGGATGTTCGGGACTTCATGTTTTTAGATAACAACTGGACGGATATTTTATGGGGTGCGGCAGGTTCTACCCAGAATGATTTGAGCATCTCCGGAAGAAACGAACGAATGGGGTATCGTTTATCGTTGGGATATCTTTTCGACGAGGGAACGTTGAGATGGGGTGAGAATACGAATAATCGTTATAATATTCGATTGAACAACGATTTTCAGGTTTCTGATAGATTTAGTATCGAGTCGGTTATTGGTTTTGGTTATCAGGATCAGGTCATTCCATCCAGAATTAATAACACATTAGGGCAAGGGTATCCTCAACCAGGCTTTCCTTCTGCGACATTGACTGGTAAGCCGTACGCTTGGGGAGGGCAACTTACACCAAATTGGTATGCCGAATTAGGTGGAAATAACCAATTGAAAGTAAAAACAACCACGATAAGCGAAACCTTTAGGTTCAAGTTGACAGATAAACTGAATTGGGTGACGACATTGGGCTTTAACAGCAATGTTGGCGGTAGGGATAACCAACAAAACAGTATCGAGTGGTACAATTACAAAGGGGACTTGCTGGTACAAACCATGCCTACCCAAGCTAATAGTTCCTATGAAAAAAGTACGGCGGCAACCAATTTCTATTCGGGATCTACCTATCTGCAATATAGTGACACCTTTAAGGATGTTCACAATATATCTGTAACCGGGGGTGGGCAATACGAATTTAATGATTATGATCGCTACCAGGTTAGAATATTGGATATTAACAGCTCTCTGTCTTCTTTAAACGGTTCAGGATTGATTACGACGGAAACCGCTAGAAATCAATATGCAATGGGATCTTATTTTGCACGGTTAAACTATGACTACAAGTCTAAGTATCTATTAGAAGCTAATGGGCGGTACGACGGATCATCTAAATTTGCGAGAGAGAATAGATGGAATCTGTTTTATGGCTTTTCTGGAGGATGGCGTATCGGTGAGGAGGAGGTGATCAAGAATCTAAACCTTTTCAATGAATTAAAATTAAGAGCCTCTTATGGTGTTGTAGGTAACCAAACTGGTATTGATCTATATGACGGAGTTCAGTTGTATGGGCAATATACGGCGTCCGGATCTTATTTAGGGTCGGAGAAAGTGACGTATACAAGACCTGACGATCGACTGGTATCATTTGACCGTACATGGGAACGTATTCACAACTATAATCTGGCCTTAGATTTCACCATGTTAGATAATAAGTTATCTGGTACGATAGAATACTTCGTGAAAAAGAATAACAACATGTTTCTGAATGCTCAATATCCAGCTGTTTTAGGTGCGAGAGCCCCTGAAGCTAATATTGGGGAATTTAGAGGTACCGGCTATGAAGGCACACTCAATTGGTCTGATCAGATAGGCGAGTTCTCCTATAACCTAGGTGGCGTATTTACTTTTGCGGAGAATAGACTAGTGGATTTCGGTGGTGCAAATGTAATATCAAACGGAGGACGTGTTGAAGCTGTACAGGGATTCCCGCTAAACTCTATTGTTGGACTTGAATATGGCGGGAGAATACAGACAGAAGAGCAACGCCGTGCATACTTAGATCAATATCTCATTGGAAATACCATAGGGCTTACGGAAGCGATACGTGTAGGGGATAATATATATAAAGACGCAAACGGTGATGGTCTTTTAACCTACGATGATTTAGTGTATTTGGGGACTGATGATCCTAAAATATCGTACTCTTTTAACGCCGGTGCTTCGTATAAGGGCTTTGATCTGTCCGTGATTTTTCAAGGTGCGTCGGAGCGTATGATATTCAGGGATGATGTGAATTGGAGAATACCGTTTCGATCCGTATATCTCAATACGACAAACCAATCCGTTGGAAATCATTGGACACCTGAAAATACAGGTGCCTGGTTCCCCAAATACTCGACAAACGGCGACATAAATACCTATAACTATCAGGCCTCTTCTTGGTCTGTCGAAAACGGGGCTTATTTACGGCTAAAAAATATCGTGTTGGGATATCGCATTCCATCAACCGTATTGGAGAAAACACGATTGTTTTCGTCATTTAGGGTTTATGTTGCGGGGCAGGATTTATGGGAGACGACAAAGATCAATGATGGATGGGATCCAGAGGCTACACGGCAGGTATCTAACGGTATTCAACGATATCCATTTAGTCGGTCAGTTACTTTTGGTATTAATGCAACCTTTTAATTAGAGCGTTATGAAAAGAATTTTAAATATATACACATTGGCCATGTTATTGGGCCTTGGCAGTCTGACAATGTCTGGTTGTGACAACATATTGGACTTGGAGCCGATGGATAAAATTGCGGATGGGAATTATTGGAAAACAGCTAATGACTTCAAATTGTTTACAAATGATTTTTATGCTTGGAGAAGAGATTTCCCGGCGATAATTTCTAACAATCCACATAGTGATTACCGTTCCGATTTAATTACAAATCTAACCCCTAATATTCATAGTAATGGTAGTAATACCATTCCGGCAACGGATGGAAATTATTCAGGTGCGTTTCCTAAAATCAGGGCCACGAATATACTTTTGTCCAATGCTGAGCAATATGGGAATCCTGAAGAAATAGCACAGTATATAGCAGAGGCTCATTTTTTTCGGGCTTATGTCTATTTCGATCTTGTACAGTTGTTTGGAAATGTAACCATTATCGATAAAGTTGTAGATGTTAATGATCCAAGCTTATTTTCTTCCAGAAATCCACGGGGAGAGGTAATAGATTTTATTATTGCTGACCTAAAAATGGCAATCCCTGATCTACCGCAGGAAAGTGCTATTTCCAATGCAGATAAAGGACGTATAAGCCGAGGAGTTGCGCAGGCACTTCTTTCTCGTGTGGCATTGTTTGAAGGAACTTGGCAAAAATTTAGAAATAATGCAACTCGGGCAAGTGAACTATTGGATATTGCTATCGATGCAGCAAAAGATGTCATGGACGGAGGACAATACGAATTATTTAGACCTGCTGTTTTAGGAGACTCGGCACAAAAGTATCTTTTCATATTGGAAGAGCCGCAATCTAATCCGGCAGGCATTCCTAAGAGTGCCAATAGAGAATATATCTTTAGTAATCGGCATGATGAGGTCATAAATCCTATTGGTACGAATATTACACATGGTCAGTTTGCAAATGTAGTCCTGGTGACAAGGAAGTTTGCCAATATGTATTTATCGCAAAATGGATTGCCCATAAACCATACTGATAATAATCAATTTCAAGGGTATGGAACAATGAATTCGGAATTTGTGAATCGGGATAATAGAATGAGATATACGTTGACGGTTCCTAAAAATCCGTACTGGACAAATGATAACCCTAGAGTTAGCTGGCTGGGAGATGAAGCAGATTTGGTATCCGCTGTTACCAGATCATTTATTCCATCTACAGCAGGCACCGGCTATTATAATCAGAAATGGGCTGCGGAAAGAGCCGTAACAGATGCTTATGAAGGGTATGATTTCCCCATTATACGATATGCAGAAGTGTTGTTGAATTACGCCGAAGCGGTTTATGAGAGAAATGGACAGATCTCGGACGCCGATTTAGATATCTCGTTAAACCTGGTGAGGAATCGAGTGAATCCTGGTATGCCCAAATTGAGCAATGCGTTTGTGTCCACCAACGGATTAGACATGCGGATAGAAATTAGACGGGAGAGAACGATAGAACTTTTCAATGAAGGCTTTCGCATCGATGACTTGAAGCGGTGGAAAACGGCAGAAATAGAAATGCCTCAGGATCTTTTAGGTATTCAATATACCGGTACGGAATATCAGACTTCATCGCAGGGTGGATGGAACACGGCCAACAAAACGCTAAATGCCGACGGTATAGTGGTATTCGAATCGGGGAGGAGTTGGAGCGAGAAGAACTATTTGTATCCAATACCAGCAGATCAACTACAATTAAATCCTGGTCTAGGACAAAACCCAAACTGGTAAAATGAATCACTTGAAAAGAATTTAATTATGAAAATGCAAAGAAAAATAAATGGACTAAATTGGTTACGACTGGTCGGTTCATTGCTCTTGATACATCTTTTTATTTTCTCCTGCAAACAGTCGGGTTGGATAGACGAGATTGCAGAGGAGAGAAAACTAATTAATACGATTGCAATTGTAGAAGATGCGGAAATACCACTACTGTTAGGGCGAGATACGGTGCTGCATGCTTCGTTTAGTCCTGATAGTGTCACCAATGAAACATTAATATGGAGTAGCTCTGATGAATCTGTGGCAACCGTTGATCAGCAGGGGAATGTACAGAGCAAGGGGCTTGGCACGGCGAATATTCAGGTAAGATCAGACGATGGTGGACTTCGGAGGGCAACGGTGAAGATCATCGTGATAGATAGAGTTATATATGCCGAACAGATTCTCTTGGATATTGAAGAACTGGATACTTATCCGAATGTGCGTACAGAGATTAAAGCAACTGTCGTTCCTGACGATGTCACATACAAGAAATTGGAGTGGAGTAGCAGTGATGAGAATATCGCTACCGTAAATCATAATGGTGTGATTACCGGTATCGCTGCCGGAACAGCGACGATAACGGTAAAACCTGTCGATGGAAGCGGAGCTACAGCCACCGTATCGGTGAATGTAGTGGATATTGTGCCTATTGAGTCTATTATCATGAATACGAATTTTGAGGAGGGTCTAGGTATCGATGAACGTGTGATTTTGGATTTTGATGTGTTGCCGGCGCAAGCTTCAAAACAATTGGTGGAGTGGTTAAGTGGAGATGAATCCATTGTGCAAATAGATCAAAATGGAGTTTTGACAGCTGTCGGATTCGGAGAGACGACAATTATTGCTAAAAGCACGGATGGTGGCGAGGTGGCAGAAACCTTTACTGTGAAAGTTTTGGAGGGTAAAATTAACGATAGTTTTATAGATGGTATTACACCGAGATGGATCGCAGCTACCGGCGGCTCCTCAATAAATGTCAACAACAATATCATGTGGGTGACGTTGAATACCGGAGGAGCCAATAGGAGGGGTGATTTCCGAAGAACCAATACGACGCTGCACATAGGCGAATACCCGATTATTGCGTTTAAATTCAAACGTCCCTTGGAAACAGCGGGAAATATCTTTTTGGATACGAATCACGGTCGTTGGAAACAAAGTACCGGGAACGGAAATAACCAAATGGAGATCATAAAAGATAACGATGGTGTGGAAGTCTTTTACGCAGATTTAGGAGCTACGAACACGTTTGGAACCGGTGGATTTACCTTACCGACAAATACCGCGTATACCTTTTCACAAATATCGGTCGGTGTGGCAGACATGCCTGACGCTCAAAATCCGCTTAGCCCATATCCTGTTTATTGGGTGAAAACTTTTAAATCAGTTGCAGAGTTGGAAGCATTTATCAATCAATAAGATAGAATTAAATATCATTTGTCATGAAAAGAAATATAAATTTAATCATAATAGCCCTACTGGTAATGGTTTCTGTATCCTGTGGAAAAGACAAATACAAATTAATTAATCCACAGCATGAAAAATTGGAAGAACCAATTATCACCGGAGAACTACAAATTGTGCATCCTGGTATGTTACATACTAATGAGGATTTTGATTTTGTGAAAAATAAAGTAGATGATGGTTTATCGCCCTGGAAGGAGGGATACGAGAAACTGAACAGTAGTACACATCTTACATTAAGTTACAACGCTAATCCTACCGTCAAACTGATCCGTGGAGGTGGCTCAAGAGAGGAGCCGGAACCAGATAATTACGCAAACGCTTTTAGGGATTCTCATGCAGCTTATCAAATGGGATTGAAGTGGAAGCTTACAGGAGATGATGCATGGGCGGAAAAAGCGGTAGAGATATTGAACGCATGGGCTTCTACGTGCACATCGATTTCGGGAGATAGTAACAGGGCATTGGCATCTGGAATATATGGATTTACCTTCGCCAATGCGGCAGAAGTAGTTCGGGATTTTGACGGTTGGGAAGAATCTGACTTTAATACGTTCAAAAACTGGATGGTTGACGTATTTTATAGCGTAAGCAAGGAGTTCTTAGTAACGCATTGGGGTAATTGTGAATCTCATTACTGGACAAATTGGGATGCTGCCAATATGTGTTCTATTATGGCGATTGGTATTTTAACCGATGACATCGATAAGATAACCGAAGCGATAGCCTATTTCAAGACGGGGATAGGAACTGGTAATATACATAACGCCATTACCCATATTCATGATGTGAATGGGGAAGTTTTAGGACAGGGGCAAGAGTCGGGACGTGATCAAGGCCACGCTACATTGGTTATCTCCCTGTTGGGAGCTTTTTGCCAAATGGCTTATAACGTGGGAGAAGATCTCTTTGCTTATGATGATCATAAATTTTTGGCGCTATGTGAATATACAGCTAAGTATAACTATTCCGATGCAAATGGTGCTTTTCCTTATAATGTTCCTTTTAATGAATATACAAGACGTTATGGCGCTAATTGTTCGGAATCAGAAACACATACCACTGTTTCGGCTGTCGGGCGAGGCGAAATTAGACCCTGTTGGGAACTGATATATAATCATTATGGTAAAATAAAAGGGAAAGATGCGGAATATTCCCAAATGTTTGCTGAGAAAGTTAGACCAGAAGGAGGAGGAAGCCACTATGGTCCGAATAGTGGTGGATATGACCAACTTGGATTTGGTACGTTAATGTTTACCCGATAGAAGATAACAATACATTTTATGAAGATAACTAGTTTATGGTGGGTATTATTAATGGGGTTTGCTTCTTGCAAGCCTCCATTAACATTAAATTTTGATAATGAATTAAAATATGGCGTCTCCCAAATTGAAAAAACAATAAAACATATTCCTGATACCGGTCTTAACATACCACGCAATATACAAGAAGACGGCAAGACCTGGCGTTATGTATCGTATCAAGACTGGACGAGCGGTTTCTGGCCGGGACAACTATGGTATGCTTACGAATTTTCTGATAAACCAGAGTTGAAAGAAGCAGCAGAGCATTTTACCTTGGAGCTTAAGACACTGGCGTACGAACCGGCCATCGATCACGATTTGGGTTTTCAAATCTTCAACTCGTTTGGTCATGGCTATCGTTTGACAGGAAATGAATCGTATAAGAAAGTTATTTTGGCGGCGGCCGACACATTAGCAACCTTATACAATCGAAATGTAGGAACGATTCTTTCTTGGCCACGATCGGTGCCGAATATGGAGTGGCCCCAGCACAATACGATTATTGATAATATGATCAATCTGGAATTGTTGTTTTGGGCTTCGAAGAATGGTGGAGCAGATTCGCTATATGACATTGCTGTAAAACATGCCGAAACGACGATGGAAAACCATTTTCGGGACGATTACACCTCTTATCATGTGGTTATATATGATAAGAGTACTGGCAAAAGGATCAAGCAGGTAACACATCAGGGATATGCGGATGACACGATGTGGGCACGGGGACAGTCGTGGGCAATTTATGGTTATACGATGGTGTACCGGGAAACAAAGGATCCTAAGTTTTTGGCATTTGCGCAAAAGGTGACGGATGTATATCTGGAACGTCTGCCGGAAGATTTAATTCCATATTGGGATTTTAATGCACCAGACATTCCGGATGCACCACGTGATGTATCAGCGGCCGCTGTTGTGGGTTCTGCTCTTTTAGAACTGGCGCAATACGTTCCGGAAAACAAACAGGACCTTTATCGCGGCAAGGCAGAAGATATGTTGAATTCTTTGGCACTTCGTTACCATGCAGGTCCACACAATTCAGCACTTTTATCGCAGTCGACCGGACATTATCCGGGCGGAACAGAAATTAATACCTCTATAAACTATGCAGATTATTATTATTTAGAGGCATTGCTTCGTTTTAAAAAGCTAACTAGTGAGAAATGGTTATACGGAATTAATGATGACAAAAAAGGTTTCTAATATAGCTCTTATTGCCGCTCTGGGTGGTTTTCTTTTCGGATTTGAAGTATCTGTTATATCTGGTGCGGAACAGGTCATTCAAAAGTTATGGGAATTGGATTCTTTTTGGCTGGGCTTCACCGTCGCTTCCAGTTTGATCGGAACGGTATTGTGTTCCCTGATGATTGGAAAACCAACACAAAAATATGGACGTAAGCCAGTTCTTTTTTTAATAGCCGCATTGTATTTGCTATCGGCGATTGGTTCTGCGGTGGTGTCCACCTGTTCGCTTTTTGTGCTGTTCCGTTACTTGAGTGGCATCGCTGTAGGAGCATCTTCGGTAGTAGGA
>Ga0079224_100015826_pt1 | contig 10580 bp, 14 predicted proteins | sample Stecom2015_FD_80414 | JGI IMG/M metagenome (GOLD analysis project Ga0079224, IMG submission 80414) | Agricultural soil microbial communities from Utah to study Nitrogen management - Steer compost 2015 | ecosystem: Environmental > Terrestrial > Soil > Agricultural land | place: USA: Utah...
GTTTGCGTCGGATGGGTGCCAAGAAAAGACCGTTCTATCGCCTGGTCGTGGCTGATTCCCGGGCGGCTCGTGATGGACGGGTGATCGATTGGTTGGGCGAGTACGATCCCGTGGCGGAACCTACGCACGTAAGAGTCGATGCGGAGAAGGCCAAGGAGTGGCTCGCGAAGGGCGCGCAACCTTCCGACACGGCAAGGCGTGTTCTCAAGCTCGCGGGCGTGCTCGACGGCGCCTCCGACGAGCCTGCCGCCGAGTAAACGAAGGAGGAGGACGCATGTATACTAAGGAGATGGTGGAGTATCTCGCCAAGGCACTCGTCGACCATCCCGACGAAGTGAACGTGACGCAAGTGGAAGGCGATAAATCCATCATCTTGGAGTTGCGCGTCGAACCTTCGGATATGGGTAAGGTGATCGGACGTCGCGGCCGCGTCGCCCAAGCCATACGCACGATTGCAAAGGCCGCGGCAGTACGGGATAAGAAGATGGTACACGTCGAGATCGTCGACTAGGTGGGAAGGACCACATGGCGCGAACCGATGCCTCCGAGTGGGTCTCTATTGGTCGTGTGACGGCGCCCCACGGCTTGCGCGGCGAGGTGCGGGTGTTCCCCCTCACCGATGTGGAGCGGAGGTTCGAGCAGGTTGACCGCCTTTACGTCGAGACAAGAGATCGGCCTGGCGAGCGCAGGCCACTCCACGTCGTGCGCGTTGCCTACCTGAAGAACCTGGTTATCTTAGGTTTTCGGGAGATCACCGACGTCGAGCAGGCCGAGGCACTGCGCGACGCGCTGCTTCAAGTGCCCGTGCACGAGGTGGCACCCCTACCGGAGGGATACTACTACGTCTTTCAACTGGTCGGGCTCGACGTATACACTTCTGCAGGGGAGCGGGTGGGCCGTGTTGCCGATGTGCTGACGGAAAACCTGCCCCACGACGTCTATGTTGTGGAACGGTCGGGAAAGCACCCTGCGCTCATACCCGCCGTGCGCGAGTTCGTCCGCAACGTCGATCTCGAACGAAGGCGCATCATCATCGACCCCATTCCGGGTCTTTTGTGAAACGGGTTGTCCGTCATGGTCTTTGACATTTTGACGCTGTTCCCGGGTATGTTTTCCGGACCCTTCGGCGAAAGCATTTTGGGACGGGCGCAACGCGAGGGCCTGCTTACGATTCGCGTATGGGACATTCGTGACCATACGGACGACAAGCACCGTACGGTCGACGATGCACCGTACGGTGGCGGTGCCGGCATGGTGATGAAGCCGGAACCGATCGTGCGGGCGGTGGAACACGTGATCCAAACCGGAGGGCCGGCGGAGCGTCCGCGGGTTATTCTGTTTGCTCCGCAGGGCGCTCGGTTCAATCAGCACATCGCTCGGGAACTGGCCAAAGAGAGCTGGCTTGTCCTGATCTGCGGGCATTACGAAGGAATCGACGACCGGGTGCGTCAGCTCGTAGCCGACGACGTCCTTTCAATAGGTGACTTCGTGCTCACGGGAGGCGAGCCGGCAGCGATCGTTCTCGTCGACGCTGTGGCCAGGCTGCTGCCGGGGGTTCTCGGCGCGCCGGAGTCAGCCGAGGAGGAATCATTCGGTCCCGACGGATTGCTCGAGTATCCGCAGTACACGCGTCCTGCCGAGTACCGGGGACTTGCGGTACCGGAAGTCTTGCTCTCGGGCAACCACGGCGCGATCAGGCGCTGGCGGCGAAAGGAATCTTTAAAGCTTACGCTGCTGTACCGACCCGACCTGTTGCGGGAGGACAGCCTGACGGAAGAAGACAGGGCGTTGCTGCAGGAAGTCCGCGCCGAACTCGCCGGGGAGTGCGAGGAGCGGCCCGGGGACTGCGGCGATTGATTTCGAAGGGGGAATACCAGTGGCAACAGACATTATCCGTGAGATCGAGCGTGAACAGATGCGCTCGGATCTCCCCGATTTCGGCCCCGGCGACGGGGTGCGCGTGCATGTGAAGGTCGTGGAAGGGGACCGGGAGCGTATCCAGGTCTTCGAGGGAGTCGTTTTGCGCCGGTCCGGTCAAGGTCTCAGCGAGACGTTCACGGTGCGCAAGATCAGCCAAGGCGTCGGCGTCGAGAGAACTTGGCCCGTCCACTCGCCGCGTATCGATCGCATCGAGGTGACCCGCCGGAGCAAGGTGCGGCGAGCCCGCCTGTATTACCTGCGTCAGCGAACGGGCCGCGCTGCTCGCCTCAAGGAACGGCGATAGTCGTGGCTTTTCCGAGCGCCGTGTCTCCTTGGCATGCAGACGTGGGACACGGCGCTCCTCTGTCCCGGGGGAGAGACGAAAGGGTGCGTCCGAGAAAGCTGCTCGCCTTGAGGTATGCTTTGCTTGTGCTGGCGGCCTCGGCCGTGGCCGCGCTGGTCATCACCTTTGTGGCCCAGTCCTACTTGGTCCAGGGTGCTTCCATGCTGCCGACGCTGCGGGAAGGCGAGCGCGTGTTGGTGGACAAACTCACGTACAAGTTACGAGAGCCTGCGCGGGGCGAGGTCGTCGTGTTCCGCTACCCGGCGGATATGCGACGCAAGTTCATCAAACGTGTGATCGGTGTACCGGGCGATGTGGTCGAAGTCCGCGACTGGCTCGTGTACGTCAACGGTGAGCCGCTGCACGAAGAGTACATCCTTGGACCTACTTACGACGAGTTCGGACCGGTTGAAGTTCCCGAGGACACCGTGTTCGTATTAGGTGACAACCGCAACCATTCCGAGGACAGCAGGCACGCGAGCGTCGGCTTGGTCCATCGTAGCCTCCTCATCGGACGGGCCGTTCTCACCTATTGGCCGCCGGCGCAGATCGGACTTCTGGCCGTACCTCCGGGGTTGAGATGAGGATCCGCCGCCCTGCGGGAAGGAAGGAGTGGTAGGGTGCAGACGCCGATCGCGTGGTTTCCCGGGCATATGGCGAAGGCGCGCCGGCAAATCGAGGGCGCGCTGCGGCTGGTCGACGCCGTCATCGTGGTCGTCGACGCCAGGGCGCCCGCGACGTCAGCGAATCCTGACCTCGAATCGCTTATCGCATCCCGCCAGCAGTTTATCGTGTTGACGAAGGCCGACCTGGCCGACCCGGAGGCCACCGAGGCGTGGCTCAGCCATTTCAGGAACCGCGGGATGGTCGCGGCGGCGGTGGACTTGCGGGATGGTGCGAGCCGCCACATTCTGACCCGCGGCCTTCTGCGCCTGCGGCCGAAGGGACGAACACCGGGTTTGAAAGTGATGGTCGTCGGCACGCCCAACGTCGGCAAGTCGACCTTGATCAACCGCCTGGCAGGGCGTGCTACGGCCCGCACCGGGGCCCGTCCGGGCGTCACCCGCGGCTCGCAATGGATCCACATCGGAGGCGGGGTGCGGCTGCTCGATACGCCGGGATTGATGTGGCCCAAACTGGAAAGCGTCGAGGCAGGCCTGAAACTCGCGTGGATCGGTGCGATCGGAGAAAACGCCTATGATCCGGAGGAAACGGCCTCCGCGCTGGCCCGGTTTCTGGCGGACGGGCACCCGGACTTGCTCCAAGGCCGCTACCGCATCGATCCGCATACGGCGGCCGACCTGCTCGACGCCATCGCCGAGCGCCGCGGGATGTTATTGCCTGGCGGCAGGCCCGACCGTTTGCGGGCCGCCGAAACGCTGCTAAAGGAGTTTCGCACGGGGAAGCTGGGGCCCATTACCTTGGATCAGCCGCCCGTCTCCGAAGAGGGAGGAGCGACGTCTTGAGTTTGTCCTGTGCGCTGGCAAACTTCGACGACGGGTACCGCAAGGGAGCGATCCGCTACATCGTCGGTGTAGACGAGGCCGGGCGGGGCGCGTTGGCCGGGCCGATGTATGCCGGTGCCGTTCTGTTCGCGGCCACTACCCGGCTGGACGGTCTGAACGACAGCAAACGTCTGTCGCCGCGTCAGCGTGAGCGGCTCGCCGAGCAGATCCAGAAGCAGGCGCTAGCTTACGGCATCGCAACCGTATCCCACCGGGAAATCGACGAGCGAGGGCTCGATTGGGCCAACCGCATCGTTTTGACTCGAGCCGTGCGAGCGCTCGCGGCGCGTTCCGCGGAGTGTACACGGGAAAACACGCTAGTCCTCGTCGACGGCGTCCGGCCGCCGTACCGCTGTCCCTTTCCACACGTTCTCGTGAAAGGCGGAGACCGATCAAGCTTGGCGGTGGCCGCCGCTTCGATTTTGGCAAAGACCGCCCGGGACCGTTATTGCGTTGAAGTGCTCGAGCGCGAGTACCCGGGTTACGGTTTCGCAGAGCACAAAGGGTACGGCACCCGGGCCCACTACGAGGCCCTCGACCGACTCGGCCCCTCATCCTGCCACAGGCTCTCCTACCGCCTGGTTCGTTCGTCCTGAAGGCTCCGCCCGTAGGCACCTTAGCGGCAGGAGGCTTGCGCCGGACGGCGAATCCAATCTCGTATGACACGGTTCCACCCGAAAGATCTCAAAGAAGGCATGGTGTTAGCCCGATCCATCGTCGGAGAGGACGGACGCATCCTTCTCAAGGGCGGAATACGTCTCAGATGTTCTTACATTGAGCGGCTGCGCCGGCTCGATATCCCGGCCGTCTATATCCTGGATCCCGGGGAGAAGTACGTCCCGTCCGAGATCGTTCCCGAGCGCGTGCGCGCGCACGCAGTGCAGCAGGTCAAAGAAGCATTCGAAGCGGTTGCTATCGGAAGGCCCTTCTGTGTGCACGCGATCGAGGAGACGGTCGACCGCCTTCTCGACGAGATCTTGGCAACACGTTCTCCGATCCTCGGATTGGAGGAAATTCGCGCTCAAGATGCGTACACGTACCGGCACTCGGTCAACGTGTGCGTCATCTCGTTGCTGCTCGGCATCACCCTCGGACTTTCCATGGGCCAGCTGCGGGAGCTGGGTGTCGGTGCGCTGTTGCACGACATCGGAAAGGTGCACGTCCCACCGGAAATTCTGCGCAAGACTGGGCCTTTGAGCCAAGAGGAAACTGACCTGATGCGGAGGCACACGAAGTGGGGCTACGACCACCTGCGAGCCTACCCCGATTTGAGCATCTTGTCGGCTCGTGTGGCGTGGCAGCATCATGAACGTCTTGACGGATCGGGTTATCCCCTCGGCGTGCGGGCCGATCGGATTCACCTGTATTCGCGCCTCGTGATGGTGGCCGATGTGTACGACGCCATGACGTCCGAGCGGCCCTACCGTGCGGGGCTAGATCCCCTCGACGTCTTGCGCCATCTGCAAAGGCTGAGCGGTCAGCTGTTTGCGAGCGACGTGGTCTACGCTTTAGCGCAGGTTGTGAGCCCGTATCCACGCGGCGCGCGCGTGCTGCTCAATACCGGCGAGGTTGCCAAAGTGATCGAGGTGAATCCCGCCCTGCTCGAGAGGCCCAGGGTGCGCATTCTCGAGACAAGCCGTCCCGATAGGCTGTCTGTACCGTTCGAGATCGATCTGCAGCGCGACATATCACGTTCGATATGTAAGGTGATCCATGAGTAGACGTAGCTTCAGCCGTAGACGGAGTGCTCCGGAGCGGGGCCGGCTCAGCGAAGATTTGGCATGCGAGGCCATGGTGCGCGCCGGATACGAGATTATAGAACGTAATTATAAGACCCCCCGTTTCGAGATCGATATTATCGCTCGCGAGCGGGGGGTTCTTGTTTTCGCCGAAGTGCGGGCTCGGCGGGCGGGCGCGATGGTTCATCCGCTAGAAACCGTCGACCGCTCGAAGGTACAGCGCTTGCTCCTCGGCGCACGCCACTACATGGCCCGGCGCCGCCTCTTTGACGTGCCAGTGCGTTTCGACGTGGTGAGCGTCGAATGGCACGGCGAGCGGCCGCGAGTCGAGATCATTCGCAATGCACTGACTTGGTAGTGCCGCCTATGCCCGCGCCGCCGCTCCCCAGTCCGACGGTAGCCGGTATGCCGCGGCCTCGGCGATGTGGACGCTATCGATCGACTCGCTTTCGTTCAGGTCGGCGATTGTGCGCGCGACGCGCACGATGCGCATCAGACCTCGGCCCGTCAGTCCGTACCGATCGCCGATGCGCGTGAGAAGCCGCCGGCTCGTCGGTGCCAACGCCGCCAAAGCCTCGACCAGATCGACCCGCTGAAAAGCGTTCAGCTCACCGTCTCGGTTCCGTTTACGCTGCACCTGCCGCGTCTTGGCGATCCGCCTGCGAACTGCCAGTAGACTCTCACCGTCCCGGCGCGTAACGTCATCGGTGCCGTGCACTTCCTCGAGGGGCGTGCGGACGACCTCGAGCACCATGTCCATGCGGTCGAGCAGGGGACCTGAGATCCTTTTGCGGTAACGTGTTATCTCGGCCGGAGTGCATATACACTGATGGCGCGCATCGCCGAGCCATCCGCACGGACAGGGGTTGGCGGCTCCAATGACGCTGACCTGTGCCGGCAGCAGCGTGACTGCACCCGCATGGGCGAGGCGAACAAATCCCTGTTCCAGTGGCTCACGGAGGGCATCGAGCGTAGCCCTGCGGAAGAGCGCCATCTCGTCGAGGATCAGCAGACCTCGGTGGGCCAGGCTTAGCTCCCCCGGCGCAGGCGGGTTGCCGCCTCCGATCATCGCCCGCGTCGTAATCGTATGATGCGGGCTGCGGACGGGCGCCCGCCAGTGGAGCGCCTCAGCGGAGTCTAGCAGCCCAGCCGCGCTGTAGATGCGGTTGACTTCGACAACCTCTCGTTCGGTCAAAGGCGGCAACAGATGGAGCATCCATTCGCTGAGCAGGGTCTTGCCCGATCCGGGCGGGCCGATCATGAGAACGTTGTGGCCTCCCGCGAGAGCTATCTCAAGCGCTCGCTTGGCGGCTTCCTGACCGATCACGGGATCCGAGGGTGCATTTTGGACGTTTGATTTCTTTGGCCCGGTATCCGCGATGGCCGGCGGACGGGCCGTTCGCGAGCCGAGGAGTGTCTCGACGGCTTCCCGCAGCGTGCTTACAGCGGCTACCTCGACGCGGGGCAAGAGAGACGCCTCGTGGTCGTTAGCCTGTGGCAGCATGAGGCGTAGCAGCGTGTCCTGTGTCTCGAGGAGAGCGGCGGTGCACAACGCACCTCGAACCGGACGGACGCTGCCGTCGAGGGCGAGTTCTCCGAGGATGACCCAATTTGCGACCGCCTCCTGCGGGACGACGCCCTGTGCCGCAAGGATGCCGAGGGCGATGGGAAGATCAAAGGAAGAGCCGGCCTTACGCAGATGACTCGGAGCCAGATTGACGGTGATGCGTGCGAGAGGGAAAGGGTAGCCCGCGTTGCGCAGGGCGGAACGCACCCGTTCACGGCTTTCGCGCACTCCGGAGTCGGGAAGGCCGACAACGGTGAACTGGGGCAGCCCACGGGCGATGTCGACTTCGATCCAGATCGGTACGGCCTCGACGCCTACAACGGTTGCCGATCGGACTGTCGCCGTCACGACATATCATGCCTCCAATTCCACACCCGCTGAAGGCACCGACCGGCGCAGGAAATCTTCGACAAACATGGAAAAGGATCCTTCAAAAACAAAGGGACATCCGTCCCCGTTAGAGTGACTAAATAATTTCGGGTTCCGTCACTTTCGTCCCGGCAAGAAGGAGAAATTCGTCACCTGCAGAATGCCATCTAAGGTGTGCCGCGGTTCACGTCTGACCCGAAAGGAAGGGTGGAGCCCCCGTGAGATTACGGGATTTAATTGTGAACAACCGTTTCTTTAAATCAATCTATCGGACGGGGTATCCGGACACGGCCCGAAAGCGCGTTATGGTCGTGATCAACAGTCTGGCCTTGCATCTGCACCCCGTGCGTGTCCCGAAGCGGGCGGTGCGGGTCACCTATACGTGGGGACTCGGTGGACTGTCCATTTTCATGTTCGTGATCCTGACGATCACAGGGGTCTTCCTGATGTTCTATTACGTGCCTTCGGTGCGCGAAGCATACTGGTCCGTCGTCTCGTTGGACACCAGCGTGATGATGGGGCAGTTCATGCGGAACATGCACCGGTGGGCGGCCCACATGATGGTCCTGATGGTGTTGCTACATATGACGCGTGTTTTCTATACCGGATCGTACAAGCCCCCTCGGGACTTTAACTGGGTGATCGGTATAGTCCTTCTCGTACTGACGATGCTTCTCAGCTTCACCGGGTATCTGTTGCCGTGGGATCAGCTGGCTTACTGGGCTATCACCGTCGGTGCCGAGATGGGCGGGTCCGCTCCCTTCGTCGGCAAACAGGTGAACATCGCGCTGCTCGGCGGGTTTGAGATCGGGCAAGCCACGCTTATCCGCTGGTACACTCTGCACGTCATCTTCTTGCCGTTGCTCTTGATCGTCGTCGTCTCGATGCACTTCTGGCGTGTGCGCAAAGACGGCAACATCTCGACGCCTATCTATCCTGCCGAAGCTGCGCCGGAAGAGGTTCGCCGGCGTCTGCAGGGCAGCGCGCCGGCGAACGACGAGATGGCTTGACAAGGCGTGCCAGGCGGCATTTCGGGCAACGAAGCCATTCGTAGGAAGGTGAAGGTTGTATGTCTCAAGAGCAGCTACCCGTCACTGAGCCTGAACAGGTAATCGAAGATCCGGGTGAGAAGGTGCACGTCTGGCCCCATCTGGTCAGCATAGAACTCGTCGGCGCTCTGATTTTCACGTTGCTCTTGATCCTCATGGCCATCTTCGTGAAGGCACCCCTAGTCGATTTAGCTAACCCCGAGGTGACGCCGAATCCGTCCAAAGCGCCGTGGTACTTTTTGGGCTTGCAGGAGCTGTTACTGCATATGCATCCTGCCTTGGCTGGCGTCATCGTGCCCACGGCGGTACTCGTTCTTCTGGCCGCCATTCCGTACATCGACACGAAGCGTGCGGGCACAGGCGTCTGGTTCTATTCGCCGAAGGGGATTCCGATCACCATATTTTCCGCTATTTATACCACGGTCTGGAACGTCAGCCTTATCCTGATCGACGAGTATCTGCCTGCGGGCGACGGCTCCACCGGAATCGCGCCGTTGCTCATCAGTTGGGGGCTTCCCCCCGCCGTCGGCTACGTGTTCGTGCCTGCGGCCCTGATGATCTTCATCCCGTGGTCTTTAGCCGTCATCGTGAAACGACGCTGGGATGCGGATACTCGCGAGCTGATGATTGCCCTTTACACGTTTTTCTTGGCTTCCTTCATCGTGCTAACGATCATCGGCACGGGTTTTCGCGGTCACGGCATGAAGCTTATGTGGCCGTGGCAAATCGAACCGCCGATCGGGCACTGATCGGCAGTCCCGGCCGACCTTGAGTTCCATCTGGTTACAGGTTCAGTTGAAGTGAAAGGAGCGCGTTGTCGGTGGCTCAGTTGTCTCCAAGGGAACAAAATTTGCAAGAGCAGGAGGTCTCGCGACGCAGTTTCCTCAGGCGGCTTATGTGGGGAAGCGTGGGACTTGCGGCTGCCGCCTTCTCCTATAGCGGTTGGAGGCTCTTTTGGCCCCACAAGATCAAAGGTTTTGGTGCCGTCGTGCGCGCCGGTTCCCTCGACGACTTCCCCGTGGGCAGCGTCACACGGGTGCGCGACGGGCGGTTTTACATCTCCCGCCTGTCCGAGACGGAACTGATTGCTCTGTATTGGAAATGTCCCCACTTGGGCTGCACGGTCCCCTTCGAAGAGTCGCAGAACCTATTCGTGTGCCCTTGCCACGGGTCCGTTTACGATAAGACCGGTCAAAACATCGCCGGACCGGCGCCGCGCCCGATGGACTACATGCGTGTGGAAATCCGGGGCAACGATGTTTACGTCGATACGGGAGACATTCGCGAGCGCCCGGATGGACACGATCCGTCCCATGTGACGCGCATTCGCTAGGCTGCCGCGGCGCATCCCGCGGCTGCGGTCAGTCAGATCACTGTTGGGGGTCGTGACATGATACAAGTCAGCGAAGCTCTCGAACTAGTCATCGTCTTCGCCGTGGTGATCGTCGGCTTAGGCGCCCTCTACTTCGCACAGCGGTGGATGAACAAGGAGTAGCCGTGCGGCCGTTTGATGGCGGCAAGGAAAGGAGCACGCTAGGTGAGAGGCCGAAAGTACATCGTCGTCATTGTGCTCTCTTGGTTGATTGCGCTCTCGTTAGCCTTCGCACTGGCCTTTGAACGGTCCCGTATGGAGCGGGCCGAGATCGCGCACGCACAGGCACTGGCGGAGCGCGGAGCGGAGATCTTCGCACAAAACTGCATCGTCTGTCACGGCGTCGCCGGCCAAGGTCACGTAGGTCCCCCGCTCAACGTCCCGGGTTTGAAGGGAGATCCACGTGAAGATACGGACCTTTACGAGATGCTCTATAATACAATCGCCCACGGGCGCCCAGGCACTTCGGAGCCCACGTGGTATATGCTGGAGAACGGTTCGTGGGCGTCAAATACCGCCATGCCGGCCTGGAGTCAGGAAGCAGGCGGCACCTTGAACGAGCAGCATCTGCGGGCGGTCGTCCATTTCATTATGATGGGCGACTGGAACACGGTAAACCGCCATGTGCCTCCTGCCAATCTGATCGTCGACGAGAGCGGACGCATGGACCGCGATGCGATGATCGCGCGCCTTCCCGCGGGCAGCGGCCTGTCTGA
>Ga0079224_100015827_pt1 | contig 10580 bp, 9 predicted proteins | sample Stecom2015_FD_80414 | JGI IMG/M metagenome (GOLD analysis project Ga0079224, IMG submission 80414) | Agricultural soil microbial communities from Utah to study Nitrogen management - Steer compost 2015 | ecosystem: Environmental > Terrestrial > Soil > Agricultural land | place: USA: Utah...
GCGCGATGATCCGATGTCCCTCCGCCAGGCCGTCCGCGGTCGGTTCGCCATCGGCGGCGCGGGCGTTGTCATTGACCTGTTCGGGGCGGGTGACGCCGGTGATGACGGAGCAGACGGTGGGCTGGGCGAGCAGCCAGGCGACGGCGAACTGCGAGAGAGTCCAGCCGCGCTGCTGGGCGTAGGCGTCCAGCTCGGCGATCGGCTCCAGGACGTCGTCCTGGAGCATGCGCTCCATGCGGGCGTTGCCGTAGGCGCGCGTGCCCGGCGGGGTGTCCTGGCCGGGCTTGTACTTCCCAGTCAGCACGCCGCCGGCCAGCGGCGAGTAAGGCACCAGGCCCATGCCGTAGGCGTCGAGCGGCGGGATGATGTCAGCGGCCACGTCGCGGCGGATCATGTTGAAGACCGACTGGCTGACGATCGGGACCGACCAGCCGTTGGCCAGCGCCCGTTCGGCCAGCCGCGCGATCTCCCAGCCGGCGTAGTTGGAGCAGGCGGCGTAACGCACCTTGCCTTGCCGCACCAGGTCGTCGACCGCCTCCAGACTCTCCTCGATGTCGGTACGTGGGTCAGGCCGGTGGAGATAGAAGACATCGACGTAGTCGGTCCCCAGCCGCTTGAGGCTGGCCTCCAGGTTGTTGATAATGCGCCGGCGCGAGAGGCCGTCGGCGTTGGGCCCCTCGCCGAGCGGGTAGCCGGTCTTGGTGGTGATGATCGCCTCATCGCGGTGGCCCTTGAGTGCCTTACCGAGGTACTCCTCGGAGACGCCCCCGCCGCCGTAGGTATCGGCGCAGTCGAAGTGGTTGATGCCCAGCTCCAGCGCGCGATGCACCACCGCCGCCGTTTGCCGCTCGTCACACGCCCGCCCGAACGTGTTCCCGCCCAGCCCGACCACCGACACCTGCAACCCGCTCCTGCCGAAGGACCTGTAGTGCATGAGTAGCGTTGCCTTTCGACTGGGGACGGAGGGATTAGGGACTAGGGATTAGAGAAGACGGGGAGGCTCCTCCCGACTGTTCCCTGTTACCTATTCCCTGTTCCCTCCACTAGCCCCTAATCCCTAGTCCCTAATCCCTCCTCAGGCCAGTTCAGCTGTGACGTTGATCTCGACATTGCCCTTAAGGGCGCCGGAGACGGGGCAGCCTTCGCCAGCCTCCTTGGCGGCCTGCTCGAAGGCGGCCTGGTCGATGCCCTCGACTTGGCCGCGGACGTGGATGTCCATCTTCGAGATCTTCGGCGGCATGTCGAAGGTGCAGGTGGCCGAGACTTCCAGGCTCTGGGGCGGGTTACCGGCGCTGGCCAGGCCGTGCGAGAGGCCCATCGCGAAGCAGGCGGCGTGGGCCGCGGCCAGCAGCTCTTCCGGGCTGGTCGTGTCACTGCCCGATTCGCTGGTGCGCGAGGGCCAGCTGACGTTGAGGTTACTGAACGCGCCGCTGCTGACGTTGGTGATCGTGCCCGAGCCTTCCATCAAGCTGCCCTGCCAGGTCACGGAGGCGCTGCGCTGTGCTGCCATATTGGACATACCTTTCGTTTGTCGCTGCTCTCCACACCCTCCCGGGCGCGGAACGTGAAGAATTCCTCCCGACAGGAGGTGGGGCTGACGGAGTCGCCCCGCTCATGTTAGCGTGAAGCCAGACTGGGAGGGGAACCGTGAGGCAGAAACCTGGCAAGAACGACCTCTACGAATTGCTTGCCGAAGGGTCGGCCGAAGGGTCGAAGCCGATCGCCGCCGCCTTGCTCCAGACACTCGGCGACCCGCGCTTCGACAATCTGCGCGGCATCCTGCTCGACGAGCTGCACCTGATCCCCGGCGGCGTCGTGCTGGAGGTTGGCTGCGGTCCCGGCATCCTGCTCGACCGGCTCTACGAGCGCGTCACCGAGGACGGCAGCATCCACGGCCTGGACATCAACCCCCATTTCATCGAGGTCGCCGAGCGCCGCGCCCAGTTGCTCAACATCACCAACAGCACCTACTCGACCGGCGACTGCCACGAGCTGCCCTACCGCAACGAGATGTTCGACGCGGTCGTGGCCGAGAAGCTGCTGATGCATGTGGCCCCGCTGGCCCCAGTGCTCGAGGAAATGAAGCGCGTGCTGGTGCCCGGTGGACGCCTGGCCGTGACGGACTATGATCCCTACACGATCATGGCGGCCGGCCCCGACCCCGCCGTGACGGCACGGATCATGGGCTCGGCAGCGCGAGTCTACGCCTCGCCAATGGCGTCGCGGGAGACGGCGCACATCTGTCGCGAGGTCGGCTTCGAGGTGGAGTCAGTGCGTGGCTACCTGCAAGTGTTCGAGGACCCGAACATCCCGACCGTCGCCGGCGTGCCGGAGGTCTGGAGCGACCACGCGGCCGCCGGGCGTCAGGTCGAGCCGGGCACGGCGCGGCGCTGGCTCTCGATGGTCCAGCTGGCAGGCCGCGAGGGCCGCTTCATGATCGCGATCCCGTATGTGATTACCGTCGCCGTCAAGCCGATGGACGGCTGAGCGGCGCGCGAAGGAGAGGGTGCTGCCGATGACTGCGACCGAAACCTACGCCCGGCCGGAATTGCTGGTCGAGCCGGACTGGCTGGTCCAGCACCTTGATGACCCGAACGTCGTCATCATCGACTGCGACCGGCCCGAGATGCGCGGCGGGCGCGGCATCATCCCCAACGCCCGCATCCTGCCGATTCACCCGTATTTCCGCAACACTGAGACCGGCGTGGGCGTGGCCACCGCCGAGCAGACCCAGACGATCCTGCGCGCCCTGGGCGTCAACGACGATTCGAAGGTCGTGGCCTACGACTCCGAAGGCAGCTTGCTGGCGGCGCGCCTGTGGTGGGTGCTCTGGTATCACGGCTTCGAGAACGTGGCCGTGCTCAACGGCGGCTGGCCGGCCTGGATTGCTGCCCGCTACCCGACATCGCGCCAGCATCCGGACGTGTCGCCCGGCAACGTGACGCTCACCAACACCGACGAGGAGCGCATCGCCGCCTGCGATGTCATCCTGCCCGGGCTCCAGTCCGGCGACATCGTGCCGCTCGACGTGCGCGCGCCGGAGGAGTGGAGCGGCGAGAAGCCGGCGCCGAACGAGTCCAACAAGCGCGAGGGGCGCATCCCCGGCGCGATCCACATCGAGTGGCGCGAGTTCATCGACTGGGAGAACGCGACCCGCTTCAAGCCGGCCGCCGAGATCAACCGCATCCTGGAGTCGCGCGGCGTACCCAGGGACAAGAAGATCGTGCCCTACTGACAGGGCGGCATCCGTGCGGCGCACGGCACGTTCGTCCTCTACCTCGCTGGCTACGACCGGGTCGCCAACTACGACCTCTCCTGGGCCGAGTGGGGTAACCGCGATGACACGCCCATAGAGAGGGATTAGGGACAAGGAGGGAACAGGGAAAGACCGGCCCGGCCCTCTTCCTACGTCCTACAACCTATGAACGACAAACTCTGGCTTAGGCCCTCTCTCCCTCCGCGCAGCGAGTGGGAGAGAGGGCCGGGGGGTGAGGGAAATCCGTGACATTACCAGACGAGATTCAAAAGCGGTGGTTGGCGAACCTGGCGGCGGCCGGGATCGAGCCGGATACGGCGACGATCGAGCGGGTGAGCAGGGACGTCGCCGAGCGGCAGATGATGCTGCGGGACGTCCTTGAGCGGCTGGATTGCCGTGGCGTGAACCCGGATTACCTGCGGCAGACGGCGGGGAAGGAGCGCGGCGGTGGTGACCTCTGACATCCTGCGGCTCTCGCTCAGCGAGCTGGCCGAGAAGATCGCGGCGCGGGAAATCTCCCCGGTCGAGGCGCTGGACGCCTGTCTGGAGCAGATCGAGGCGCACGACGGCGAGATCAACGCCTTCCGGGTGCTGACCCTCGAGCGCGCCCGCCAGCAGGCCTCCGAGGCGCACGCCGACATCGCTGCCGGCGACTACCGCGGCCCGCTGCACGGCGTGCCGATCGCCGTCAAGGATCTGGTGGACATGCGCGGCGAGACGACGCCGGCCGGCTCGAAGGTGCTGGCCGACCGCGTGGCCGAGCAGGACAGCGCCGTCGTCTCCCGGCTGGCTGCGGCCGGGGCGGTGATCGTCGGCAAGACTCACATGCCCGAGTTCGCCTACTCGCCCGGCTCGAACAACGCCCACTACGGCCCAGTCCAGAATCCCTGGAACCGCGAGCGCGACACCGGCGGCTCGTCCAGCGGCTCCGGCGCGGCGGTCGCGGCCGGGATGTGCTTCGGCGCGACCGGCTCCGACACCGGCGGCTCGATCCGCATGCCCTCGGCATTCTGCGGCCTGGTCGGGATCAAGCCGACCCACGGGCTGGTCAGCGCCTACGGCGCCCAGACGCTCTCCTGGTCGCTCGACCACATGGGGCCGATGACGCGCACGGCGCGCGACGCGGCCTTGATGCTCGACGCCATGGCTGGCAGCGACCCGCGCGACAGCCGCACTCGGATCGTCCCGGTCGGCGACTTCGCCCGGGCGCTGGACGAAGGCGTCGAGGGCCTGCGGGTCGCAAAGATCGTCGACGACGGCTGGGACGACGACTACCCGACGCCGGCCGTGCGCCAGGGCGTCGACGCCGGGTTGGAGGCGCTGGCCGCCGCCGGGGCGGAGATCACCGAGATCGCGCTGCCGGAGATCCGCGACCTCAACACCGTCAACCTGTCGATCCTCAACATCGAAGCGGCCGCCTACTACGAGCCCTATCTGCGCGACCGCTGGGACGACGTCTCCGAGTGGACGCGCAACCGGCTGATCGGCGCCTACGCCTTCAGCCCGGTCGATTTTGTGCGCGCCCAGCAGGCCCGCGCCGTGTTGCGCGCCCGGGTCGAGGAGGCGATGGGCGACGTCGACCTGCTGGCGCTGCCCGGCGTGCCCCACGAGGCCCCGCCGATCGGCAAGGTCGAACACAACGGGCGCTACTGCGGGCCGTTCAACGCCCTGAGCTGGCCGGCCATCGTCGTGCCGGTCGGATTGGGCGAGCACGGCGTCCCGGTGTCGCTACAGCTCGTCGGCAAGCCCTGGCAAGACGCCGTCGTGCTCCGCGCCGCCCACGCCGTCGAGACCCACGGACCCTGGCAGGGCCGCCTGTCCCCGGTGCTTACGGGGGAGTAGGGAATCTGTTGTCAGGAATCGGGTGTCGGAAGGCGGTGTAAGGGCGGAGGCGTGATGACAATGAGCACGTCCTTGATCGGGTAATGGCGAAGCGCCCCCGCACGACATCACCAAACCGCTCGAAGTGCGCATCCCGGACCCGCGAGCGGGTCCGGGATGCGTGGTTGTTACTGAGAACTTTCCGCGGGCGCGTCCAAGGCACGACTAACCGATTAGGAGGGCAGCATCCAGCCATGTCATGCACCCTGCGGGGTCGTGCGGGGCGTGGCGGCTAGTAGTCCGTGTCGACCGGCTGGTTGATCGTGCCGGTCGTGCCGCCAGGGCGGTAGGACTCCTCGTCGATGTCGGGGCGGTACGTCTGCTGCTGGCCGGGCGAGGGCGAACTCAGGTAGTGCAGCGTCGCGCCACCTAGCGTGATCAGGTCACCGTCCTTGAGGATCTGCGAGCGCACCAGCGCGCCGTTGACCCGCGTGCCGTTACGGCTCTCGCGGTCGACGATCTCGTGGCGGTTGTCCGGCCGGCGGATGATCTCGGCGTGGTAGGCCGAGACGGTCGCGTGATCGATCACCACCTCGTTATTCGGGTAGCGGCCCAGCCGGGTGCGCGGCAGGGTCAGCGGGTACTCAGCGCCATCGATCAGCAGGCGCGCCTCGGCCGTCTGGGTGCCCGCCCCCGGAGCGGTCGCCGTCGCCATGCCGCCATAGCCGTGCCCGGCGTCGCGGTCATCGCCACGCCCGCCAAAGATGCTGTTGGCTACTGACTCCCAAAAGCCGCCCACCCGGTCGACCCACCCCGGGGCCATCTGCGCGACCGGCAGCGGCACGGGGAAGTGGATCGCCGCGCCGGAGACGACGCGATAGGGGTCCTGACCCTGGTTCTGCGCTGACATGAACAGCCAGAAGAGCTGCACCAGCCAGACGATTACCAGCAGTACGACGACGATGGTCCAGATTGTCTTGGCGTCCATCGCGCCCTCCCTCCCCCCAGGGGCAAGCATAGTCCGGCGAGCGGATCCGGTCGCGGCGAATGGGCGGGAACTACAATGTGAACTCCGACGGCGCCGCCACTTCCACCCAGGCGGCCTTCCTCCCACGCACGGCACGAGTATAACCGAGCGAACAACTTATGATGACCCTCAGTCATACCTCCGCGCGCCGCGGTGCGCTAGAGTGAGCCAGGAGAGGAGGCGGGTCAGAGCGATGAAGGCTGTTACCGGTGGGCCCCTGCACGGCGTCCGGGTACTCGATATCACGACGATGTTCTCCGGCGCGTTCGGCGCGACGATGATGGGCGATTTCGGGGCGGACGTGATCAAGGTGGAGCTGCCCGGTCGGGGCGACACCGTGCGCGGCATGTCGCCCTCGGCGAACGGCGTGCCGCTGCCCTGGACGACGCTCGCGCGCAACAAACGGACCATCACGCTCGACATCCGCAAGCCAGCCGGCCGCGAGCTGCTGCTCAAGCTGGTCGGCGCCAGCGACGTCCTGATCGAGAATTTCCGGCCTGGAACGCTCGACCGCTGGGATCTCTCCTACGAGACGTTGAAGGCGGCCAACCCGGGGATCATCGTCGTGCGCGTCTCCGGCTACGGCCAGACCGGGCCGTATGCCAGCAAGGCCGGCTTCGGCACCCCGGCGACGGCCTTCTCCGGCTACACCTACGTTTCGGGCTTCCCTGACCGGCCGCCGATCAACCAGCCGACGCCGCTGGCCGACTACGTCACCGGCCTGTTCGCCTGCATCGCCGCGCTGATGGCGCTCTACCACCGCGACGCCGGCGGCGGCAACGGCGAGGGCCAGGAGGCAGATGTCGCGCTCTACGAATCACTCTTCCGGCTAATCGAGGCCTTCGTGCCGGCCTACGACCAGCTGGGTCGCGTGCCGGAGCGCCGCGGGCACGCCATGGAAACCGCCAGCCCGGTCGGCACCTACCAGTGCAGCGACGGCGGCTGGGTCGTCATGACCGCCAGCACCCAGCCGACCTGGGAGCGCGCCGCCCAGGCCATCGGCCACCCCGAGCTAATCGAGGACGAGCGCTTCCTGACCAACGAGCTGCGCGTCAAACACGCCGACGACCTCAACGCCCTGCTGGTGCCCTGGTTCGCGGCCCGCACCCGCGACGAGGCACAGCGGATCATGGACGAGCACGGCGTCCCGCTGGCGCCAATCCTCTCGATCGCCGACATCTTCGAGAACGAGCAGTACAAGGCCCGCGAGAACATCATCCGCGTCGACCACCCAACGCTTGGGTCGGTAGCGCTGCCCGGTCTGATTCCCAAATTCAGCCGCACGCCCGGCGCAGTCAAGCACCCGGGCCCCGAGCAGCTCGGCGCCTTCAACCGCGAGGTCTACGGCGAGCTGCTGGGCCTCTCCGAAGAAGAACAGTGCCGCCTGGCCGAGGAGGGCGTGATCTAAGCCCAACCCCGTGCGTTGGAACCGCCCACCGGGGCCATCGTAGGGGTGAAGCTTGTCTCCACCCGCGCCTCAGGCGCCTTCGATTGCTAGCACGGACTGAATCGGAGTTGCCCTGTGAGGGCATGTCATCGAAAGCGGGCGACCGCATCGCCGGGTGAAGACAGGCTCCACCCCTACGATTCCTATTGATTCGGGTTTCCGCAGCCAGGACCGGCCAAAATCCACGCAATCCTGCCATTTGTGGCAACGTAGCCCCTGATAGGCCACGTGACTTATACTCGATAAGCTACGACAGCGTATCGCCGCACACCGGCGTGGGGAGGATACGTCGCAGATGACGATGACGCGTCCCGTCCATACAGACGGATTGCTGAACGTTGCCCGCTCTCTGGTTGGCTCCGCTTCAACCCCGATTCCGCAACGCTCCCGGGCCGCCGCAAGCACCGATCCCACCTACTCGGTTGGATATCGCACCACGCTGATCGCCACGCTGGCGCTGGCCGTCGGGGTCATCGCCTGGGCGGCGATCAATCTGGCCAGCGGCTGGGTCGGGTTCGCCAGGGTCGTCCCGGAGGGCTTCCGGGGCGGCGGAGAGATGGCGATCTCGCTGGCCCGGCTGTTCGCCGCGCTGGTGCTGGTGCTGATCGTGGCCAACGGCGTCGGCGACCGGTTGCGCTGGGTGGCGCTCGGCTTCCTGGTGCTCGGCCTGGGGCAGCTCGCCTTCGGCTACATCGAGCCGATCGTCGCCGACGCGCCGGACGTCAATCGCTCGCTCTACGAGATGACCTTCATTCGCACGCTCGCCGGCGGGCTGATCGTGGTCGGCCTGCTGCCGCGCGAGCCGCGCCGGCTGACGCTGCGGATCGCCGGCGGCATCGCGCTGCTGTGCGCTGTCGCCGCGCTGATCTACTACCCGCTGGATGCGCGCGGCGCGATCCCCCAGCTGGTGCAGATCGAGAGCCTGGAAGAGGCCATCCGCCTGAAGATCGCGCCGCTCGCCTGGATGACCGGCTGGCACTGGCTGTTCGCCGCGCCGGAGTTCACCCTGGCGATGCTGGCCGCCTTCGCTGGCGTGGTCCGCAACCGCAACGGCGAGATCGGCGGCTGGCTGCCGATCGCGATGGTGTTGCTGGCCGGCTCGGAGCTGCACGACGCGCTCTGGCCCTCGGCCTACGACAACTCGGCCATCTTCAACACCGCCGACGCGCTGCGCCTGTCGATGGCGGCCGTGGTCGTCGCCGGCGGCGCATTCGAGCTGCGCCGGATCGCCAGGGAACGCGTCACCCTGCTGGCCGCCGAGCGCGAGCGCGTCCGGCGGCTCGAAGAGCTGGCCACGCTCAAGGCCGATTTCACGGCGATGGTCGCCCACGAGCTGGGCCACCCACTCTCGGCGATCCGCCGCCAGACCGAGCTGCTGGCCCGCGACGGCGTCGATCCCGCGCTGCGCGCCAACGCCGTCGAGGTCATCATCAAGGAGACGGACGCGCTGGACGCGCTGGTGGCCGACGTCCAGACCACGGCGACCGCCGAGCGCGACGAGTTCTCAGCGCAACTCAGCCCGGTGCGCGTCGGCGACCTGATCGACGACGCGCTGATGGCGGCCACGGCGCACGCCCCGGGTAAGCCCCCGTTGATTACGCTCGACGGCATCGACCCCGAAGCGCGCGTGCTGGCCGACCGCGACCGCATCGGCCAGGTGCTCCGCAACCTGCTCTGCAACGCCGCCAAGTTCTCGCCGGAGGGCACGCCGATCACGCTGCGCGCCGCGCAGGCCAGCGAGGGGCGCATCCGCCTGGAAGTGATTGACCACGGGCCGGGCATCCACCCGGACGACGTGCCGCGCATCTTCGAGAAGTTCTGGCGCGGCCGCAATGGCGACGGGAACGGTCGCGCCGCCCGTCCGCCGGTGGCCGGCGGCGGGATCGGCCTCTACGTCAGCCGGCGGATCGTGCGTGCGCACGGCTCGGATATCGAGGTGCGCTCCAGGCTCGGCGCCGGCTCAGTGTTCGGCTTCGAGCTGGACGTCGTGCCCGCTCGAGCCCTGGCGGAGGCACGATGACGCGCGTCCTGCTGATCGACGACCACGCCTCGGCCCGCGAGCCGCTGGCCTTCATGCTGAACCAGGAGGCGGACATGGAGGTCATTGCCCAGGCCGGAGACCTGGGCGAGGCGCGCCAGGCGCTCGACCGCCACGGCGGGGAGATCGACGTCGCGGTGGTCGATCTGGGCCTGCCGGACGGCTCGGGCGAGGAGTTCATCCCCGAGCTGCGCGAGGCCAGCCCGGACGCCGCCGCGCTCGTGCTGACCTACTTCTCCGAGCGCGAGCGACTGGCCCGGGCGGTCGCGGCCGGGGCGGCCGGCGTCCTCCATAAGTCCGCGCCGGTCAGCGAGGTGGTCGATGCCGTGCGCCGCCTGGCGGCCGGCGAGCAGCTGGTCACGCTGCATGAGGTCATCGAGGCGCTGCGGATGCTCGACCGCGAGCGCCAGCGCGACCGCGAAGCGCGCCTCTCGGTCGAGCAGCTGACCGAGCGTGAGCTGGAGGTGCTCCAGGCACTGGCCGATGGCCTGAGCGACAAGGAGATCGCCGAGCGCCTCTACATCGGCCCGGCCACCGTACGCACCCACATCACCAACATCCTCGCCAAGCTCAACGCCACCTCGCGCCTGCAGGCGCTGGTGCTAGCCGTCCGCAACGACATCGTCAGGATCAGCTGACCGGCACGGACGGCCTGCCGGGACACCTCCCTCCATTGCCTATGGCGTGCCTCGCCGCGCTCTACCTCGCCCGGCTTCATCCACGAATTGGTTGAGGGAGATCTCCCCCTATCCGTGGATGGGGTCGGCGCTGCGCTTGTCCACGCTTGATGGTTACGGCGCATGAGCGCACCCCGCGCACCTGCTGGAGCGTGGGACGCATCGAATGACGCGGCCTGAATCGCCGCGCGGGAAGGATGACAGCATGCTGAGACGCTTCAAGGCGCTGACGACGCTGCGCGCGATGATCGTGCTGGCCGGGATGCTGGCGATTGTCGTGGCCGGCCAGCAGCCGGCGGCGGCCCACCAGAAGA
>Ga0079224_100015828_pt1 | contig 10579 bp, 5 predicted proteins | sample Stecom2015_FD_80414 | JGI IMG/M metagenome (GOLD analysis project Ga0079224, IMG submission 80414) | Agricultural soil microbial communities from Utah to study Nitrogen management - Steer compost 2015 | ecosystem: Environmental > Terrestrial > Soil > Agricultural land | place: USA: Utah...
ATCATTCAGGCGGCAGCCGACCGTCTCGGCCTTCCCGAAGAGAAGGTCATCATCAACCTCGAGATGTACGGCAACACGACGGCAGGCACCATTCCGCTGGCGCTGGCGGACGCGCGCCGCGAGAAGCGCATCAAGCGCGGCGATACCGTGCTGCTCGCGTCAGTGGGCGCGGGCTTCACGGTGGGATCGGTGCTGCTGGATTGGGCGCTCGACTAGCGCCTCGGTGTGGGGGCGTGGGTTCGGTGGGTAGGTGGCCAAGGTCTTCTTATTGAGCCCCGCGTCCTGTTCGGGGCGTCGCGCGGTGCAGTTGCTGTCGCCGCGCGCGTCCTTCGAACTCGCCAGGCGTCTGAGAGATGGCGGCAGCGCGCCGCTGGGAGAGGTCTTTCAGTTCCTCAGCGGGTTGTACTTCCGGGGCAAGCTGACCTACGCGCGGGCGTTTGCTCGACCACCGGCGGATACCGGCTCGGGCGTGCTGGTGATCACGGCCGGATCGGGCCTGCGGGAAGCCGACACGCCCATCACGGCGCGCGCGCTGCGCGCGTTCGCGAACGTCGACATCGATGCCGCGAACGTCAAGTACCGCCGGCCGCTCGAACGGTCGGCGGCGGCGCTGGCCGACGAGATCGGCAACGAGACCGGCGTCGTCCTGCTCGGCAGCATCGCGTCGGGCAAGTACGTCGATGTGCTGTTGGAGATCTTCGGCGAACGGCTGTTGTTCCCCGCGTCGTTCGTCGGCCGCGGTGACATGAGCCGCGGTGGACTCCTGCTGCGCGCCTCGGCTGCCGGTGAAGAGCTCGAGTACGTGCCGGTTGCCGGCGCGACGCGGCGAGGCGCCAGACCGCCGAAGCTCGATCCGCGTGGCCGTGTGCCGAAATCCGGATAGCCAACCAGCCTGATACGAGAGACTCATGAGACGACTGCTTACGTTCGCCGTGTTCCTTGCGCTGCTGCCCGCGGCGCACGCGCAGACGACGTCGACGACGATCATCGTCGTGCGGCATGCGGAGGCCGTGGCCGACGGAAGTCGGGATCCCATGTTGGCGCCTGAGGGTCAGGCCCGTGCGCAGACGTTGGCTGAGGTGCTTGCCGATGCGGGCGTGAGCGCGGTGTATGCGACGCAGTATCGGCGAACGCAGCTGACGGGTGCGCCGACGGCGGCTGCGGCCGGCGTCACGGTCACCGTGCGTCCGATCGCGGGGCCGCTCGAGCCGTACGTCGATGCGCTGGTCGCGCACGTGCTGTCGACGCACCCCGGACAGACCGTGTTGATCGTGGGGCACAGCAACACGGCTCCCGAGGTCGTGAAAGGGTTCAGCGGCAGCGATCCCGGTGAGATCGCGCACGAGGACTACGGCAACGTCTACGTGATCATGAGCGACGGCCGGCCTGGCCAGGCTCGCGTGATTCGTGCGCGCTACGGCGCCTGAAGCGTCGACGGCACGAGCAACGCCAGCGGCAGCGTTGCAAACACGTCTGCGAGACGGAGGGCGTGCGCATCCGGCGACGTCTCGCTGGCGATACGCTCGCCGGTCAGCACGTTCGTCCACTCGGTCGCGGCGATATCCACTGGCAGTGCGAGTGAGGCATCGGACCAGACGGCGCCCGTCGCAAACGTGTTCGGGCTTCGGCCGCGTGTCAGCGTTGCCGTTGCGGCGATTGCCTGCGCGTTGCCGCCAATCCGCGCGAACGCCACGGTGTCGAGCCCTCGCGGTGTACGCGTGGCGAGTGGCAGGTAGCGTCCGTCGAGGAACAGATCGGGCCGTTCCTTTCGCAATCCGAGGCCAGCCTGCGTTGTGAAGAGCTTGATCCCGCCGTCGTGCCAGGCCTCGAGGAGAGCGCGGATCTCGCCTGCTACCGACGCATCGCCGCTGCGCGCACGGCGGACCAGCGGCTCGAGATCGTCGATGAGCCGGGCGCGTACGTCGAAGTCGACGGGCCGCCGGTTGTCCGGGTCGACGAGCGACAGGTCCCACAGCTCGGCGCCTTGATAGAAGTCGGGGACCCCGGGTGCCGCCATCTTGACCAGCACCTGACCGAGGGCGTTCGCGGCACCGGCGCGGGCAAGGGAGCGCGCGAATGGCACGAACGAGGCCAGGAACGCCGGCGCGACAGGTCCTCGCAGCAGACCGTCGACGAAATCGCGGAGTGCGCGGTCGTACGATTCGTTCGGGCTGATCCAGCTGGTGTGAATCTTGGCCTCGCGCGTGGCCTTCTCCATGTACTGCTGCAGCCGCTCGACCAGCGTGTCTGGCGCGACAGAGGGAACCGGCGCGTCGATCGGTTCGGCGGGCCAGGCACCGGCGAGCACCTGGTAGAACCGGTACTCGTCGTTGCGATCGGGCGCGGGTCGTCCGAAGACCCGCGTCTTCTCCGGGCGCGCCATGCGCGTCCATTGCGCCAGGCCGCGCCGCCACTCGTCGGGCCGTTCCGAGATGGCGGCAATCCGTACGCGAGTGTCCTCTCCCAGCTTCGTGTCGTGCGTGGCGGTTGCGTTCATCGTGTACGGCCAGCGCGTGGCACGGGCCGCGATCGCTGCGTGGAACTGCCGCGGCGTGCGTCCCGCGCGTGACGGCTCGCCGCCCACCTCGTTGAGCGCGAGCAGCACGTTGTAGCGATAGAACGCGGTGTCTTCGACGCCCTTCGCCTGGACCGGCGACGTGTACTGCTGCAGCTTCATTGCGAATGCCACAGCCGCGTCCCGGCAGCCCTCGTGCTCCAGCAGCACACGCCGCAGGAACGCGAAGACCGACGGCTCGATGGCCGGATTCGTACGGCGCGCGCAGGCAATCGCTTCGTCGATGACGCCGGCGTCGCGTTCGGTCCATCCGCGATCGGTGATGTACGTGCGATACACGGGAAAGCAGGTCACCAGCGCGACGATGGCGTCGCGGAGGCGGCGGCGCGTGAAGTCGCGCCAGCGGCGGTCGCGGCGCGCGATGCGCGCGAGTGCGCCTGACAGCACCGACAACTCACTGGCCATGGCCGTGTTCATGATCAGCCGTTTGCTGCGCCGGCAGATTTCGTCCCAGTCGATTTCGACGCCGGTGAAGCGCCGATACGTCGCGACCAGGCTTCTGTAGCGACGCCCATCGACGAAGAGTCCCGTGACGTCGTTCATGAAGTCATAGCCGGTCGTGCCATCGACGGCCCAGCCGGCGGGCAGGGGCTCACGGCCGGAGAGGATCTTCTCGGCGAGCACGTACAAAGGCTGGGGGCGGTCTGGGGCCGCGTCGGCCGCGAGCGCGCGAAGGGCGTCGAAATACGCCGCGGGATCGTACAGGCCGTCCGGATGATCGATGCGCACACCGGCGACATCGCCCGAGGCGATGAGCGACCGCAGCAGACGATGAATCGACGCGAAGACATCGGGATCTTCGACGCGGACCGCTGCCAGCGTGTTGATGTCGAAGAAGCGCCGGTAGTTGATCTCGTCGGCCGCCGTGCGCCAGGACGCGAGCCGATACGGCTGCGCCTCGAGCAGGTCGTGCAGCTCGTCGAAGCTCGAAGGGTCACCGGGCGTGCCGTTGACCCTCGCCATCGCGGCCCCGATGTGCGCGCGTACCGCCTCGGATCGCTCTATCAACGCGAGCAGACGGGTGCGTGCACCAGCCGTGTCGCGGCGACGCGTCTCGATCGCCTCCTGCGTGCTGACGGTGTAGGCCGGCATGTGCTGCAGGACGGCCATGATGCTCAGCAACTCGAGCACGTCGGGATGGTCGGCGCCGAGGCGACCCTGCAATGCATCGAGTCCCACGCGATAGACACGCGGCGTCTGCCGCGGATTGATCGGGAGGCGCTCCCCGAAGTAGTCGAGTGCGATCGCGTCGTCGTCCCAGATGAGCTGCAGCTCACCGCGTTCGAGGACGAGGCCGTACTGGTCGCCAAGGATCGGCAGCAGCAGTTTGTTCTGGAGCGACGGCTCGGCCGGGTCCCAGTCGATGTCGAAGAATCGCGCCGACACCGAGCACGGGCCGTTCTCGAGCACGTCGCGCCACCAGGGGTTCGAGCCGGTCGAGATGCCCATGTGGTTAGGCACGAAGTCAACGAGATGCGTCAGGCCATGTTGCGCAAGCGCCCGGCTGAAGCGGCGGTAGGCCTCAACGCCACCAGCTTCGTGGCTGATCTCGTTGTGATCGCAGACGTCGTAGCCATGCGTGCTGCCTGGGGCGGCGCGGAAGATGGGCGACGTGTAGCACGTCGAGATACCCAGCCGCGCGAGGTACGCCGCGACATCCGCGGCCGCGTCGAGCGGGAAGTCCTTGTGTACCTGCAGCCGGTACGTGGCGAGCGGCACACGGCGCGGCGTTGTCCGCTCACGCATGGGTCAGTACCACTGCGGATGGCCGCGCGAACTGCAGGTGGCCTCGGCCGATTGTCGGAGGAAGCCCCTTGTGCGTGAAGGGCGCATCTTCGGTCGTCAGCAGGACCTGCCACGACGCGTCGAGCCACGCCGGCGCGGCGGGTTCGCCGGCGTCCGTCAGCCTCGCCACGATCGCGATGTCGTCATAGCGCACCGCGACGGTCGAGGCATCGAGCGCGTTCACCTCAGGACGTCTGCGTGTGGCACGCCGCCTGAGCGCGATGAGTTCGCGGTACAACGCCAGGACGCCGGCGTGCGGCGCACCGCTGGCTTCGTCGATGTCCAGCGTCGACGCGTCGAACGTCGACGGCTCCTGCGGATCGGGAACGTCGATATGGCCCGACGTGAAGTCTGGAAAATCACGGAACTCGCGCCGGCGGCCTTCGCTCACGAGACGGCCCAGCTCGCCATGGTGGTCGGTGAAGTACTGGAACGGCGTCGACGCGGCCCACTCCTGGCCCATGAACAGCAGCGGGGTCTCTGGTGCGAGCAGCAGCAGCGCGCTTGCCGCCCGATAGACGTCGAGCGGCACGGCGTGGTGCAGACGGTCGCCGCGCGCGCGGTTGCCAATCTGATCGTGATTCTGAATGCAGATGACGAAGCGCTCGTGCCCCACCGTTGCGGCGGGAAGACCGTGCCATCCGGCGGCCATGGTTGCGGCAAGCTCCGGCGCTGTCCCGCTGTAGGTCGAGAAGTACCCGTGTGCGTCGCCGGCCGTCATCACTCTGACGTGATGATGAAAGTCATCGGCCCAGACCGCATCGAGTCCCCAGCTGCCAGGCGCGTCCGCTTCGATCATTTCCGGCAGCCTGCGATGGTCTTCGGCAATGAACAGAAGTGGACGCCCGGCCGCCGCACGGGTCTCGTCGACGAGTGCGCGGATGAATGCAGGTGCGTCGCGGTGGGGCAGCGCGTGGGTGGCGTCGAGACGAAAGCCATCGATCTGGAAGTCGACGGCCCAGTGCACGGCGTTGGCAATGAGCCAGTCGCGCACGACCGGATGACCGATGTCGACGGCATCGCCCCAGGGACTTGCCGCGTCCTTCGTGAAAAATGCCGGACTGGCCGCGTGCAGATACGCCCCGTCCGGCCCGACGTGGTTGTAGACGATGTCGAGAATGACGACCAGGCCCAGAGCATGCGCCTCGTCGACGAAGGCGCGAAACGCGCGCGGTCCGCCGTACACGCTCGACGCGGCGAACAGCGCGGCGCCGTCATAGCCCCAGTTGCGCGTGCCGGGGAACTCGGCGACGGGCATCACTTCCACGGCCGTGACGCCGAGCTCGCGAAGGTACGGCAGACGCGCGCGCGCCGCGTCGAACGAGCCCTCAGGCGTGAAGGTGCCGACGTGCAGCTCGTAGATGACGAGATCGCGCATCGAGACCACGATGGGCGACGCCCGCCAGATGAAGGCGCGCGGATCGTCGAGGGCTGATGCGCCATGCACCCCATCGGGCTGCCAGCGTGATGCGGGATCGGGAATCGGGTCGCGATCGTCGAGGCGAAACCTGTAACGGGTGCCAGCGGGATACGACGCGAGGTCCAGACCGAAGACGCCACGCGCCTCAGGCGCGAGGGGGCGTGGCGGCTCGCCGTCGATCAGCAGGTCGACGTGTGCGCTCGACGGCGCCCAGATCCGGAAGTGGGTGCCATGGTCGTCGAGCCAGCCGCCGAACGTCGGGCGTGGCATCGCACGTCAGGCATGCCCGTTGGCATCGGCGATCTCGAGGATGCCGGTGAGCGGGATGCGGACCCAGTCGGGACGGTTGTTGATTTCGTAGAGGACCTCGTAGCATGCCTTCTCGAGCAGGAACGCGCGCAGCAGGCGATCGAACACTGCGGCGTCCGCCGGCACGAACGAAGCCCCGCGTACGGCCTCGTTCCATTCCTCGAGGAAGGCCTGCCCGGCGAAGTGTGCCCACACGCGCGCCCACGGCTCGAGCCGTGCGAAGTCATCGGGACGTGCGCTGCTCCAGGCGAAGAGCGCGGCATGAGCGGCATAGCTGAACGACCGCATCATGCCCGCGACATCCTTCAGTGGTGACTGCTTTTCGCGACGTTCGGCGAGCGGACGCGCGGGCTCGCCCTCGAAGTCCAGGAAGACGCAGTCGCCGTCGGCCCAGAGCACCTGGCCGAGATGAAAGTCACCGTGAATGCGTGTCCGCGACGCGTTCAAGGGGCGTGCCCGAAGGGCATCGAACTCGCTCAGCAGCCGATCGCGCCGTGCGATCAGGCGGTCGGCCGCGTGACGGACCGTTGGCGGCAGCTGTTCGTGCCGCGAGGTCAGCGACTCGAACATCGACTCGGCCAGCGTGCGCATCGCGTCGGCCAGTTCGGCCGCGCGTCCCTGCGTCAGCGGCTCGGGTTCGAACGCGCGGTTGCCGTTCGCCGTCGCGAGCGCGACGTGCAGCTCGCCCGTGCGCCGGCCCAGCTTCGACGCCCACGTGAGGTACGTCCCGATGGCATCGGTGATCGCGGCAGGCGGGGCCTCCGGTGGTGCGTCGGGCGCCGGCCCCTGCACGACGGTATCGACGTGCTCGTAGAAGCGCTGCAGCTCATCGATCGCGTGTTCCCATCCGTTCACCTGACTGGTGATGAGCGACTGCACCATGGCAACAGGGCCTGGCGGATCATCGCCGAACTGGAACGAGAGCGCGCCGCCGAATGTCGGGATGTGCGTGAAGCCGGCATCGGCCAGGTGGCGGACGATTTCCACGTCCGGGTTCTCGCCGGGCTCGAAGCGGCGATAGATCTTCATGAACAGCCGGTCGCCGTAGATCAGCGCCGTGTTGCTCTGATCGATCGTCAGCTGACGCGGCGTCAGGTCGACATCGGCGTCGAGCGTGCCGAGCGCGGGTCCCGAGACGCCCGTCAGACGCCCACGCTTCGACGTGCGTGTGCCGCCCTGGCGGGCGAGGCCCAGCAGGGTCGATGCCGTCGCAGGGTCGGCCGAGGCATCGAGCAGGTAGCCCTGGCGCGCGCCCGACAGGCGGCCGATGACCGCATGCGGCGATTGACGCATCGGATCGACGTTGTCGACGATCGGCCGCGCGGCAATCGGCAGGACGAACCGCTCGCTGCCGTCATCGGCATAGCGGACCTCGACGATCGTGAAGAACATCGGATCGGGCCCGTCGGTCAGCCGCATCCACTCCACGAACGTCGCCGACGTCGGGCCGCGTCCCTTGCCGCCGAACCAGCGCTGGCGCTCGAGGAAGGGCAGCAGCAGATCCTGTTCGATCAGCTGTCGTACGCCGCTGTCGAGGAGCGTCTCCCAGGCCGGGCCGGCAAAGAGCGGGGCGGGCAACGCGGCCTCTTCTCCCGGCGTCTTCAGCGTGCGAACGGCGATGGCGACGGGCTGTCGTTCGAGCTTGAACCAGTAGAAGCCGTGGCCGTGCAGCGTGAGGAAGTACGGCAGCTCGCCGATGCGCGGGAACACCGTCTGTCCAAGCATCTCGACGGGCGTCCAGCCGTCGAACGCGCGCAGGTCGAGCTCGACCGGTTGCACGGTGCGGGCAAGATTCGCCACGCACAACACGACGTCATCGTCGAGCCGGCGGATGTAGGGCAGCACCTTCCGATTGGCGGCCGGCAGGAACTCGATCGTTCCGCGGCTGAACACGCGGTGCAGCTTGCGCAGCGCGATCATCCGCTTCATCCAGTTCAGCAGCGATGATGGCGATCGCTCCTGGGCCTCGACGTTGATCGCCTGATAGCCATAGACCGGATCCATGATCGGCGGCGCATACAGGCGCGCGGGATCCGCCTTCGAGAAGCCGGCGTTGCGATCGGGCGTCCACTGCATCGGCGTGCGCACGCCATTGCGATCACCGAGGTAGATGTTGTCGCCCATGCCGATCTCGTCGCCGTAGTAGACGACCGGCGTTCCCGGCATCGAGAACAACAGGGCATTCAGCAGCTCGATGCGCTGGCGGTCGTTGTCGACCAGCGGTGCCAGCCGGCGGCGGATGCCGACGTTGATGCGCATCTGCGGATCGGCCGCGTAGGCCGAGTACATGTAGTCGCGCTCCTCGTCGGTGACCATCTCGAGCGTCATCTCGTCGTGGTTGCGCAGAAAGATGGCCCACTGACACGACTCGGGGATGCCGGGCGTCTGCCGCAGGATCTCGGTGATTGGATGGCGATCTTCCTGCTTGAGCGCCATGTACATGCGCGGCATGAGCGGGAAGTGGAACGCCATGTGGCACTCGTCCCCGTCGCCGAAGTACGCCCGGACGTCGGCTGGCCACTGGTTGGCTTCGGCGAGCAGCATCCGGTTGCGATAGCGCGAGTCGACCTCGCGTCTGAACCGGCGCAGGATGTCGTGCGTCTCGTCGAGGTTCTCGCAGATCGTGTTCTCCCGTTCGATCAGGTACGGGACGGCGTCGAGCCGCATGCCATCGACACCGAGGTCGAGCCAGAACCGCATGACTCGCAGGATGGCCTTCACGACGTGCGGGTTGTCGAAGTTGAGGTCGGGCTGGTGGTGGAAGAAGCGGTGCCAGTAGTAGGCGCGCGCCACCGGATCCCACGTCCAGTTCGACTGCTCGGAGTCGGTGAAGATGATCCGGACGTCCCGGTACTTCTCGCTCGATTCGCTCCACACGTAGAAGTCGCGCTTGGGCGATCCCGCCGGCGCGCGGCGCGCGGCCTGGAACCACGGATGCTGATCGGAGGTGTGATTGACGACCAGCTCGGTGATGACGCGGATGCCGCGCTCGTGCGCGGCCCGCATGAAGGCCTTGAAGTCGCGCAGCGTGCCGTAGCTCGGATGGATGCCCTCGTAGTGCGCGATGTCGTACCCATCGTCACGCAGCGGCGACGGATAGAAGGGCAGCAGCCAGAGCGCGTTGATGCCGAGGTTCGCGAGGTAGTCGAGCTTCGCCGTGAGGCCGGGAAAGTCGCCGACGCCGTCGTTCGTGCTGTCGAAAAAGGTCCGGACGTGCGCCTCATAGATGACGGCGTCCTTGTACCAGAGTGGATCGTCGGCCAGCAGCGTCGACATCACAGCCGCCCCGCGAGCGTGTGCCGCACCGGGTCAGACGGCGCCGGCAGTTCGAGGATGAGCACGTGCGCCGGGCGTGTATCGGGTTCCAGCCGCACGTAGTTCCATTCACTCGTCCAGGTGTACGTCTCACCCGTGATCAGGTCGTGGAGCGTGAGCGGCGTGCCTGGTGTGATCTGCCAGTCGGCGAGCGGCAGACGTACCCAGCCGTGCTGCATGTTCGCGTAGTCGACGTTCACGACCGTCAGCACGACCGTGCGATCGGCGCGCTTGCTGTAGGCGACGAGCTGGTCGTTGTCGGTGTCGTGGAAACGGAGTGACCAGTCAGACTGCAACGCGGCGTGCTCGTGCCGTGCCGCGTTCAGCGTCGTGATGAGACCCGAGAGCGACCTGGGGTCGTCCCAGTTCCACTGGCGGTACTGGTACTTCTCCGAGTCCAGATACTCTTCGCTGCCTGGCTTGACCGGACGGTTCTCCGAGAGTTCGAACCCGCTGTAGATACCGTAGCTGGCCCCGAGCGTGGCAGCCAGTACAAGGCGGATGGCGAACGCCGGTCGTCCGCCCTGCTGTAGGTACGCATGGAGGATGTCGGGCGTGTTCGCGAAGAGATTCGGCCGCATGTACTCGCGGCCTGGTCCGGACGTCAGCTCGGTGAAGTACTCGACGAGCTCGGTCTTCGTGTTGCGCCACGTGAAGTACGTGTACGACTGCGAGAACCCGAGTTTCGCGAGATAGTGCATGACCTTCGGCCGAGTGAAGGCTTCGGAGAGAAAGATCGTCTCGGGATGCCGTGATTTGAGGTCGGCAATCACCCACTCCCAGAAGCGGAACGCCTTGGTGTGCGGGTTGTCGACGCGAAAGATCGTCACGCCACGGTCGATCCAGAACTCGAAGACGTCGCGCAGCGCGACCCACAGGCCCGCGGCATCAGCCGATTCGAAATCGAGCGGGTAGATGTCCTGGTACTTCTTGGGCGGGTTCTCGGCGTGCTTGATGGTGCCGTCGGGGCGATGCCGGAACCACTCAGGATGTTCGCTCACCCACGGATGATCCGGTGACGTCTGAAACGCGATGTCCAGCGCGATCTCGAGGCCATGTTCGCGCGCGCGTGCTACGAAGCGCACGAAGTCGTCGAGCGTGCCCAGGCCAGGTTCGATAGCGGTGTGCCCGCCATCGGCGCTGCCAATCGCCCAGGGGCTGCCGGGATCGCCGGG
>Ga0079224_100015830_pt1 | contig 10578 bp, 10 predicted proteins | sample Stecom2015_FD_80414 | JGI IMG/M metagenome (GOLD analysis project Ga0079224, IMG submission 80414) | Agricultural soil microbial communities from Utah to study Nitrogen management - Steer compost 2015 | ecosystem: Environmental > Terrestrial > Soil > Agricultural land | place: USA: Utah...
GCACTTGCAGCTAAAACGTATGTCAAACCAGTGAGCGATTCGGTGAGTTGGGAAAAGGGATGGTTGTAAAATATTGATAAAGAGATTAATGCCCGATAGGTTCGATTCCCCTACGGGCTACAAGGGAAAGATTCAAAACGAATCTTTCCCTTTTTTGTTGTTTCTTCTAATTGAAAGAATTAAAAGATGTTTGTTTTTAAAGGTAATAGAGCGCCATATTTTCATTATGATGAATGGTTGTCCGAAAAGATCCTCGGCGTATGGGCGAGACGAGGCAAGTTGTAGCTCGCGCCTAATATTGGTTAACCAAGAATTGAATTTAATTTATATTTTTATAGCTTTATAGACAAACACATATGGCATCAGGTTTTTTTGCGATTTTAGATGATATAGCTTCATTGATGGACGATGTTGCGGTAACCAGTAAAATAGCAACGCGTAAAACAGCCGGTATATTGGGCGACGATTTAGCGGTCAATGCCGAAAAAGCGACGGGCTTTCTTTCAACACGTGAATTACCGGTGCTGTGGGCTATTACGAAAGGTTCTTTGATCAACAAGCTCATTATTGTTCCCATTGCATTGACCTTAAATGTGTTTTTTCCCATTGCGATAAAAGTATTCCTGGTGTTGGGCGGCATTTATTTAGCATTTGAAGGTGCTGAAAAAATAGTTGAGTACTTTTTTCATCGAAAGAAGCCGGGACATGAGGTAATTGAAGAACGTGAAGAAAAAAATGGAGATGTTGAAAAAGCAAAAATTAAATCCGCCATCACTACCGATTTCATTCTTTCAATAGAGATTGTAATTATAGCATTAGGTGCTGTTTTAGATAGAAGTCTAACCATCCAAATTTTAACCGTTTCGGTTGTAGCTCTTTTGGCAACCATAGGAGTTTATGGCATCGTTGCGCTCATTGTTAGGATGGATGACACGGGGTACAGGTTAATCAAGTACTCCAATGATAAGGGATTATGGTCGACGCTTGGGCACTTATTGGTTAAGTCGCTCCCCTTGGTTATCAAGTTCTTGAGTGTGATTGGTACAATCGCCCTTATATTGGTTTCAGGTGGTATCTTTGTTCACAATATTGAATATTTGCACCATATTTTGCCGAACATACCATCCATTCTCAAAGAATTTGTAATTGGGTTAGCAGTAGGCTTAATCGCAGTGGGAATTTTTACGGCCGCTAAAAGGATGTTTTTTTCGGGAACAGCCGCCAATCACTGATCCTATGCATAAAGTCAATTGAATTGAAGAGGACTTGTTGCATAGCATTTTTTTTGAATTAATTTGTCTTTATATACGTCTTTGCCTACATCCGCTGCTTATTATATGGCCTCTCTGAAGTACCGGTGCTTGGACTGCTCGGAAGCAACACAATACAGCTATATATAATCGGTGATCGACCAAAAATATTTTAGTCTAAATAGTTTATTGTCATTTGTTAGTGCAGGAGATTCGATATTATTCGACGGTAGGATTCCCCATACCCCCAAAAACATCGGATCTTATAAAGCGGTTATGCTGGTGGTTTATTTTTTCGAAGAAGATATGGCGTAACGAGGAGGAGGCTAGAAGGTAGGAACTCATTGTAAGGAAGAATGGCGGAGCATATGTTTTGACATTGTTGGGCTATTCACTTTGACCGATTATCTCATCAGGAATCCAGCCCTCTTCATGAGTTGTTATATTTTGCACCCAACTCCAACGATTTAAAGATCGTAGGATCATGATTTGCTCGTCCGCATTAATAGTTAGTTCTTTGGCAGAATAATTCTCCAACAGGCAACCACTTCTTTTATCTTCTGAAAAAGCAACGATCTGACGAGGTATCCACCCTTTATTACTATCATTCTCTGCCCAGATCCATCCTCTCCACTTTTCTTCAGTTTCCTCTTTTCCTAGTCGTACGATTTCTCCTTTTACCAGTGTAATCGGGTTTGAGTAGGGTGTTTTATAGGGTTTCAGCGTTTTATATTTCTTCTCCATTCTACTTAATCGCTGGTGACGCTATTGCTTCTAGCGAACGTTGGTTCGTTAAGAAAGAACAATAGATTCCTTGTTATATTTATTACGGTATTCAATCGGAGACAAACCGGTGATTTTTTTAAAGGTCGAACGGAAAGCTTTTGTGTCGGAATAACCAATTTCGTACATCAACTCACTTACCGTTTTTCTACTTGTTTCCAATTCTTTTTTTGCAGCTTCCATTTTTACCCGCTGTATATATTCTGTTACTGTATTGCTGGTTGCTTTCTTAAACCGTCTTTCCAAGCTTCTACGTCCGAGAGCAAGCATGTCTGCCAGTTGATCAACAGTTATTTTTTCCTGGAAATTTTTTTCAATAAACTCCTGGGCTTTAATAATCAGATCGTCTTCATGTTCCTTCTGCCCTTTAAACATAATGAAAGGTGATTGACTATATCGATCAATGTCGATCATAAACGTTTTGGCAATCAGTACAGCAATTTCTCTTCCAGCATGTTTCTCTACTAAATATAAGAGTAGGTTAGTATAAGAATAAGCGCCACCGCTTGTATAGATTCCACGATCTTCGGTCATAATTTTATCGTCAACGAGCCTTGCGTTCGGATATTGCTGTCTAAACTGGTTGGCAAATCGCCAATGTGTTGCGCATTGTTTGCCGTCTAATAGACCCGTTGCGGCCAAAAAGAAAGCGCCGACGCAAAAACTAGCTAATTCGGCACCTTGCATGTACTGTTTGACAACCCAGGGAATAAAGTCCGCATTAAGCTTGAGCGCATTTTCCAGATCACCCAGCATAGCGGGAATAATGATCAGGTCTGTTTTGCTTACCTCTCCTATAAGATGATCCGGTTTAATCGTATACACACCGTTTCGTTGGCTGGCATTCGGGTTAATCCCAACCAGTTTAATGTCGAAAAGAGGGGGTCTACCAACTCGAACAAAGCATTCGTTTACTTCTGAGAAAATTTGGTGCGTGCCTTCAATGTTAGTGATACTGGTGTGTCCTTCGGGAATCAGGATCGATATGTGTTTCATGACCTAAGATTGTTTGTTTTCTAATTGGTTTTTGCTTAATAACGCAAATATAAACGGTAATATTGTCGCAATCAACCACTTTGTGTTATTTTGTGCAATATGCTTATTCGTCTATTCCACACCCTGATTTTGTCGTTTTTCACCTCCGTTATTTAATGAATTCTGCATAACTTTGACTTATTAAAGTGTTATTTCGGCGGTCAAACGCGAGGTGGAAATTATTTATTCTGTTTTGATCTGAAGTAACGCTCAGATGCCAAATTAAAAACCATACAATATACTTATAAATCTGAGTCAACGCACAGGGGAGAAGAATAGAGAGCACCTATTTACCGATAGTAGGTAGGGAAGTTTAAACATCATAAAACAAATTACTCCAATGAAAAAATCAATTATTTTGATCGCCTTTTTACTGTTTGTCTTAGAGGCGGCAAAAGCAACGGATAACGCGAAAGATTCGTTGCTGGCTGTTTTTAAACAGTCGGAAACTCGCTTGTTTAATGACGTCGCCGGGTTAAGCGAACAACAAGTAAACTTCAAAGCAGATACCGCTAGCTGGTCTATAGGGCAATGCCTTGAACACATTACCAAAACAGAACATATGCTTTTAGGTATGGTGCAGGATTTGATGAAGCAGCCGGCCAATCCTGAAAAACGTACAGCATTAAAGGGCACGGATAGTGATGTGATTGGTATGATGCAGAATAGAACGCAGAAATTTAAAGCACCTGAACCTTTACAGCCCGACAAACAATCCTATCAATTGACCAAAGTGTTGGACGATTTCAAGAAACAACGTGCAATTACATTAGACTTTATTAAGAATACGCCACTTGACGACTTACGAAATCACCTAACCATTACACCCGCCAAAGAATACGCCGATGCATATCGGATGCTTTTGTATATAGCGGGGCATAGTTTAAGACACACTGAACAGATAGAAGAAGTGAAGGGCGCAAGCACCTTTCCAAAAAAGTAATATATGAAGGGAGGGTGTCTTCTATGTTCGTATATGTAACAATTCTCAGACACCCTCTACATAAATTTACACTTTGTAATAATCCTCCCAGCCTTTTCTTGGCGGCGGCCCTACAAGTAGCTCGTTCGCGGTTTTGTTATTGGTTATCACCTTTTTGTCACGATCAAACAATAATTTCGTGTTTAGCTGTTGTGCTAATACACCTAAACAAAGTACTTGACTTAGTGGGCCCGCAATATGGAATGGCGAACGAGTTTGTTCTTCCCCTTTACAGGCCAGTAAAAAGTTCTTGAAATGGTTTGACGGGCTGATGGGGACTTCCGGTAATTTTGACGCCATTTCTTTCGCTTTTTCTTCCGGAATAATGGATAAGGTGCTCCCGTGCGAACCTCCCTTAAAGGTCAGTTCCTTACTATAGATAATTTTACCGGGATTAAGCTTGGCGGGTTCGATTTTTCCTGTACTTGGCGGTGGGATATTCGGATCCAATCCCGAAACACCGTATCCCTCCGGAATGGGAGGTAAATTGTTTACACCATCGTACCAAGTAATCTCTAGCGCAGGCATTTTCTTCCGCTTCGGAAATTTGAAAGATAGTGTTGATGCTTGCGGAAAAAAGAAATCATTATGGCCTTCGAGTTTAATGGCGTTTACTTCTTCAGGTAGCCCTAGGTTTAGAAACTGGTGCGCTGTATCCAGAATGTGTGCCCCCCAGTCTCCCAGCGCTCCAAGGCCAAAATCATACCAGCAACGCCACTGTCCATTTACATAATCATGATTGTAGTTGTGAAAAGGTCTAGTGGTAAGCCATTTATCCCAGTCTAGCGTTTCCGGAATAGGTTCGGCAGACGGCAGTGCACTGATATTCGTGTCCCAGCCATGCCAACGGCGCGGAGAATTCATATGCGCTGTGATTGCCGTTACATCTTTTATAATACCGGCTTCAACCCAAGCCTTAAATTGGAAATAGTTTGCTTCAGAATGGCCTTGGTTGCCCATTTGTGTTACTACTTTAGGGTATTTATCCGCAGCTTTCATCAGTAACTCGCATTCATTGAATGTTCTTGCCATTGGCTTTTCTACGTATACATGAATACCGCGAGCCATCGCCTCCATGCATATTGGGAAATGCGAAAAATCGGGTACGCCCACGGAAACCGCTTCAATTTGGCCTCCCATTTTATCGAACATTTCACGGAAGTCCTTAAAGCGCGGCACGTCCGGAAATTGTTGTAAGGTTTTTAGCGTATGGGGAGCGCCCATATCAACGTCGCATAGTGCAACTATGTTTGCTAAACCGGTGCTATAAAGTGCTTGAATGATCTCGCCACCCCGATTGCCTATGCCGCAACAGGCGAGATTTACCCTTTCGCTCGCCTTGGCGCGTTTTATTGGGGCGAAAGAATTGGCGTGTAAGATAGTAGGCGCAACGGCAGCGGCGGCAGATAACATCATTGCCTTCCTGAGAAATAACCTTCTTGAAACGTCTTTTGAATTCATGTTTTTTAATCGGTTAGACCTTCCTGTGCGTTTAATAACAGATACACATAAAAGGTTCTGTACTCTATTTTTATTGTATTAGTTTATCAGTAAGCTGATACCATTTAGTGTCAACCAGGTATCAATGCGAATTCGATTCGAAAGATAAGCTTTTGTGAGACAAATGTGAAAAGCTAAAATGTAACCTTTATGTTATGTAAATTTCGTAGACATACGGCTTAAAGGAGACATGCGAGGGATTTTATTTCAGTGCCTCAAAACTATCCTTAACCATATTCCAAAACTCGTCCAGCGCGATGATTCTCGGTTTAAAAAATGAAATCAAGGTTGGCCAATCTGCTTGGTTAAATACGCTCACAGGATCAATTTGGCAGTATATTCTGCTTATGATTTTTCCGTGCTCGTCTTCCGTATGCAATTTCCAGGACCAAGTTTCATTCAAGTATCCTTCCAGTATCTTTTTGAATTCCTTAAACTGCTCAAAGAACAGTTCCTGTATTCCCATATCCGGATGGTTGATTTCAATAGCGATATAGGCTTCTTTTTTGCCAGCATCCATTTTAAAATATAGATGCTTAAAACCCGTTTTGTAGTTGATCCAATTTATCTTCATTCCTTCCGACGAGGGTACGGAAGCCATGTATTGCCCAAAGGTGGTCCAAAAAGACTGTTTTAATTTAGAGGCTTCTTCTTTAGAATACAAAATGTCAAAATTAAACCTTTACTGTTGATTGCAAAAATACGTTTTCCATTGGTTATTAGGAACTAACTATCGGACTATTTGACAGCTTGCTTCTGTTTTTCCTTGCTATCACAAAAACCGGACTTGCAGTATATGCCATGAAATCCGTATCTTCCCAAGCGTTTCGAGCAAATGCAAAGCGATGAATCCATCGGAATAAAAACTAAACAACATGCTAACAGGCCAATTGAACCGCAAACAGCTTATTGCCATTCTCTTTTTGGGCGTGTCTCTATTAATTGCCATAGTGCAATGTACAGAGCAGGAATCGGGTGATGTACGTGGTAAACAATATGCCAATCGTACGAGCTGTGTGCAATGTCATAATGATATCGCTCAAAACTATCTTCATAATGCACATTTCAATACCAGTAAAGAATTACACACGCCCTCTGCTACAGATAGCATGGGACTAGAGGAGAACGTATACGTGTTTAACGAGAAGACCAAGGTAGGTGTTGAGAAGCGAGCAGACGGTTTATATCAAGTAGCTTACGTAAATGGAGAAAACGTGAAAGAAGAGCGAACAGCCATGGTCTTTGGTGCGGGCAAAAGCGCCTATACGTTCGCATTTTGGTACGGGAATAAGTTGATGCAAATGCCCTTGAATTACCTCGTTCCCGAACATGAATGGGTTAACAGCCCGGGATTTCCCACCGAGCAGATATATTTTGGTAGGGCTATTATTACGCGATGCTTGGAGTGTCATAGCTCCTTTGTGCAGTCTAAAATTATCGCTTCTGCGAACTTTCAACAGGAAGAAGAGTTTCTTAAAAATTCATTGATTGCGGGGATCGATTGCCAACGTTGCCATGGGCCGGCCGCAGAACATGTGCAATTCCACCAAGAACATCCCAACGAGAAGGAAGCTAAATATATGGTCAAATATCAAGAACTATCCCGTTCACAAAAAGTCGATATGTGTGGTGTTTGCCATTCGGGTACTAATTTGAAAATGTTGAACTCGACCTTTTTCTTTAAGCCCGGAGATACGATTAACAATTTACCGGAGTATACGAGTTATACCGGCGAAGATCCAGATGTTCATGGTAAACAAAAGCAATTGTTAATGGCCAGCAAATGTTATAAACTTAGCAATATGGATTGTGGTAGTTGCCATCAGACACACACTAACCTAAGCCCTGACCTGGCTGTCTATTCGCAGACTTGCTTGCAATGCCATCAAAAGATAAAGCATCCGTCATTGGATGAAAAGGCGTTACATCTTGCCAAAGATAACTGTATTGATTGCCACATGCCCGTCAAAGTCTCAAAAAGTATTGGTTTTCAAAGAAGTGCGAGCAAGGAAAAGATTCCATATAAACAACGGACGCATCGGATTGCGGTATATTGATGTTTTGGTCAATATTTTACTCACTTGTTGACCAGAATCCATTTTTTTATCTGCCTGCCTTAGACAATGAGGTTTTTAGAGCCGTTCGGGCTTGTGAATCCAAAACCGTGTAACGAAGTAGCCTCTGTGCTTAGGCATAAGGATAGCATGTATTAAAAAACCATTAGAAATGTAGTGCTAATGTCATTGTTTAATCTTTTTCGTATGAAATTAAAATAATAATTACATTACTCAGTTATAGAAAATAATAGTATATTGCGTTCACGATAAGATACTTACATAAAAAGCGAATTAATGAATAGATTATTAGCCGTAACGCTGTTTTTTTTATCAATGGTGTTAAACTTTCATACGGGTTTAGGTCAAGAAAAGAAAAAAACGAAAAGTGTACAGACAAAAAGAACAAAAATAGAAGATGATGATACAAGATTTATACAATCTTTAATAGATAAAGCGAAACCTGGAGATACCATAAAGTTGGCGAAGCGAATTTACCATGTACGTTCTTTGCAGCTGAAAAGTGGTGTTAGTGTCCATACCCTGGGCACTTTGAAACAGATCAAGCCAGATAGCGCAGAAAACTTTACCATGGTGAAACAGTATTCGGAGCATCCGCTCTTTTACGGTAATAAGGTAAAAGGCTTGTCCCTTCGCTTCAACGCATTTACTTATGGAGAGGCCGTTCGTTTGGATAATGCTGAGAACATAACGATTCAAGACGTGGTCGCTTTTGGCGATTCCACAAAACTTTATTCTTTTTCCGGTATTTATTTGTTTCGCAGTAAAAATATCAATATAGAAAATGCCGAATTGGCTTATTATGGAATGCCGAGAAAAAGTCCCAATTATTACCAACGGGGTACCGGCATTCGCCTTCAAACGTGTAGCGATGTAACCATCAATGAAAATCGTATTCATCACAATGGCGAGAACGGCGTCTTTCTGCACAGCTGTGCGAACATTACCCTTAATCGGAATAAGATCAGCCATAACGGAATGAGTGGTATTCAGGTAGCCTTTGGAAGCGTTGGACTTGAAAATACGTATCAAATTACAAATAATTTGATTTTTGCTAATGCAGCTGATGCAATCGATATTAATAATCCGGATATATCGAGGCAAATAAATTTAGCGGCCCTTATAGAAGGCAACACGAGTTATGATAATGGATGGGTAAAAGGTGAAAAGACACGGGACGGTTCTGGTATCGCTACATTGGTGGGGCTCAAAAATATCATGGTCCGAAATAATAAATCGAATCGGAGTAATCGGCCAGCTGTTTATCTTCGGGACTGTGATGCAGTTCAGGTGATTAACAACAATGCCGATAATTTTGCTGAAATCGTAGGAAGTCAAGGGCAAATCCATTTATATAAAAATACCTTTGCCGGCTTACGGTTATTGTCTGATTTGAAAGCTAAAAAATTGATGCTTGATTCCAATAATATTCGCTATTTAGCAATACCAAACGGAATTATGGTTGATAGTTTAGTGTTTTTAGCGAACGATCTAAAAGGTAATATCAATGTAAATATGAGTGGTCAACTCATATTTAAAGATAATGTTTTATCAAGTAGTTCTCCTAGAGGAGGTATTTCTTTATGGAAAGTTAATGGAGCCGTTTTATCCGGCAATGAAATATCTGCCAATAAAAGTGACGCTTTGTATGTGCATAATGAGGCCATGAATGTTGTTATTGAAGCGAATAAAATACGTTCTTCAACCGTGTGCATCAAAGACGCTGGTTCCCAGCAGTTGAAAATTATCAAAAATACACTTGCTTCTGATACTTCCAATCGTTCGACATCGACCTTGATATCGACCAATCCGAAAGATTTAACCCTGAGTAACAATACCTATTACTTGGGTGAGAAAGAGGCAGAGCGGGCCGTGGAATTTGAGGGAGAAGGAACCGTTTTTATAGACGGAGAGACGCATAAACTATTCACCCCAGACGGTAATAATTAAGTTTCTCGGTGTTGCGTGGTCACGATGTTCGCATAAATAAATCCCTTGCCAGGTCCCTAGGGCCAACTCGCCCTGACGAATTGGTATTAAAATTGAACTGCCCAATATAGAGGCCTTTAAGTGCGCCGGCATGTCGTCCGGGCCTTCATAATTGTGCATATAATCCGGATCATTTTCCAGTACGGTTTTATTGAAAAAAGTTTCAAAATCACCTCTAACCGTTGGGTCAGCATTTTCATTGATAGTTAGCGAGGCCGACGTGTGCTGTATAAATACCTGGCACATTCCTGATCGAAATTCCCGAATGCCTGGAACTGCCTCTATAATCGATGGCGTAATAAGGTGAAAACCACGCCTTTTACGAGGAATCTGTATTTCTTGTTGGAATATTTTCATGTTGAAACAATTTTTCTTTAATCCATGAGCGTCTCTTGGCTACGATGTGAACGCTACCAGCCTCTTCTGCTCTTAAGGGTTGTTATATGCGCTAAATGATGGTTGCAATGCCATGCATAAAGTCCGATGTTTTCGTCTAAGGCATACGTTCTGCCACTTTGGGGATGGATAAAAGTTCGCTTCAGATCGTCTGCCTTTAACGATTTTAATAATACCACCCATCGCTTATGTAATCCTTTTAATAAAAGGAGAGAAGGTTCGATTGCCAGACTTTTTGAGTCCGCTAATTCGGCCCAACGGTCTTCATAATAAGGCTTGATGACAGGCGTATCCTCCGTTAGGCTTAGTTTAAAGCGCACGAAGCTGTTTACATGGCTATCAGCGCAATGATGGACCACTTGTCTTATGGTCCATCCCCCTGGTCGATAAGGGGTGTCTAATTGCTCATCACTCAATTGCATTACTTCTGCGGCAAGCCGTTCCGGGAAAGTTTCAATGATGTCTATATAATCAGCTATCTGTTCTTTACTAATGATTTCAGGCCTTTGAAAAGTGCCGACGGGAAATTTTAATTGATCCTCCATTTTTTCTGCTGTTGTTTAACAAA